>Ga0172375_10001893_pt1 | contig 33295 bp, 35 predicted proteins | sample LakKiv1m_FD_114537 | JGI IMG/M metagenome (GOLD analysis project Ga0172375, IMG submission 114537) | Freshwater microbial communities from Kabuno Bay, South-Kivu, Congo - kab_092012_11.1m | ecosystem: Environmental > Aquatic > Freshwater > Lake | place: Democratic Republic of the Congo... | reverse complement strand
GAATTCCGGGATTACATAACCGATACGTCATTGTTGTTGGACCGGTTGTTCAAAGAGGATAAGAAAATCCTTTTTGAAGGCGCACAGGGCACGATGCTTTGCATCGATCACGGCAGCTATCCGTTCGTAACCAGCTCCTCACCCACGGCCGCAGCGGTTCCTCTGGGAGCGGGCATCGCGCCGCAAAGGATCGACGACGTCATCGGCGTCGTCAAAGCCTATACCACCAGGGTCGGAGCCGGAACCTTTCCAACCGAATTTGAAGACAAAACCGCCGCTTTCATCCGCGAACGCGGACATGAATACGGAACCACAACCGGAAGGCCGAGGCGGATCGGGTGGCTCGACATGAACATAATCCGGCACGCACAAAGGCTCAACGGCATCAACGGGCTGGCCATAACGCTTCTGGATGTGCTGTCCGGACTTGAGGAGATAAAAATCGCCGTAGCCTATAAGCTGGATGGGAAAACCATAACCCACGTTCCGGGAAACTATCAGGATTTTCAACGTCTGGAACCCATCTATGAAAGTTTTCCGGGCTGGGAAGAGGATATTTCCGGAATCAGGAATTATTCCGACCTTCCGGAAAACTGCAGAAACTATCTCCAAGCGATCGAAAGACTGGCAAACACAAAAATCACGATCATCTCGCTCGGACCAAGCCGGGAACAAACCGTGATTTTGCATAATTATTAATAATACAGAAAAGGGTGTGAAACATGATCAATCAAATCGTTGGCAAACATGCAGAAAAGAAAAAGCTCGAATCGAACATCCTGCAGATATCGCAGGATGCGAAAGCGATGAAAGCGAAGTATTCCGATGTGATCGACGCGACCGTCGGAATGCTGCATCACGAAGAAGGCAACATTTTCAAGTATCATATCGTGGAAGAACTGCTTTACAACCTCACCGATGCCGAAACCTATCATTACGCACCGGTTCGCGGCACCAAGAAATTCAGTGAAGGCACATTTGAATGGGTTTTCGGGCCTTACAAAGACCTGATCAGAGAAAAATTCCATTATTCGGTCATCCCTACGACCGGCGGCAGCGGCGCCATCAGCAACACCTTCTACAACTTCAATGATTTCGGTCAGAGTGTTCTCATTCCCAATCACTACTGGACTCCATACGACAATTTCGCTTATGAAGCCAATATCAAACTGAAAACCTTCAGGATGTATGATGACGATGATCGTTTCAACCTGAAAGACTTTCGGGAAAAGGCGCTTGCCCTCGCCGAAGAGCAGAAACGCCTTTGTCTGCTTTTGAATGACCCATGCAACAACCCGACCGGACTATGCATGACCACGGAAGACTGGTACGAGGTCGTAGCCACGCTAAACCAAGTGGCGGAAACCGGAATTCCCGTCATTCTCATCCACGACATCGCCTATATCGATTATCAACTCAAACCAACGGAACTGTCACGGGATATCTTCACGTCCTATCTCGACATGCATCCGGACATTTTAACCGTCGTCGTCTTTTCCGGATCCAAAACCTTTTCCCTTTATGGCTTCCGGATCGGCGCCCAGATCGGTCTCAGCAAGAACAAGGATGTTGTCGACAGCTTTTTGAGGGTCGGCGACTATTCGGTACGGGCCCGCTTCTCCAGCGTCAGCCAGCCGGCCATGAGCGTCATCGGCAAGATCTTCTCCGTCGAAGCCAACCGGATGCGTTATGAGGACGAACTAACGGAAGCCAGGAAGCTGCTCCGGGACAGGGCGACCTTGTTCATGGAAGAAGCCGACAAGGAAGGTCTGAAGATCCTTCCTTATTGCGGAGGCTTCTTCATCAGCATTCTCACCAACAACAAGAACATCTTCCAGGATTTGGTTGAAGATCATGTTTTCGTGATCCAAATGGGAAACCTGATCCGGATCGCCATCAGCTCGCTGAACCTGGAACAGATACCTAGGTTGGTGAAAATCCTGAAAAAGCATGTTTAGGCATCACATTTACCGGCTTCAATAAAAATTCATATATACAATAGGAGGTTCTATATTCATGACCAAGCCAAATTCAGAGTACAGGGCTCAGGCCAAACAACTGATGGAGGGGAAATACGCCGAAGTGATCGTCATCCTTTTGATCACCGGAGCCGTATCCGCCCTGACCGGCATCAGCGCGATCATCCCGATCCTGTTGATGGCCGCGTTCACCTTCGCGTTCACCAAGATGTATGTCCAGGTAACGGAAAACAAGGTACCCGACCTCAAGGACATTCTGTTTGTCGGATTTCAGGAGAATTATGTCCGGAATCTGATCTGCTTCCTGTTGCGGGCGCTCTACACGTTCCTTTGGGGTTTGCTTTTGTGGATTCCCGGAATCATCAAGGCGTACGCGTATTCGATGGCGTTTTTCCTGATGTACAAGGAGCCGGGACTTACAGGCGATGAAGCCATCACCAAATCCCGTCTTTACATGAACGGACACAAGATGGACCTGTTCCTGCTGCAACTCAGCTACATCGGCTGGTTTTTCCTTAGTCTTTTCACCTTCGGCATTCTGATGTTGTGGATCATGCCCAAGGTGCAGACGGCGACGATGCTGTTCTTTGAGGACATCTATCAGGAGAAAAACCCGCAACCGGTGGTCGAATCAATTTAAAAAAGGCATCAGACAGAGAAAAAACCTCTATTCCCGCTAAGATTTCGGGTATAGAGGTTTTTTGTCTTGCCTGTCTTTGAATAACGTTATGTCAGGAAAGTAACCTTTCCATTCAGGAGCACCGACAGGATATCGATGATCCATAATATGGCCCATCCGAGCAGGATCCAGAGAATCCCGACGATGATACGGCCTTTGGCGATACGATAAATCCCATAGGCGAAACCGTCGATTCCCGGCAAAGCCAGAATCAACTTGACAATCAGAGGCAGACCATCAATAAATTTCACATATTCGTTCATGACATCACCTTCCCTTCTGAACGGATTATACCATGTATACGGATTAAAATCTCCTTTTGACGAGATTTTAATCCGTTTTTTTCGTTTTTCCCCTATTCCAGGGTTCTGTCAACAGCTTCGGCGATTCTCCGACACTGCTTGACAAGTGTGGCGAAGCGTTCCGGTTTGAGGGATTGTTGGCCATCACTCAGCGCTTTTTCCGGTTCGGGATGGACTTCGATGATGAGACCGTCGGCACCGGCGGCGATGGCGGCGCGGGACAACGCCTCGATATATTCCCAACGGCCCGAGGCGTGGGAAGGATCGATGATGACCGGCAGATGGGTCAGTTTCTTGAGCACGGGAACCGAACTGATGTCCAGGGTGTTCCTGGTCGAGGTCTCAAAGGTCCTGATCCCTCTTTCACAGAGGATGACGTTGCGGTTGCCGCCGGCGAGGATATACTCCGCCGACATCAGCCATTCCTCGATCGTGTTGGCCAGACCTCGTTTGAGCAGGACCGGTTTGTTGGTACGGCCCAATTCTTTCAAAAGCGGGAAATTCTGCATATTTCTGGCGCCGACCTGCAAAATGTCCACCTTGTCGAGAAAGCTGGGAAGATCCTCGACGCTCATGACTTCACTGACGGTCGGGATATCGTATTTATCACTGACTCTTTTCAGTATTTCCAACCCTTCGGTGCCAAACCCCTGGAACGAGTAGGGGCTGGTCCTGGGTTTGTAGGCGCCGGCCCTGAGGATCTTGGCGCCGGCGGCTTTCACGAGCGGAGTGATGGTATCCATCTGCTCGGCCGATTCCACGGCACAGGGCCCGCCCATGATGACGATGTTCTTTCCTCCGATCAGGACGTCCCCGACTTTGACGATCGTGTCCGTCGGTTGGAATTTACGGTTCACCTGCTTGTATGGTTCCTGAACGCGGAGCACATTGTCGACGAAATCATAGGCATAGAGGCTTTCCATGTCGAATTTGGTCGTGTCGCCGATGACGCCGATGATCGTCGTCGAGGCGCCGATGCTTTCGTGGATGGAAAAACCCTGGTTTTTTAGTTCCTGGCAGAGGAGGGCGATATCTTGCTTCCTGGTGCCTTCCTTGAATTTGATGATCATTTTCCTTCATGTCCTCTCTTGAGCAAGTCGATTGCTTCGGTATAGCTTTGAAAACCTTTGCCTGTGATCGTGGCCACGCATGCGGGGGCGACGACCGAAAGTTTGCGGAACGCTTCGCGGTTGTTGATGTCTGACAGATGTACCTCGACCGCGGGGATCGGGACGGATTTCAAGCAATCATGGAGCGCATAGGAGTAGTGGGTCAGAGCCCCGGGATTGATGATGATCGCTTGGAAACGATGATGGTTGTCCTGGATGATGTCGATGATTTCACCTTCGTGGTTGGTCTGATAGATTTCGACGGTGACATTGACGTCTTCGGCGTATTCCAACAACTGATTGACGAGATCGTTATAGGTTTTGTGGCCGTAGATTTCCGGTTCGCGGATACCCAGAAAATTCAGGTTAGGGCCGTTGATTATCAAGATATTCATTGATTTTCGCCTCGATTTCGGTTAAGTGAACGACAACGCTTTGTTCGATTTTGATTTTGATATCGGAATATTTCTCATATAGGGGGCGCCGCTTCGCGTCGAGCAGGAATACATCCTCGGGTTTTTGGATCAGGGGTCGGTTCTGGATGTTGTTCGCGGCGATGCTTTCCGGGCTCTTGTCAAGAAAGACGACCAAGCCGTTCTGATGAAGCAGACGCATCAGTTTATCGTTGGCGATCATGCCGCCGCCGGTGGATATGATCACACCTTGCTTCTGATAGATTTTCCTGACGAGTTCATATTCCAGTTCCCGGAACCTTGCTTCACCGAATTTGGCGAATATTTCCGGGATTGTCAGTTTCTCTTGCCGGGCGATCTCATTGTCCGTATCGATTATCGGCATGTGAAATGTGTCTTTGAGTCTTTTGGCGACCAAGGTCTTTCCGCTTGACGGCAGCCCGACCAAGACGATGTTATGCAAAGACCGGTTGATTCCGGCATAGACCAACTCCCGCTCGTCCGCCTGAATCGTCGAACCAAAGAACAGCTCATGACTGCGGGCGGCCTGGGCCACCAACATGTATAGCCCGTTGCTGGCGGGAATACCTAGGGACTTCGCTTCTTGGATGAGGTTTGTCCGGAGCGGATTGTAGATGAGATCGAGAACGAATTCCGCTTTGGAAAACACCTTGAGCGAGAAAGACAACACGTCCTCATTGCGAGGATACATTCCTACCGGTGTGCAGTTGACGACGATCTGACCGCCCGATACCTTGTCCAACATTGAGAAAGGCAGTTCTTCCGCCTTTTTGGGATGCCGGCAGATGATGTCGATCTTTCCGGCGCCCTGGTCGAAGAAAAAGGTAGCCGCGGTTTTTGCGGCGCCGCCGTTTCCGATGATGACGACCGCTTTTCCCGCCGGATCGACTCCGGCACGATCAAAGACGGATTTGATTCCGAAATAGTCGGTGTTGTATCCGAACAGTTTTCCATAGCGGTTGACGATCGTATTCACCGCTCCGGTTTTTTGCGCAACTTCATCAAGCGCGTCGAGAAACGGGAGCACCGTTTCCTTGTAGGGGATGGTGACGTTGATTCCGGAGAAGGCTTTTTTGGCAAGTACGGATTCAGGATCGTCGGTTTCGATCAGTTCGTAATTTGTGTTTCCGAATTGTTCGTGGATCCGGGGCGATTGGCTGTGGGAAAGGGACTTGCCCAAAAGACCGTACATGATTCATCCCGACCGTCTGGATAGACGGGATATTGACAAAAGGTCGAGCGTTATGAAATAGGCGACGGCGTTGATCACATGAACCGCTCTTTGGACGATGGCCGGATCATGGCGGCCTTTGATTGTCAGGTCCACATCCTTGCTTTCGATCAGATCGACAGTCCGTTGTTTCATGGCGATCGACGGCGTCGGTTTGATCGCCACCCGGAAGATGACAGGCATGCCGGTGGTGAGTCCACCCAGGATTCCGCCGTTGTGATTGGTTGTGGTTCTGATGCCGGAAGCGGAGAAATAATATTGATCGTTGGCTTCGGAGCCATACATCGAAGCGAGGGAGAATCCAGATCCGAATTCGATCGCCTTGACAGCAGGAACCGAAAACAAAGCCTGGGACAAATGGCTTTCAAATGAGAGGAAAAGCGGCTCGCCGAGGCCTGCGGGAAGGTTGGTGATCGCAGTTTCGACGCTACCACCGACCGAATCGCCCTTGGCTTTCGCAGCGGCAATGACGGCCGCCATTTGAGCGGATATTTCTTGATTTAGGACAGGAAAAGCGCTATTTTCCAGCGTTTTCAACAATTCATTATTTACATTGATTTTATCAAAGGTGTAATCTTCGACGTCCTTGACGGATTGAATATGGGATCCAACATGGATGTTTTCGCCGTTCAGGATCTGCTTGGCGATGGCCCCCGCAATCATCCAAAGGGCCGTCAATCTTCCGGAAAACATACCGCCGCCCCGATGGTCGTTGGCGCCGTCGTACTTGACGGATGCCGGATAGTCGGCATGGCTTGGGCGGGGTGTCGTTTTCAAATATTCGTAGTCTGATGAGTTGACATCGATGTTCTTGATTATGAATGTGAGCGGGGTTCCGGTCGTAACCGCAGCATGATATCCGGAGACGATTTGGAAATCATCCGGTTCGATCCGGGCTGTCGAAAGCAGACCGTCCGGTCGTCTTTTTTTCAATTCGGAACGGATCAGGTCGAGATCAAGTTTCAGACCCGCGGGCAGGTTGTCGATCACGATGCCCATGAATTCGGAATGCGATTCACCGAAAAAAGTCAGTCTGATGTTTTGGCCGATGGTGTTCATGCTTTTCCTCCTTTTCCTAAAATGAGAAAGGTTTGATGACGGAGGTTCCGATTTTTGGAACTTCGACATGATATTGGTTCTGGCCGCGATTTTTCTTGTCTTTGGTTAAAAATGATTTCAAAAGGTCGTCGGTCACCGGATCTGCGATCGGCAACTGAAATTTATTCAGCACCTCGACAAGGGCGGCTTTGATGGTTTCGTCCTTTGTGATCCTGACCATGCCGATCGCCACCGCTTCCCCATGGAGATATTTTTTGAAATCGTAATAGGCCTCGATGGCATGACCGTAAGTGTGGCCGAAATTCAGGACCTGACGCAGATTGTTGTCAAATTCGTCGGCTTCGACGTATTTTCGCTTTATCTCCAGGGAGCGGAAGATAAAGGATTCGATATCATCGAACACGGTTTCCGTGCGGATTTTTTCGAACAAGATTCCATCGGCGATCATTCCGTACTTGATCATTTCCGACATGCCGTTGTTGAGTTGTCTCAGGTCCAGTGTTTTGAGGACTGCCGGGTCGATTAAGACAAGGTCCGGAGGATAGATGCTACCGATGACGTTTTTGGCTTTGGCCGTGTTGATCGCGACCTTGCCACCGACACTCGAATCGATCTGGGCGAGCAAGGTTGTCGGAATTTGGATGTAGGAGATTCCACGCATGTAGGTCGCGGCCACGTAGCCGGCAAGATCGCCGGTGACGCCGCCACCGAGAGCGATCAAAACCGCATCCTTGGGTATGGAATTGTCGATCATGATGTCGATGATGTGCTCGTATTCATGGAGCGATTTGCTTTTTTCACCCTGAGGGAAGCTGATTTCCAAAGTGTCTGGCAGTTGTGATGTTACGCTTTTCACATATTGTTTGGGAATTCCATCGTCGCTGATCAGGACATACTGTTTGTCCGGATCGAGAAAAGAGTTGAGTTTTGCGAGGATTCCGGTTTCAATGTGGACGGAATAGGTTTTTGATGTAGCTGAAACAATGATGGTTTTCATGATTCATTCCTCTAAATAGGTTATTTCGGCGCCCAGGGATTCCAGATCCCGGAAAAAATCCGGATATGATTTCTGAACGGCTTCGGCATTCCGGATCAGAACCGGTTTTTTGCATCTGACGGAGGCTGCCGCCGCGGACATGACGATCCGGTGATCGCCATATGATTCGAACACACCGCCTTCAAAATCCGGTCGACCGGTTATTTTCAAGGCGTCATCGGTCATTTCCACCTCGACACCAAGAGAACGCAAGGTGTTGTAAGTAGACAAGAGCCGGTTCGATTCCTTGAATTTCAGTCTGGCCGCATTCTCGATCCGGCTATCGCCATGGGACAAGGAAATCAGCACGGCCAGAACCGGAGCGATGTCCGGAGACTGACTGACATCGTAAATGTTTCCTGATGTCTGGCTGGGTTTGAACAGAAACCCGGTTTCTGTTTTCACATACTGACCTTTGGCTTTGCGGATGAAATCAAGAATTTGAAAATCAGGTTGGATCGATGTTTCGGGAATGTTGGTGCATTCGATCTCGGCGCCGATAAGCCCCATGACCGCAAAGAAGGCCATTTGCGAAAAATCGCCTTCGATACGGGTCTGGATGGGTTCATAGGTTTGGCTCCCCCGAATATGATATATCTGATTCTTCTCGCTGATTTCAATGCCGGCACTTTTGAGGACCGACACGGTCATATCCACATATTGTCTGGATTCAAAGGGGGATGTAACCGTGATTTTGGAATCGCCCTTAAGAAGTGGAAGCGCGAACAGGAGACCGGAAATGAACTGGCTGCTGACGTTGCCGGGAATCTCATATTCTCCCGGAACGAGGGAACCGGAAACGATCAGCGAATCTTCGTTTTTCTGAAATTGAAGATTCAAGGTTCCAAACAGATTTTCATAGATTCCCAAAGGTCTTTGAAACAGGCTCTTCTTGCCGGTGAAAACGATCTTTTGCCGGCTGAGGGACAACAAGGGAATCAAAAAACGCAGCGTCGAACCGGATTCGTTGCATTCGATGAAATTGTCATCGCTGACGGCGATTCTCGATACGCCGTTAACAATCAGTTGATTGGGGTTCTTGATGAATTTGACGCCGATTTTTTCCATGGCGCCGATCGTCGCCAGCACGTCTTCGCTATAAACGATGTTGGAGATGACGCTTTTGCCTTTGGCAAGCGAAGCGGCGATGATCATCCGGTGCGACAGGCTTTTCGACGGAGGAACGCTGATCGAACCCGTCAGTTTCCTCGGCTTGATCAGGACGTTCATTGATTCACGTCCTTTTCCATTTTCAGGCGGGTCTTTTTCGCCGATTGCATCAGGGAGGTGATTTCATCCACAGCTTCGGAAGCGATGTCGTCGCGGTATTTTTCCAGACAGGCGATCATTCTGTCGATCTGGGGGACAAGATGCTCCTTATTGGCGATGAACAGTTCGTTCCAGAGTTTGTCGTTGATCATGGCTATCCTGGTCAGATCCCGAAAGGAGTCGCCGATAAGTTTGGCGGTATCGTATTTCCCCGGGCCCGAATTCATGATCGCCAGGGCCAGAATATGGGCGAGTTGCGAAGTGTAGGCGATGGCTTCGTCATGTTCTTCGGCAGAAAGGGAGGTGATGTTGATAAAACCCATCTCCAAAGCCAGACTTTGTACTAGCTCAAGATTTTCTTTCTTGTTACGTTTTAGGGGAACAATGACGAAGTTCTGGTTGTTGAAAATCTGCCGCCGGGAATGGAAGACACCGATTTTCTCCCTTCCGGCGATCGGATGGGTAAAGATCATGTCGATGTCCTTGCGCAGGATCGGGACGATCTCGTTCACTAGCGGAGTCTTGATACCCGATATTTCGATGACCAAGGTACCGGGTTTCAGCTTTTCCTGATTGTCACGGATGAAGGGGGCGATACTGAGGGGATAGACACAAAGGAATATGACTTCGGAATTGGCAAGCAAAGGCTCCAGGGAAAAATACGCCTGATGGATGATGCCGTTGTCAAGCGCATACTGGAGACTTTCAGTCGACAAGTCGTAAGCATAGATGTTATGTTTGTCTTTCAAGGCGGACGCAATCGACCCGCCCATAAGGCCGAGACCCACAATGCCAATGTTCATAATAACACCCCACCTCATAGTTTATATAATTTTATCATATATTTTTATTGATAGAACCGATTTTGTAAGAATTATCGGAATATCTATGTGTTAGGACTTGTTGATGGCCCGCATTTCCGGATTTCTCTTTGTCTCCGGTTTGAGCCTGTGTTATAATTGAAGTCGAAGGAGAGTGGTATCATGTACAAGGAAATCGGAATCTTCGAACACTCCCAAACCATACTCGGACACATGAAAGCGGGAGTATTTCTCACGACGAGACACAAGGACAAGACCAACACCATGACCATCGGCTGGGGCGGGATCACAGTGATCTGGGGTCGCCCGATGATGATCGTTCTTGTCAGGGACTCCCGGGCCACATACAACCTGATCGAAGGCAGTCTGGAATTCAGCGTGAGCGTCCCCTACAACCGGAATCTTGGCAAAGAACTTGCCTTTTGCGGTTCGAAGTCGATGCGCGATCACGACAAATTCCAAGAGTGCGGCCTCACGCCGCTACCGGCCAGAAAGATTCAGACGCCTGTCATCAAGGAGGCCGGACTCCATTACGAATGCAAGGTCCTGTACAAACAAAAGCTTAACCAGGACAACGTTCCCGACATCGTCAAGCAACGATATTATAATCCCGATTCTTCCAACCTCGCCAACCATACCGTGTATTTCGGCGAGATCGTCGACGCCTATATCTACGAGGAAGACAACTGATCATGTATGAACTGATGGACGGAAAATCCCTGGCCGCCGAAATCAGGGAGAACGTCGGCAAAGAAGTAAACAACCTGATCGCAACCTTCGGCAAGGCACCTCATCTCACCGTGATTCTGATTGGGGATGACCCCGCCAGCCAGACATATGTCTCCGGCAAGGAAAAAGCTTGCCTGAAAACCGGTATCAAGAGCACAATCATCCACAAGGATATCTCCATTTTGGAAACCGAACTGCTGGAATTGATCGACAGCCTGAACATGGACAACGACGTCGACGGGATCTTGTTGCAACTGCCGATTCCGAAACACCTTGATCAGGAAAAGATCCTTTCCCAGATCGATCCGAGGAAGGACGTCGACGGGTTCACACCCCAAAACGTCGCCAAACTGGCGAGCGGATACCCCGATCTGGTGCCCTGCACCCCGCTTGGCATCATGAGACTCTTGGATAAATATCGAATAGCGGTCGACGGCAGGAATTGTGTCGTGATCGGCCGGAGCCAGATCGTCGGCAAACCGATGGCAAATTTGTTGCTCAAGGCCAACGGGACCGTCACCATCTGTCACAGCCATACCAAAGACCTCGCCGGAGTGGCCCGTCAGGCCGACATATTGGTCGTCGCCATCGGCAAACCGAAACTGGTAGACGACACCTTCGTGAAAGCCGGAGCCGTCGTCATCGATGTCGGAACCTCCAAAGTCGACGGCAAACTGTCTGGTGACGTCGACTTCGACAAAGTCAAGGACAAAACCGCGTTCATCACCCCCGTTCCCGGAGGCGTCGGTCCGATGACCATCGCCTGTCTGTTGGAAAATACCATCACCTGCTATAAGAAACTCAGAGGGTGATCAAGATGATCGACCGATATTCACAGGAACAGATGAGGCGGATCTGGTCCGAAGAAAACAAATTCGCCACTTATCTCAAAATCGAATTGCTGAACGCCGAATTCTGGCAAAAGAAGGGACTTCTTACCGATCAGGAGCTGCAAAGCCTTTGTGGGAAGGCTTCCTTTTCCCTGGCGAGAATCCAGGAACTGGAAAAGGAAACCCGCCACGACGTGATCGCCTTCACCAGGGCGGTATCGGAAACCCTGGGAAAGGAAAAACGCTTCATCCATTACGGTCTGACCTCGACCGATGTGGTGGACACCGCCAACGCCTACCGGCTCCGACAGGCAAACGAAATCATTTTGGAAGACATCTTGGCCTTTATGGCGGTCTTGAAGGATAAAGCCTGGCTCTACAAGAACACTCCGACGATCGGCAGGACCCACGGCATGCATGCGGAAATCACTTCATTCGGACTGAAATGGGCCCTTTGGTATGATGAGATGCAGAGTAATCTCGCCCGGTTCATATCCGCACGCAAAGAGGTAGAAACCGGCAAGATCAGCGGCGCGGTAGGCAACTATGCCGCAACCGACATGGACGCCGAGACCTATATCCTTTCCCGCATGAACCTTCACAGACCGAAAATCTCCACTCAGGTCCTCTCCCGGGACAGATACGCCAACTACATGGCGGTCCTGGCGCTTGTCGCCACGACCATGGAGCAGATCGCAACCGAGATCAGGCATTTGCAGCGCACCGAAATCGGCGAAGTGAGCGAATATTTCGCGAGTGGCCAAAAAGGATCTTCAGCCATGCCGCACAAGCATAACCCGATTGCCAGCGAAAACATCTGCGGCCTGGCCCGGATCATGAGAAGCTACATGATACCGGCTTACGAAGATGTCCTGCTCTGGCATGAACGGGACATTTCGCATTCCTCGGTCGAGAGAATCATCTTTCCCGACGCCACGACCCTGCTCGATCACATGCTCACGAGATATGCGGCCGCACTGTCGGAACTAGTCGTATATGAAGACAGAATGAAGGCGAACATCGCTCTTACCGGAGGCGTGATCTATTCCGAGCGGGTCATGACCGCGCTGATCGACAAGGGCTTGTCCCGGGAGACGGCCTACGACCTGATCCAACCCCTGGCGGAACAAGCGACAGAGACAAAGCGTCAATTTCGGACCGTTCTTGAAGATAGTCCCGAATTGACGGCATATTTGCCGAAAAGCACAATCGTGGAGTTGTTCGAAACGAAACTGCAGCCGATCAACATCGACAAGATCTATGCGCGTATTTTCGCGGAAGCGGGAGAATGATTATGCATAAGGAATTCGTCAAAGCTCGTGACACCATTTTCTCCCTAACCGAACTCCGCCCGGAAATCCTGATCATTCTCGGATCCGGACTCGGAACCTTCATCGAACTTGTTCAGGACAGGATATCGCTTCCTTATGCCAACTTGTTTCCTTTCCAGAAACCGGTCGTGGAAGGACATGGCGGCCTGCTCCATATCGGGCATCTCCACGGAACTCCGATATATTGCATGCAGGGAAGAAACCATTACTATGAAGGTTATTCGGATCAGGAAATCAGATTTCCGATCCAACTTTTCGCCCACCTCGGAGTTAAAACATTGCTGGTGACCAACGCTTGCGGCGGCATGAATCCCGAACTTGTCCCCGGCGATCTGATGCTGATAGCGGACCACATCAACATGATAGGCAGGAATCCCATGATCGGGGCGACGGATTACGATCTCGGGCCAAGGTTTTTCGACATGTCCGAACCTTACAGTCTGAAATTGATTGCTTTGGCGGAAAGAATCGGCAAACAACAAGGCATCGGAATCAAAAAAGGCGTATATGTCGGCTATAGCGGGCCAAGTTATGAAACAAAAGCCGAAATCGCCGCCTTCCGGATGCTGGGCGGGGATGCCGTCGGCATGTCCACGGTTCCCGAAGTCATCGTCGCCAACCAATGTGGCATGGAAGTCTTGGGAATTTCGTGCATAACGAACATGGCGACCGGCATGCAGAAGCGCAAGTTGACGCATTCCGAAGTCATCGAGGTCGCGAACCAGGCGGGAGAAAAGCTTTCAAGACTGCTTTCGGGAATTGTTTTCGAAATCGGGAAAAAATGATATAATATGTTATCGAGGTGAAATCTATGGCTCAAAAAAGATTGTATCGTGATACGGAACATCAGAAGCTTTTTGGCGTATGCGCCGGATTGGCGGAATATTTCGAACTTGATGTCACATTGATCCGGGTTATTTGGATATTGTTGGTTATCTTTGGCGGCACGGGAATTTTGGCATATATCATTCTGGCGATCGTCATGGAACCCAAAAGTGTGGTCTTGGAGCGTCAGGCCAAGGAAAAAAAGGATGTAGTCAACGATGATCCTTTTGCCAAATATGACGATAAATGAGTGTTTTAGAATCGATAATTTGCTTGCGCCAAATAGGCGCAAGTTTTTTTTACATTGATTTTACATTTCTTTACATGATCATGATATTTTCAAATTTGCATCTTTGTTATGATTGAAGCGGAATAATACATGAGGAGAGAAAAAAATGAAAAAAATCTTATTAACAGCCATGGTTTTGATGGGATTAGGGTTGTCAGGATGTACAAAGACAACAACCGACACCAACGTTACAACCAACGCCTTCGACCCATCAATGAATATCACCGTATATACAAGAGATACCACATCCGGTACCAGGGACGCCTTTTTCAATGGCATTGCCTTCGAGGAAGCCGTAACCGACAACTCCGTATTGGTTTCCGACTATGTAGAAGTCGACGGGAACGGAAGCATGATCACATCGGTAAGCAATGACTTATATGGTATCGGATATATTTCCCTTGCCTCACTCTCTGAATCGGGTCTCAAAGGACTTGATTTCGAAGGCGTGTCAGCCACCGAAGAAAATGTTCTTAACGGCACATACGAACTGAAACGTCCATTCAACTACCTTGTCCGTTCGGATTGGACGGGTATGGACGTTGAAAGACAGATTACCGAAGCGTTTGTCGCATATATGGGAACGGTTGATGGCAAAGCAACAATTCAAAACCATTCTGGAATTGTCTCAATTAGCGCGACAGACCCATCTTGGGACGACATCAAGGATCAGTATCCAATTTGCAATTCAGACAATTCTCAGGTTACTATCTATTTTGGCGGATCCACTTCGGTAGAGTCGATTGCCAGAGCGCTTTCCCAGGAATTCAGTGCCAAATGCGGCAATTTCATCGCCGAACATAACCATACAGGTTCAGGAGACGCCTACAAACGCACCCAAGGAACCGAAGCTGATGGAGCGAATATGCTTCATATCGGGTTTGCATCAAGATATTTCAAGGATTCAGAGCCTGCCGCCGAAGGCACGTATGGACAAATATGTTTTGATGCGGTCGTGGTCGTTGTCAATGCGGCCAACACTTCAATCAACGCAATCACAATATCCGAACTTGATAAAATCTATAAAGGACAAGCCACAACCTGGAACAACATCGGATAAGCATTGGCATAATATTGATATCAAATGTAGACTCTTTTCGGGGTCTACTTTCTCGCGTGGAGAGATGAGATGAAAACCATAACAAGGTCAATATCCAACAAATTTCGGAAAAGAACCGCCGACAAGCTTGCAAATCTGTTGCTGCTGATTCCGACCATTATCAGCGCCTCTTTTGTCATCTTCATCATTATCTTCGTAAACGAAAGAGGAATCACTCCATTCCTGGCCGCGAGATACGGAGCCGACAAGGTGTCTCTCCTCAGGTTCTTGATGGGGACCACATGGTTTGTTCCGCCAAATCAATATGGAATTTTTTTCATAGTCATCAACACCTTATACGTTGTGCTTATGGCTGCGGCAATATCAGTTCCGGTTTCCGTAATCACGGCAATGTTCATAGCCAAGATGACGAATTCGAGAATCGGAGGTTTTTTCCAAACCATAGTCGAGTTGTTGGCTGCGATCCCCTCGATCATATACGGCGTCTTCGGATTGGGTATCATCTCCAAACTCGTGATCAGGATCGCCTTCGTATTCAATATGCAGACAGCCGGAGGCATATCCTCCCTGTCGACGGTTCTAGTGTTGGCAATCATGATTTTTCCCACCATAACCCTGATCAGCATCACGGCCTTCAGATCCGTCGATCCTGATTTGGAGAAAAGTTCCCTCGCTTTGGGCGCGACCAAAATTCAAACACTATTCCGGGTTTCCCTGGTTTCCGCAAAATCAGGTATTTTTACCGGAATCATCCTTGGTATCGGCAGAGCTCTTGGCGAGGCCACAGCCGTCAGCATGGTCGCCGGAAATGCCGGAAGCGGACCGACTTTCGATCTTTTTCAGACGACAAGGACGCTTACTTCTACTATGCTTTTAGGTTTGAAGGAGACTTCTGGTCTTGATTATGACATCAGATTTTCAGTCGGAATTGTGTTGATCGTTGTCATCGTCTGCAGCAATCTGATTCTCAATTATATCAAAAAACGGGTTGGTCGATTCGCATGAAGAAAAATAGACGTCGATCCGCCGACAAAGCGGCAAACATTATCATTTCCATGATCTCCATGGTCGGATTGCTGATTCTGGTGACCATATTTGTTTTCATCTTTCAAAGAGGAACCGGGTTGCTGTCTTGGAAACTTTTCTCAGGCAACTACTATCCCGAAACATATGACACTTATTTTTCAGGACCCATCGACACGATTGGATATGCAAGGCCTGCCGATTTGGATCCACAGGCGTTCTATTCAGAAAAATGGGGAATTGCCCTGATTGATGATCTGAACTTTGAGGGCAAGCACTATGTGAGGATCGAATATGTCGATCCGGAAACCCCTTTGACTTTGCTGCCGGACAAAAACAAGGACAATTCATATAGTTCAATCGCTTCGGGTCAGTCTTTGGACAAAGTGATTTTCACCGATAACAGTATCTTTTTGAGCAAGCAGGGAGCCAAGGCCGGAATAGAATTGTTCGATAATTCGGACGGAATCAGGGATATGCTCACAACCACTCCCGGAAACGGAATCAGAGGATCGATCATAACTACCGGTTATCTGATTCTGATGACTCTGGCAATCGCTTTGCCGCTGGGTATATTCTCCGCCGTATATCTGCATGAGTTTGCACCCAAAGACAAATGGTATGTCAATTTGATAAGAAGGTTCATCGAGATTCTCACCGGGGTTCCTTCGATCGTGTTCGGCTTGCTGGGAGCGGCCGTGTTCATACCTTTCACCTCCTCGCTTTTCGGAGCTTCGGGAGGGAATTTGATTTCCGGAGCGTTGACTTTGGCAGTAATCGTCTTGCCGGTAATCATATCCGCTACCGAGGATGCATTGAAAAATGTGCCAGACGATTACAGACAGGCATCGCTGGCCTTGGGAGCAAACAAGACCCAGACCACATTCAGGGTGGTTATCAAATCCGCAGTACCGGGAATACTGTCGGCAACACTTCTGAGCGTGGGCAGGATTATCGGCGAATCTGCGGCCTTGATATATGCAATCGGTACCGCTATCAAGGACCAGATCATTCTCACTGAAAAGTCGACATCGCTTGCCGTGTTCATCTGGAGTATCATGGCTGGGGAAACGCCCAATTTCGACCTGGCTTGCGCAGTTTCCATAATCATTATGGCAATCGTTTTGATTCTAAACTTCTCGATAAAATTGATTGCCAGACGCATCTCATCGGTTAGAACCTAAGGAGTTGAACAACAATGGAAAATATATTTGAAATTCGCGATTTGGTGTTGAACTATGGAGATAAGATCGCCCTTCATGGTATCAACATGGACATCGAAAAAAACAAAGTCACCGCCTTGATAGGCCCTTCTGGATGTGGCAAATCCACTTTGTTGAGATGCCTTAACCGCATGAATGACTTGATAGACAATTGCAAAATCGAAGGCAACGTCGCTTATGAACAGGAAGATATCTATCAGAAAAACTTCGATGTCATCAATCTTAGGACCAAGGTCGGAATGGTTTTTCAGAAACCCAACCCGTTTCCGATGAGCATCTTTGACAACGTTGCCTATGGTCCCCGTTGCCAAGGAGTAAAAGATAAATCGGAATTGGAAAAGATCGTCAAGACCGCTTTGAAAAACGCAGCCTTGTATGACGAGGTCAAAGACCGGCTCAGGGAAAGCGCGATGAGTCTTTCCGGCGGCCAGCAACAACGTCTATGCATCGCCAGGACGATAGCCATGGAACCGGAAGTGATCCTTATGGACGAACCCACAAGCGCCCTGGATCCGATAGCGACGGCCAAAATCGAGGAATTGATCCATGAACTTAAAAAAAACTATACGATCATCATCGTGACCCACAACATGCAACAAGCTGCACGAATCTCGGACTATACTGCGTTTTTTCTGATGGGAGACCTGATCGAATACGCTCCCACAGACGTCATTTTCAGTCAACCCAGGGAACGAAAGACCGAGGATTATATTACCGGGCGTTTTGGATAAGCGATTGTCTGTATAAATCAAAAAAGATATAATAGAATATAGTTGGAGGAGTATGAATATGACTCAAAGAACTCAGTTCGACGAAGAACTGGAACAATTGAAACTGCATTTGGTCAAAATGGGCGATCTGGTGATCGACAATATCAAACACGGATTGCGCTCCTTCCTTGACATGAATGTTGACCTTGCCAATGAAATCATCAAAAAAGACAAATTGGTCAACGATTTTGAACAATCGATTGAAAAAGAATGTCTAAGAATCATTCTAAAGGAGCAACCGGTAGCCAAAGACCTGCGACTGATCACTTCCGTTCTGAAAATGATCACCGATCTGGAAAGAATCGGTGATCATGCCGCTGATATCTCCAAAATAACCATCTTCATGGAAAAAACGCATCAGGTTTTCCGGGTCGACGAAATCATTCAAATAACAAAAGCGAGCCAGACGATGATCAAAAAAGCCCTGGAATCATTCGTCAACCTCGATATGGAACTCGCCAAGGAAGTTATCAAGGATGATGACGAAGTCGACGGCCTGTTTGATGAAATCAAGAACATCGTCGCCGATGCAATCCGGAATCAGAACATCGACGCCGATTATGCACTCTACCTGATGATGGTGGCGAAATACCTGGAAAGAATCAGCGATCATGCCGTTAATATTGGCGAATGGGTTATTTTCTCGATTACCGGCGGACACAATTACAACGTATGACCAGGGAGGGGGAAAAAGATGAAACCGATCATATTCTCGGTTGAGGACGATCTCAACATACAGAACGTAATCAACATCGCATTGTCAAATGCGGGTTTTTCCGTTTTCTCATTCATGGAAGCCAAACCCATGTTCATAGCTTTGAAAAATCAAACTCCCGATTTGGTTCTGCTGGACATTATGTTGCCAGGAAAGGATGGTTTGACGATTATGAAGGAAATCAAAGCCGCTCCTGCGTTGTGCAAGATACCCATCGTGATTGTTTCCGCCAAAAGCACGGAACTTGACAAGGTCATTGGTCTTGACCAGGGAGCCGACGATTATATCATCAAGCCGTTTGGTGTGCTTGAACTTGTAAGCAGAGTGAAGGCGGTCCTGAGGCGGTTCAGCAAACCGGAGACCAACGAGGCAATCACCGTCAGAGGCTTGACTTTGATTCCGGATGAAAGAAAATGTGTTTATGAAGACCGGACGGAAATCCTCACCAACAAGGAGTTCGAGTTGCTGAAACTGTTGATGGAAAACCACAATACAATCACCTCAAGGGACACAATCATCGGTCGTGTCTGGGGATATGACTATGTCGGCGAAACCAGGACGGTTGATGTCCACATCAAGGAAATCAGATTGAAACTGTCCCGACTTGGCATCCAAAAAGGAGTTATCCAAACCGTTCGCGGGGTTGGATACAAACTGGTACTATGAGAAGAAAAATCGGATTGGAGTTCATTCTTGTCGTATCCGTCGCTTTGGTGGCGTTTCTCGTCGGATCGTTTTTTTTGGTTAGACACAATCTTAATAAAGTGACCGAACTCAATCTTCGCTATTATTTGGATATTGTCAAACTCGACTACGAGTCCGGAATGCCGGAATCGGAGATTGTCGACAAATATACTTCCCTTGAGGGCTACATCCGGATCACATTCATGGACCAATATGGAAATGTAACCATAGATTCTTCAGCCGAGGACCTTGAAAACCATCTTACTAACACAAGACCGGAGTTCACCAATTTGGGTGTGGCATACATCAGGGAATCTGCGACCCTTAACAAGCAGATGATGTACCTCGCTTATCAATTTCCCGACACTACGTATCTACGTCTCGCCATACCGATCAATTCAATTTTGCCCTTTCTCAATGATTTTATCGGTTTGTCCTTTGTCATCGCAGTCATAATTGCGGTTATGGCATTCTTGTTAAGCAAATCGCTTATATCCAGAACCATGGCTCCTTTCAAAGAGCTGAAGACAGCTCTGAACAATGTAAGTCAAGGCAAATATCATGAACTTCTGCCGGTATCGAAATATGGCGAAATCAACGAAATTCTCGTTGAAATCAACGATATCAACCAGATAATATCGGACAATATCAGTTCTTTGAATCTGGAAAAGCAAAAAATCGACTTTCTGCTTGACCACATGAATCAGGGGCTTTGTGTCCTCGATAGAACGGAGAACGTGGTTCTTGTCAACAACCACCTGATAAATTTATTCCACTTTTCGGAAGCGCAACACATGTACAGAAACTACACCTTCCTTTTCCGGCACCCGCTGCTACAACAGACCATAGCAAAAACCTACAAGACGAAAAGCAGCGCTACCATCATCATCGAAGTGGAAGCGTCTTATTATTCGGTTTCGGTATCGTATATTGAAAAAGATTGGAACAGCCAATTCGGAATCCTCTTGATTTTCTCCGATGTGACAATGATTAAAAACATCGAAATATTGAAGCGTGATTTTTTCGCGAACGCTTCGCACGAACTCAAATCGCCACTGACATCGATCATGGGATCGTCCGAACTGATCGTTTCCGGAATCGTGAAAGACCCTGAGGGCGTGGTTGATCTCGCCGCCAGGATTTTGGAGGATTCCAAACGGATGAGCAAGCTCGTTCTGGATATGCTTACCTTGTCGAAATACGAAAACTACATTCCCATGAAAGCCAATATCGCGATCGATTTGCAGGCGGTTGTGGGCGATGTGCTGGAAAAACTGGAGCCTCTTGCTTTGGCAAGGCGGATAAAGATTATCGATGAATCCGAGCCCATCTACATGAACGCCAATCAGGAACACATGGAACAATTGATCAGGAATCTCGCCGAAAACAGTATTCAATACGGTATTGATTCCGGGTGGGTCAGAGTCAAACTGAGCGAAGACGATCAAAAGGTTGTTATTGAAGTGACGGACAACGGCATAGGCATTCCCGTAGCCGATCAAAGCCGGGTCTTCGAACGCTTTTATCGTGTTGACAAGGCCAGAAGCAAGAAGTCAGGCGGAACCGGACTCGGCCTATCGATCGTGAAACACATCGCCCTTATCTATCAAGCTTCGATAGAGATGGAAAGCGAAGAAGGCAAAGGAACCACAATAACGATCACATTCCCCAAAGCCCAAGAATAGAGACACACCTGTGGTGTGTCTTTTTTGAAAACAAAGCAATAAAAACAAACTTTCTCAAATTTTAAAATATAATTATTGCCTCGGTTTCATCATTGTTTCAGACTTTGTTTCTTTGTAATTGTTTTCATTGTAAAATCACAAAAAACCCGTCAAAAACACCTGTGCTCAATGTATAATATGATTGAGGGGTGTCAATCATGATGGAGGAGTACAAGCTGCATCGGAATATCGTCTGCATCGACCTGAAAAGCTTCTATGCTTCCGTGGAATGTAGCCTTTTGGGCTTAGATCCCTTCGCCACGCCTTTGGTTGTCGCCGATCATTCCCGCGGCGGCGGGTCGATAGTGCTCGCCGTATCCCCTTATCTGAAAAAACTGGGGGTACCCAACCGCTGTCGCATTTTCGAACTCCCGAAAAACATCAAGATCATTTTCCAGAAACCGCGGATGGAAAAATATCTGGAATATTCGACCAAGATCATCGAGATCTATCTGCGCTACATTTCCGAAGACGACCTTTATGTCTATTCCGTCGACGAAGTGTTCATGGATTTCACGACCTATCTCGACTATTACAAGAAAACCGACCTCGAGATCGCCAGGATGATCATGGATGCGATTTATAAGGATACCAGAGTCTACTCCAGTTGTGGCATCGGACCGAACATGCTGATGGCCAAATTGGCGCTTGACATCGGATCCAAAAGCACCAAGGATTTCATCGCCAAATGGGATTACGACGATCTTCCGGAGAAACTATGGCCGGTGACCCCGCTAAGCAAAATGTGGGGCATCGGCAGGAACATGGAAGCCAACCTCAATCGCATGGGCATGTACAAGATCGGGGATATCGCCAATTACGACGTCAAGAAACTCAAACGCAAATTCGGCGTCCTCGGGGAAGAACTGTATTACCATACCCACGGAATCGACATGAGTCTGATCCAGGAAAAATTGAATTTCAAGCCGGTCAACAAAAGCTACGGTACCGGACAGACCCTGTTCCGGGACTATTATGCCCCCGATATATTCCAGATCATCCTGGAAATGGTCGATGACGTCTGTCGCCGCCTGCGGGTGAGCCGGAAACAGGCCCGCACCGTCCATTTCGGAATCGGCTACAGCAAAGATACCGGCGGCGGCTTCGCCAGACAGGTATCCTTGGAACAACCGACCGCCAATGAAACCGTCGTCTACAGGGCCTGCCTGAAGCTGTTCGAGGAACACTATGAGAACCTGCCGATCCGCAGGGTCAATGTCGCGGTCACCAACCTGGTCGACAAGCAGGATTATCAGTACAGCCTCTTCGAGGATGTGGAAAAGATCATCAAGGAGGAGCAGATCTTCTCCGCCATCGATGAAATCAAGTTGAAACACGGCAAGAACAGCGTCAACCGGGCTTCGAGCGAAATCGACAGTTCGACGGTCAAGGCCCGCAACGAAATGATCGGTGGTCACCATGCGTAACGCGTATGTGGACCGGGGCATCATCAAGTGGAACGCCTTCGACGCCCTGGTCGGATATCATTCGATGCTCGAAGAAATGAAGTACCGTCTGGGTCGGAAAGAAAAGCCCGTCCTGAGCGACGACGCCTATGACGAACTCAACCAAAAACTGGTTCTTTCCCTGCAGGAGGCAAAAGAGGTCGAAATCAGATACTTTCATGACGGATACATCCGTTTCACCTTCGGCACCATCAAACATGTCGATTATGATTCCCGGCAGATTGTCCTTTCCACCAGGGAAAGGTTGGCCGCCGAAGACATCGTCGATATCAATTTCGTATGAAAAAGGAGATAGGATTTTCTCCTTTTTTTCGTTTTGAAGCCAGAAATGGCGGCTGTCGTGTTTAAAAACAGTTACGACTGTGCTACAATGAAACCGTGAACACAACGACTACTTCCTGAAAATGCACAAGGCAAGGAGTTGAAACGAATGGTAATCGAAAAAGCATATGCCAAAGTGAATCTTTTCATCAACGTGCTGGAGTCAAGACCGGACGGTTATCACGACCTGAGGATGATCAACGCCAAAGTCGATCTTTTCGACACGCTAAAAATCGAAAAAACCGATTATCCGGGGTTGGCGATGATCGAATCGAACGATCTGTTTTTGTCGAACCAGAACAATATCGTCCTTGATGTGGCCTCGCACATGATCCAGACTTACAAACCCGAGCAGGGCATTAGGATCGAGATCGACAAGAAGATTCCCTTCGGGGCCGGCCTGGCCGGCAATTCCACCGATGCCGCCTCGATCATCAAGGGTGTAGACAAGCTGTTCGATCTCAAACTATCGTTCGCCGAAATGATCGATATCGGTATCAAATACGGAGCGGACATCCCTTATTGTCTGGTCGATTATCCGGCGCTTGTGGAAGGTTTGGGGGAGAGAATCACCAAGCTCGACCTCGACTTGTCTCCCTACCGGGTATTATTGCTCAATCCCCGCGTATACGTCGCGACAAAAGACATTTTCACGATCGGCAACCGGAAAGGGTTCGATAATGTCGATGACAAGCCGATCATGAAAGCGATCCAGAAAAAGGAGATCGCGAAATTCGTGGCGTCGATGCATAACGCCCTGCAAAAGATTTCCGTCGAGAACAACAAGGAAGTCCAGGAAGCGGAAACAATCATCAAACAACGCTTGGGAGAAGAGGGTCTGGTCATGACCGGATCGGGGTCGACTTTCATCAAATTTCTGCTTGATGAAGTGGAGGGCCTGGACGATTTTATCGCAGAGTTACGCGATAAATATTTCATAAATGTCTATAAATTTTTGTGAATTAATTTTTCCTATCTTATGGTAAAACAAAAATAGCCATGATATAATCAATCAAAAGAGGTGGTAATATGTTGATAACAGAAGTTCGTGCAAAAAGAGTTAATGGAGATAACCGATTAGTCGGTATTGCCGCCATTACCATTGACGAGTGCTTCGTTGTTCACGAGTTGCGGATCATTGAAGGGAAAAACGGGCTTTTTGTCGCTATGCCAAGTCGGAAGATGCCAAACGGCGAATTCAAGGATGTGGCCCACCCCATCAATACCGAAACGAGAAGTTTGATCGAGAAAGCCGTCTTGGACGCTTTTGAAAAACTTCCGGAACTTAAGGAAGAAGAATAGGAATGATTTTCACCCATTAAGTGCCGACGAATCGAAAGTTGGCACTTTTTAATTTGCCGGAAATGATGTATAATGATAGTGGATCCCAATATTCTAATTTTGGAGGAAAACAATGGCAGTCTTTCATGGCTCGAAAGTAAAGATCTTCGCATTAAGTTCCAACCGGAAGCTGGCCCAGCAGATCGCCGATTACATCGGTATCCCTCTTAGTGAATCGGAAGTCACCCATTTCGCCGACGGCGAGATCAGCATCAACATCCCCGAGACGGTCCGCGGACACAAGGTCTTCGTGATCCAGTCCACCTGTGACCCTGTCAACGAGCACATAATGGAACTCCTGATCATGATGGACGCCCTGAAACGGGCTTCCGCCCGGGAAATCAACGTTGTGATTCCTTATTACGGGTATTCCCGTCAGGACAGAAAAGCCAAGGCGAGGCAACCGATCTCCGCGAAACTGGTTGCGGATCTGCTTCAGGTGGCGGGAGCCACCAGGGTCATCTGCATGGACCTCCATGCCGCTCAGATCCAAGGCTTTTTCGACATACCGATCGATAATTTCCGTTCTCTGCCCATCATCGCCAAATATCTGAAGGACAAAAACATTCCCGATGCTGTAGTGGTGTCTCCCGACCATGGCGGCGTCACCAGAGCCAGAGCGTTGGCCGACGTGCTGTCGACCACGATCGCGATCATCGACAAGACCAGACCCGAACCGAATGTTGCCGAAGTCATGAACATCATCGGTAGGGTCAAGGGCAAGAACTGTATCCTGATCGATGATATGATCGATACGGCGGGATCGATTTCCGCGGCGTCCGCAGCTTTGAAAGAAGCCGGGGCCAAGGATATCTATGCCTGCTGCACCCATCCGTTGCTTTCCGGGAACGCCATCCAGTTGATCACCGATTCTCCGATCGTCGAGATAATCTGCACCGACACGATCGAGTTGCCCGAATGCAAGCTGTTCCCCAAACTCGTCCAACTTAGCGTTTCCGCTTTGCTTGGACAAGGAATCATCAACATCATCGACGATCAGGGCGTATCCACGTTGTTTCAATGAATCCGGAGCCGGGAGGTAAAATCCCGGCCTTTTTGTTTCTGGCAATTGCAGGGGATGGTGTTTACAAACCCGTCCGATATGGTATAATATAGATAAATCGAAGATCGGAAGAGTAGAGCACATGGCAAGCATAGCGAACAGGGGATGGTGGAAGCCCTGCCCATGGATGTGTTTGAAAAACGCCCGTGAGAGACAGAAGAAATCCAGTAGAACTGTCCGTTGATCCGCGTTAAGGATATTCAAGTGCCGGCTCTGGCCGGAACAAAGGTGGTACCACGGAATCTTTCGTCCTTTTTCGGGGACGATTTTATTTTTTTGGGAGTGAACGGAATGATCATTGAGGAACTGGGACGTTTCAAAACCAATGACGAACCCCAACCGGTAACGCCATATATGAAAAAGCATGCCGACTCCAAAAGCAGGACCGCCGAGTTGTTTCTGGGAATCACGGCGCCAAACATCCGCCGGGTGGCGAAAAAACATTATCAGAGCGTGACGGACGCAGAACTGTCGTCCTTGCTCAAGAGCCCGGTCTATGATTACCGGGGCTGTGCTTTGGTGATGCTGACATACAAGATGCAAAAAGCGGACCTTGACGAGCAACGAAAGATCGTCAAGTTCTATCTGAAACATATCGAGTACGTCAACAGCTGGGGATTGGTCGACATGTCCGCGCCATATATCCTGGGAAGGTATATGCTTCGGACCCAGGATTTCACTCTGCTGTTCTCCTATGCGACATCGGACGACCTGTGGAAAAAAAGAATCAGCATCGTTTCTACCTGGATGCTGATAAGGAACAATCAATTCGATGTTACCCTGAAAATCGTGGAGATCCTCATGGGTGACAAGCACGATCTGATCCACAAGGCCTGCGGCTGGATGCTTCGCGAAGTCGGAAACAGGAACAGAGTCACGCTTGATGATTTTCTTGAAAAGAATTATGCCTCCTTGCCAAGGACGACATTGAGATATGCGATCGAACGACATGAAGAGCCAATAAGAAAGGCGATACTGAAAGGAGATTTCTCATGGAGACGACAGTAAAAAAATTATTTTCAGACCCTGCGGAGGGCGCAAAACAGCCAATCATGCTTCAAGGGTGGATCCGAAACAACCGGGCGCAGAAAGAATTCGGATTCATCGATCTGAACGACGGCACCTGTTTCGATACCGTACAGGTGGTCTATGAGGAAGCCAAACTCCAGGACTTCAAAGAGGTACAAAAGTTCCGGATCGGCGCGGCTATCTCCGTGATCGGCAGGGTGGTTCTGACCCCGGAAATGAAACAACCGTTCGAAATCAAGGCAGACAGGATCGAACTCGTAGGCGACAGCCCCGAGAACTATCCCATCCAACCCAAAAGACATACCCGGGAATTTCTCAGGGAGAATGCTCATCTCCGGATGAGGACAAACCTCTTCCAGGCTGTTTTCCGGGTTCGGAGCGTGGTATCGAATTCCATCCACCGCTTTTTCCAGGACCGGGGCTTCGTATATGTGCATACACCGATCATTACCGGGTCCGATGCCGAAGGCGCAGGCGAGATGTTCAAGGTCACGACTTTGGATCTTGACAGCTTGCGGAAGAGTCAGGAAAAGACCGTCGACTACAGTCGCGACTTTTTCGGAAAAGCCACGAATCTGACGGTTTCCGGGCAATTGCAGGCAGAGGCCTACGCGCATGCTTTTCGTAACGTATACACCTTTGGACCGACCTTCAGGGCTGAAAACTCGAACACACAAAGACACGCTTCCGAATTCTGGATGATTGAACCGGAGATCGCTTTCGCCGATTTGAAAAAGGACATGGAGCTGGCCGAAGACATGGTCAAGAACGTCATCGCAGCCGTACTTCATGAATGTGGATCGGAAGTCGATTTCTTCGATCAGTTCGTGGAAAAAGGACTGAAGGAAAAGTTGCACAAGGTTGTTTCTTCCAAATTCAAGGTTGTGACCCACAAAGACGCGATTGACATTCTTCTTGCCGGAAACGTCAAATTCGAGAACCAGCCGCGTCAGGGCGAGGACCTCGCCACTGAACACGAGAAATATCTGACCAAGCATTTCGACGGTCCGGTGTTCGTCATCGACTGGCCCAAGGAAATCAAGGCTTTCTACATGCGTCTGAATGACGATCAGAAGACGGTTGCCGCCATGGATCTTCTGGTTCCGGGCGCCGGTGAGTTGATCGGTGGATCGCAAAGGGAGGAAAGACTTGAGATCCTAAGAAAACGGATGCAGGAAATGCATGTCGACGAAAAGGAACTCTGGTGGTACTTGGATCTCAGACGTTACGGCGGCACTCCGCATGCCGGGTTCGGACTCGGCCTCGAACGCATGGTGATGTATGTCACCGGCATCGACAACATCAGGGATGTCATTCCTTTTCCCAGAACACCGAAGAACTGCGAATTCTAATCGAACTGCGATATCTGTTTTCGCCAACGATCGATTATCAAGCCGTTGAAGGTTGCATTTTTGGACAGATTGATATATATTAATTAGTGCTGGAAACAAGCTTTTCTTGCCAGAGGTGACATAATGTACAAAAAAATCATTCTGGTTATCGTTCTTGCCTTGAGTTTATCACTTTTTGCCTGTCAGGGGGCAACGACAACCACAATTACCACCACAACCACCACAGCCACCACAACGGAATATCCCACGACGACCACCGATACGACCGGAACCATGATCACCACGGCCTCGACCACCGTAGCCGACACATTGTCCGCAAGGGTCAACGCCTTGGCCAACGACTATTCGGTCGGACTTTTCATTACCGCGGACCCGACGACGTCCATGGGCATAAATTTCGAGATGCCTGACGAAACCACGGCCTACGTGGAATATTCCCTTTATGGTTCTTATACTGTCGACACTGTGGAAGCCACAAACAAAGCCCGCGACATCGGCAAGAAATACGTCGATCTGTTCGAGGCAACCCTTACCGGACTCACTCCGGGCGCAACATATGTGTACCGGGTGAAAAACGCCGACGCTTCCAAAGCGAGCGATTATCACCTCTTCACCCTGCCCGTCGCCGAAACGGCATCGTTCACGTTCATGTTTCTTGCGGATCCCCAGGAAAATTCCGAAGTCGGATACATGACCTATGCCTATTCCTTGTTGTCGGTGCTGGATTACAGTGAAAAACCATATGATTTTGTAATGATTCCCGGCGACATCACCGATGACGGAGATATCAAATCCGAATGGAATCTGTTTTTCAAGTATTCCGCCGCCTTCGCTTTTGACAAACCGATCGCCGCGACGACAGGAAACCATGATGTGGGCGACATCACCAGCGAAAGGATGTCCGCTCTCGAGTTCGACGGGTACATGAACCTTCCCAACAACGGTCCGGCCTACTATGATTTCGATCAGCTTACGGACGACATGCGCGGGAATCACTTCGATGACGGCAAAACCTACAGTTTCGATTACGGCTATGCCCACTTCGTGGTTATCGATACGGAAATCTACTGTGACGGAACCACCGCCTGTCTGGCATATGACCAAATGAATGCCGAAATCCTCACGGAGTGGGTGGCTTCGGATCTCGCCGCTAACACAATGCCCTGGACGGTCGTGATGCTGCATCGGGGACCTTACAGCCTTTCCTATGACACACAGAGCGTCAGGGACAATCTGGTGCCGGTATTCGAAGAATATGGCGTGGATCTGGTTCTGGCCGGCCATGATCACCAATATTCGCGTGCCGTCTATCAGGACGGAGAGTTGGTCGGGTTTACGACCTCGGATGATTATGCCAAAGGCGATATCATCCTCTCCGAAGGCGCTCCCGGTGATTATGATTTCAACGATTACCCTGACAATATCGGCGTGACCTATCTGAACGGAAATACGGTATCGACCAAATTCTATGGAAGCGACAAAGCATCAGGAATTCCGGTAAATTACAAATTCATCGACGATGAACCGGTTTTCCCGTTTGTGACAATCACCGAAAACACGCTCAGCGTAATCTCCTATGTGGTGGAAAAAGACACCGCCCTGACGATTGTGCCAAGCGGCGTCGCTGTCCTTGAGGAATTCACAATCACCAAACCGTAAGAATAACAGAATAAAAAAGCCGAGACCAAAACTGTCTCGGCTTTTATCATGTCTTATTTCTTCTGTGGGTCTTTGAGTGATTCTACCAAACCCTGGGCCAGACCGACGACTCCCTGAATTTCGGAAGGAATGATGATCTTCGTGGCTTGGCCTTCTGCCACCTTGGCCATGGCCTTGTAGGCTTCGAGGGTCAGGACCGCCTGGTCGGCTTTGGCGCTTTTGATCAATTCGATACCGCGGGCGGTAGCTTCCTGGACTTTCAGAATCGCTTCCGCCTGGCCTTCCGCTTCGCGGATGGCGGCTTCCTTCTTGGCTTCCGCTCTCAGGATCGCAGCGGCTTTTTCACCTTCGGCCTCCAGGATGTTGGCAGCTTTCTTACCTTCGGCGATCAGGATTGATTCACGACGTTCACGTTCGGCGCGCATCTGTTTTTCCATCGCTTCCCGGATTTCTTTCGGGGGGATGATGTTCTTGAGTTCGACGCGGTTGATCTTGATGCCCCACGGGTCGGTGGCTTCATCCAGAATGACGCGCATCCTCTCGTTGATCAGGTCGCGGCTTGTGAGTGTTTGGTCGAGTTCGAGCTCACCGATGATGTTACGAAGCGTGGTGGCTGTGAGTTGTTCGATCAGCAGGCCGGGATTTTCGGCTCCGTAAACATATTGTTTGGAATCGGTGATCTGCAGGAATACGACGGTGTCGATCTGCATCGTGACGTTATCTTTCGTGATGACCGCCTGCGGCTGGAAATCAAGGACTTGTTCTTTCAAAATGATGAAATCGGCGATCTGGCCTCTGGCGTTGTATGTCCTTCTGATGCGGTCGATGAACGGCCACAAGAAGTGCAATCCGGCGTTCCAGGTCGAATAGTAGCTTCCCCAGCGCTCGATCACGTACTGGGTGGCCTGCGGAACGATTTTGAGCCTTGATCCGAGGTAAACGACGATGATTACTGCCAAAACAATCAATACGACGATGCCAACAGTGCTGTTTAATGTTACAGGTGCAAACATGATGATACCTCCTTAATATTTCTATTTTAATTTATGGTTGGTTTGATTTCAATATCCATAACTGGATTTCACGACGTTGATTTTGAGCAAGACGTCCCTTAATGTGGCTCTTCTCTTGGTGAAGGACATCAGGATCAGGTCAACCATCAGCGACAACATCAGCAAGAGGAGTCCGGCATACATGCTGACGACGAAGACAAGGATGACAAAGAAATACTTGAAGACGATGTCATGGAAGAATATCGTGAGCGCATGAACCGGTCCGTCCAAGCGGATCTGCATCATTCGCCGACCCAGAGTCTTGCCGTTCAGGACAATGGTGTAGATTGTTGTCAATACGAGGAATACAATCGCAAAGTAATACACGTTGCTTAAGTAATAAGCTGACAAAGCCCGGTTGTACGGTTCGATGTCGATGGTGTTCTGATTGTCGAGCAAAGCAAGGTCGGCCTGATATTCGGCCTTGGCCTGGGCTTCAAGATCCGAATCGCCGTTGGCGAGTTCCAACTGGGCATTGTAGGTCTCGGATAGAATCGCCAAATCGGAATTATATGCGTCTAGTATTTCTTGGTAGGCAGTGTTGATCTCGTCGAAATTAGGCACTCGGTTTCTGAGAATCGACCTTCCGAAAGTGATGAAAGTCAGATAGACGACGACCATGATGATGACGATGTCAACAACGGAAGAGAAAGCTCTTTTTAGAAATCCTGCATTCATTGCTGTTTCCTAACCACCAGTTTCACACCGTCGATGCCCAATACTTCGACTTTCTCGCTAAGAACGATATCTTCATTGGAAATCGCAGTCCAGATTTTGCCTTCGATCTTGACTTCGCCGCGCTCGCCGTTCAGGATGGCTTTGGTGCATACAGCCGTCTTGCCGACCAGTTTGTCAGCGTTGGTCTTGATTTCGTTTTTACGGATATATTCCCGGAACAATGGCCGAAGCAGGAAGAGCAGCGCTACGGACACGATCAGAAAGACGATCGATTGTGTCAGAATCGCCGCGGGCGAGCCGTCGGACCAAATGATGGCTATGATCAGGGAAAACAATGCGCCTACGGAAAACCAGATACTGGTCAGATTCATGGTGGATGCTTCGATAACACCCGCAAGAATGATCAATCCGAACCACACCAGGATCATGGTGGTTCCCAAATCCATTGCTAAGAACATGGTAGTCATACCTCCTTTTGCTTCAAATCAACGATCAAGGCCTTGTCTTTTTCGCTCCAGGCAGCCTTGAACTTGTGGGACTGATTGTCGGAAAAATCCAGATGCAACAAATCAGCCACCTCTTGCATGAACAGTTTGTTGCAGATGCGTGAGTAACTCGATTTCACCGTTATGTTGTGCTGCTGTTCGGGGGGAACGTAGCCCAAGTTGATCTCTTCCTTGGTTATGGGTTTGATCGCGATCAGCTTGTTATCGTTGTCGAGCCCCAGCAAAACAACATATGCGTTCTCGAAATATGCGGTTGCGGATTTGTTCAGCGTGATGTTGGCTTCATACAAAGTCGCAATGTCATCGAGGGGTTTTTTTGATACCCAGGTGAAGTTCGCCATAATCTCAACCTCCATTATAATCTGTTTTCTATCTATTGCCAATTATATCACATTCTTTTTAATTATTCAACAATTATTTGAAATTATTTTTGATTATTTTGAGCCACCACGGCGTTTACAAAAGCATGATTTACGGGTATAATAATGCATGATGAGGAGGTGTTATCGTGCGGGAATTGACATATGGGCAGCTTGTTGAAAGAAGCTTGATGAAGACATTCAAAGGACCGGTTTATTCCAAATTCGTTCAGGCGATTGACACATATAAATTGCTTGAGGACAAGGACAAGATCGCCGTATCTTTGAGTGGCGGGAAAGATTCGTTGCTGTTGGCGAAACTGTTCCAGGCTTTCAAAAAATACGGACATATCGACTTCGAACTGGAATTTATCACCATGGATCCGGGCTATAATACGACGATATTGGCTAAACACCTTGATAATTGCCGTCGATTGGATATCCCTGTCAAAGTGTTCTCTTCCAAGGCGTTTGATGTCGCCTACAAGATGTCTCCGGAAAAGCCTTGTTTCCTTTGCGCCCGGATGAGAAGGGGCTTTTTGTACAAGCAGGCTCAGGATCTCGGCTGTAACAAACTCGCGCTCGGGCACCATTTCGATGATGTGATCGAAACGACGCTCCTGAATGTTTTTTATGCCGGTTGTTTCAAAACGATGCTTCCCAAGGCAAGATCGGCCAACTTCCCCGGATTGGAGTTGATCCGCCCCATGTATCTCATCAAGGAGAAGGATTGTATCCGGTTTGCGAGATACCATCAGATCGAGGCGATCAATTGTGGCTGCAAGGTCGCTTCGATGGAAACCGATTCGAAGCGCAAGGAGATTAAGACCTTGATTGATACCATGCGCAAGAAATACGACAATACCGATATCAACATTTTCCGCGCCGCAGAGAACGTCAACATCAACAGCATACTCGGATATTATGATGAAGACGTGAAACACAGCTTTCTGGACAAATATTGAAAAAAGCAGCACAAGCCGAATCCGGCTTGTGCTCTTCATATCATGGTTTCACGTGAAACATTATTTTCCCAGACAAAATCTGGAAAACAAAGACGATATGAGAACATCGGTGGAGTTTTCTCCGGTGATCTCCCCAAGATGGCCCCATGCCGCCTTGAGATCGATTTCCGCCATGTCGATAGGCAGATGGTTTTCGGCGGCTGCGAGGGCGTCCTTAAGGGCTGACAGAGCCGCTTGCAGTTTGGCTATATGACGGGCATTGGCAAACAGGGCTTCATCGTTGCTGGTTCCGAGTTCCGCTTTCAGGAACAGGTTTCTGACTTCGGCGGCGAGCAAATCGATTCCGACGCGGTTTTTGGCGGAGATGTTGATGATTTTTTCG
>Ga0172375_10001892_pt1 | contig 33296 bp, 23 predicted proteins | sample LakKiv1m_FD_114537 | JGI IMG/M metagenome (GOLD analysis project Ga0172375, IMG submission 114537) | Freshwater microbial communities from Kabuno Bay, South-Kivu, Congo - kab_092012_11.1m | ecosystem: Environmental > Aquatic > Freshwater > Lake | place: Democratic Republic of the Congo... | reverse complement strand
GCCTGGTCCGTTGCATTGGCGCCCCACGTAAGCGACGCGCCGAAGAAGACCACCGTGAGATGCTCGCCCGCCTTTGCCCGGCGGTCGAAATCGGCGAAATCCGGCTTGGTGACACTGACCGCGGCGCTGGCACCCGGCGCGCGACCTGCGACGCGAGTGGTGCACGACGCGCCGAGCATGAGAAGAACCAGTCCTGTGATGACAGCAATCTTGCGCATTTCTCTCCCTTGTTGTTTGGCAGCCACGAAAGTTACCCCGCGGTGCTGGTGGAGTCAAGCAAGCCAACCTGCATTGAAAGTACTTTCGTGAGGAAACAGGAGATGGTAATCTTTAACTGCGACAATGCTGGAAGGAGTGGCGAGCGATGCCCGAGGTGTTTCGGTTGGAAGGTTACGTGTTCTTCTTCTATGCGAACGAAGCTCATGAGCCGATGCATGTCCACGTTCGCCGATCAGGGGGACACGCCAAGTTCTGGCTAGTGCCGCTGTCTTTGGCCTACGCGGAGGGCCTGAAGGTCCGGGAGCTAGCAAGGGCCGAAGCGTTGGTGGCCGCTCATAAGGACGAGATTCGGAGGAAATGGCATGAAGTCTTCGGAAATTGACCGGATCGCGAGAGCAACGGGCGTTCGAATCGAGAATGGCTGGGTGTGCGTTGGGCTGCGCGATGGTCGGGAGATCAGATTTCTCGCGAGCAAGAATCGACGACTGAGTCACGCTTCTGCGAAAGCGCTGAAGAATGTCGAAATCATCTGCAATGGAACGGGACTGCATTGGCCCGACGTGGATGAAGACCTTTCCGTTCAGGGGATCCTGGACGGGCGGATAGGGCAGTCCGAGGAAGTCCTTGAAGAAGCGCTCGCCCGGTAGCGCGCTGCAATTCAACTCTCATCACGTTTGACTGAAACTCCGGGAATCAGAGAAGCCCGGGCGTTCGTCAATCCACCGAATCACGAGTGCTTGGATCGTGAATGGCGCCGTGAGTGGTGATCCGGCAGGTGGATCCGCACCTGCTCGGCCAGCTCGTCGTCCGTGATGGCGCTTGTCCGGTATTCGATTTCGTACTGGTCCATGACCCAGCGCGCGATCTTGTGGACGTTGACCTTCTTGAGGCGCTCGTCGCCCTCCAGCCCGAGGAAGTTGTTGACCCAGAGGACAATGCCGTCGACGCCCGACTTGTCGGTGATGGCGACACGGGGCGGCCGCCCCAAAATGCGGGCGGTGTCGAAGATGTTGTAGATCCGTTCGTCGCGACGCAGGCCGTCCGCGTGGATCCCCGCCCGGGTGACGTTAAAATCGCGGCCCACGAACGGATGGCGGGGCGGAATCTCGATATGCATCTCTTTCGAGAAGAAGTCGGCGATGTCGGTGATCATGCGCAAGTCGGCTCCGTTCGTGGTACCTTTCAGTTGCACGTATTCGAACAAGGCGCCCTCGAGCGGGGGATTGCCGGTCCGCTCGCCGATACCCATGAGGGCCGCGTTAACGGCGTTCAGGCCGTAGAGCCAGCCGGTGACGGCGTTGACGTGGACCTTGTGGAAGTCGTTGTGTCCGTGCCATTCGAGGCATTCGGGCGGCACGCCGGCGTCGTGGGTCATGCGGTAGATCAGCTTCGGAATGCTGCGCGGCAGCGCGGCGCCGGGGTAGGTGACGCCGAACCCCATGGTGTCACAAAGACGGATCTTGACCCGCAGGTGCTCCGGAAGGGACTCGGAGAGCTCCATGAGACGGCTGACGAACGGGAGGACGAAACCGTCGATGTCGGCGCGGGTCACATCTTCCAGATGGCAGCGCGGCCGGATGCCGGCGGCCACGGCCTGCTCGACGACCTTGAGGTAGTCTTCCATGGCCGTCTTGCGGTTCTTCCGGCTCTTGTAGAAGATGTGATAGTCGGAACAGGACGTTAGCATGCCGGTTTCCTTAAGGCCCATCTCCTTCACCAGGCGCAGATCGCCGGCCTCGGCCCGGATCCAACCGGTGATTTCGGGGAAACGATGTCCCAGCGAACGGCACCGGTCGAGCGCCTCGCGGTCCCGCTTGGTGTAGAGGAAGAACTCCGTCTGGCGGATGACGCCGTTCGGGCCGCCCAGCTTGGCCAGGTAGTCATAGAGCTTCGCCACATGGTCAAGGGCGAACGGCGGCAGCGACTGCTGGCCGTCCCGAAACGTGGTATCGGTGATGTGGAGATCGCGGGCCAAGGCCTCACGGGGTTCGAACACGATGCGTTTGCCGTCGATCTCCTCGATGATCGGGGAGTCGAAAGGAATCAGGGGAACGGTGTCGTGCGGGAATACATGCTCCCACAGGTTGGGATCTGCCACGTCTTTGAGGTCGTGTTTCTTCGGCTTGGCGTGACTCACGGGCTAGTCCTCATGCTGCTCACGAACGCACTTGTCGATGAACGTCACCGCGTCGCCGACATTCTCCACTGAGAGCGCCTCGTCCTCATCCATCGAAATGTCGAACTCCTCCTCGAACGCGGCCACCAGCTCGACGCTCTGGATCGATTCGGCGCCCAGGTCGGCGGCAAAACGGGACGACGGCTGGATCCGGGCGGGGTCGACTTTCAGGACCTTCACCACGACTTTCTTCACCCTGTCTTCAACGGACTCCTGCATGGCGCCGGCTCTCCTTCCGTCCTTGTCTTCATCCACACAATCGATATGCTAAAGTAATTGAAGGTCGAAAGAGCGTCAAGGCATTCACGCTAGGGAAGTTGAACCAAGGCACAAGACAAGGATGGTACTATGGCTACGCATTGTCAGATACCCAACGCGATCGAGAGGATGTTCTCGGCAAGTTATGTCAACGTGGCCTTTGTCGGCGGCTCGCTGACGGTCGGTGTGGGCGCGAGCAATTCGGCGGAAACGTCATGGCGCGCGCTGTTCATGAAGTACCTCTACCAGAATTACCATCCCAAGTATCAGTGCCAGTTCAGCGAAGTCATGGGTGCCGTGGGGGCAGCGGAATCCTACGTCGCCGTGTTCACGCTCGGACGGAATGTACTTCCCAACAATCCCGGCCTGACCTTCATCGAGTTCTGCGTGAACGACCAGGGATCTCCCGATAAACAGTTGGTCGGCAAAGGGATGGAGGGCATGGTGCGCCAGCTCCTGTCGCTCCAGAATCCCAGCCAGATCATCATCGTTGGGGCGGGCGCCCGGTCGGGCGATATCGATCACTCGCTGCATCGCAAGGTGGCGGACCACTACGACGTGCCGTTTGTCGATGTGCAGAGTTACATCTTTGCCAAGCTCAGGGAGCGGGGGCAGACGTGGGACGATGTCGCGCTGGAATTCGAGGAGAAGGACCCCTGTCATTTGAACGACCTGGGCCAGCGCCTGTGGTTCGAGGCCGTGCGTGACTGCTTCGAGGAACAGGTGGCGCTCTTCCAAGCCGGCAAGCGCAGGGAACGGCGACCGCCGCTACCGGCGCCGATCGTGTCCGACGAGTTCCAATTTGTCCGGCTGGTCGATCCGTCGGTGAAGAGCAAGGCCGTCGTGCTGGAGGGCGAATGGAAGCCCCGGCCGCAGGGCTTCTTCCCGTGGTACTTCGACAACCTGCTGGTCGGCCAGCCGGGCGCCCGCATGACCCTCAAGTTCAAGGGAACGGGCGTGGCGCTCTTTGGCCTCATGCATCATAATGGCCTGAAGGCCGAGGTGGAACTGGACGGCAAGGAGATCCCAGGCGCCTACCTGCGGCACGTCATCGAGTTTGGCAAGGGCATCGTACTGGCACACGGGCTGCCGGACGGTGAACACGTGCTGAAACTGACCGTGGCGGAGGCAAGCAAACGGCACAACAAACTGGACAATCCGGGTACGCAGATCGCCTACTTCGGCATTGCTGGCAAGACGGATCACTAACGTTGCGGCTGGCGGCTGCAACGGGTTGTCATTCCGAACGTAGTGAGGAATCTCTCTCTTGGCAAGGTAGAGAGATCCTTCTCCCGCAAGGCGGGATCAGGATGACACGATGCGCGGGGCATTCTTGAAACATCAATTGGCACGCGAAATGGAGTCAACAGGGGAGATATCATGAAGAAACTGCAGATCGGCGTGATTGGCGGCGGCATGATTGCGGACGCCCATATGGCGAACTTCGTTGCCGACGGGCGAACCCAGCTTCGCTGGCTGGCGGAAATGAATCCGGAACGGCTGGATGAGAAGCTGAAGAAGTACGGCATCGCGAACGGCACGATGGATTACCGCGAGATGCTCGAGGACAAGAAACTCGATGCGGTCGTGGTGTGCACCCCGCCATGGCTGCATGTGAAGATGGGCATGGACGTTTTGAGGGCCGGCAAGCACCTGTTGATGGAAAAACCGCTGGCCACCACGGTGGCCGACGCCAAGGTGCTCCTGGCGGAGGCGCGGCGGCATCCGCGGCTGAAGGTGTCCGGCTGTTCGTGCCGGCATGCGCGGCTGAATCCCAAGTTCCGGTTTGTGAAGAAGATGATCGACGACGGCAAGCTGGGCGATGTCTACTTCGTGCATCATCGGGGCGGGGGACGGCAGGGGCGGCCCGGCGTGGAGTACAATCCCAGCGCCAAGTGGTTCCTGGATCGGAAGTTGGCCGGCGGCGGCCCACTCTACGATTGGGGCGTCTACGATCTGTCGTTTCATCTCGGCGTGCTGGGCGAGCCGCGGTTTGTCGAGGCGGAGGCGTTCTGCCGGAACGGCATGGACCGGGTCAAGACCGGGGCGAAGGTCTTCACCGTGGAAGAGCACGGCGGCGCGCTGATGAAGTTCGCCGGCGGACTGTCCTACTTCTGGGAGCGATCGAGCAACGCGCATAATGCCGTGCAGCCGCAGACGTCCATCTATGGGACGCGTGGCGGGCTGCGGTTTGGCTTCTGCTCGTGGGATCCACCGGAAGTGGAGTACTTCTATGTGGAGAAGAACGGACGCGGCAAGGCGGCGAGCACGACGCTGAAGGTCGATATGAGCGAGCACAAGGGCGATATGCCGGAGTTGGGCAAGGCGTTCATTGACCACCTGTGCGGCAAGGGCCCGGTGCCGATGCCGCTGGCGCTCGAGGTCAAGAACCTGGCCATCATCCACGCGGTGTACGACGCCGCCGGCTGGAAAGGCACAGCGCGGAAGCCGTGAGGTGGGTGTGGCGCTTGGAATAGCAGGTGGCATTTCAAAGTGAGGAACGAATACTCAATATCGAATGTCCAATAACCAAATTCCAAAGTGGCGCGCATCTTACTTGGGACTTTGTTATTGAGAATTCGATATTGGATATTTTTGAAGCTCGCGAGGACTTCCTATTTCATCGCATAGATTCCCGGCGGGACGTCGTGGAACTTGCCGTCGGAGCCCAGCTTGACCTTGGTTCCGTCCGACGTTTCCGTCAGTACCTTTACCTTGTCCCATTTCTTGGGCAGGCGGAATTCCGGATACTTGTCCTTGGGCGCTTGTCCACCCAGTTGGGGAACGATCAGCAGGCGATCGGACTCCAGCACGGCGAGGTCGCCTGGAAGGATCGTGAAGGCGCGCAGGCCTCCCTTTTCCCTGAGCAGCTTGGCCATGGCCTTGTTCTTGGCCGGGGCGCCGTCGAGATTGGTGGTGAACCCGCACGCGGCTGAGAAGCGCGCGCCCTGGTCCAGCACGATGCGTTTCGAGGACCAGGCGTTGAGCGACAGCAGGAAGTCGCGCGGGCCCATGCCGTCGATGGCGCGCACCGGGTTGAAGTTGACCGAAACCAGGTCGCATGGCGCGTCGAACGTGGTCCCTTCGCCAAAGAAGATGCCGTCGGGATCGCACTCCTTGACGCAGGCGTGGACCTCCTCCATGAACTTGATTACCATCCGATTCGTGTCACCGGGATAGCGCATGAAGGAGCGGGGCGTGAAGTCCGCCGGGAATGCCCAGCCGAGGCAGTCGAAGAAGAACCCTTTGACGCCGCACTCCTTCATGTAGAAGCGAATCCACTTCTTCGTGTATTCGATGTAGCCGGGGTGACCCGGGTTGGGATGGACGAGGTCCGGGTGGTCGGCGTTGCCCCATGCGGCACACCATCGGCCGTCGATGCCGCGAATAACCCAGTCGTCGTCGATGTCACGTCCGCCGCCGTACATGAGCCCGCTATGGCTCATCCAGATCAGGAGCGGTACGCCCTTGTCGGTGATCCGGCGGCACATGGCCTTGAATTCCTCGATCGTGCCGTGGTTCGGGTCGGGCTCATAGCCCGTCGGCGTGGTCCCGCTGGCAATGGGGCGGTTCGTGATCAGGCAGTAACCGATGCCGGTCAGCTCGCCGGTCTTCAGGCGCTTTTCGAAGTAGTCGGCCTGCTGGGTCCATGTCGGCTGGTTGTTCCACGCCAGGCCTTCGCCCCAGAGGGTCTTGGTGACCCACTCCGGGGTCTCCTGGTAGTAGAAGGTCGTGTAGTCCGCCATGAACTGCATCATCGTCTCGCGCGTCTGGCCGTAGTAGATCCGGATTTCCGGCATGGTAAGCGCGTCGCCGAGCTTGAACGGCGCGTGGAGGGTGAAGTCATAGGCCACACCCCGGCCCGCGTCCTCGATATTCAGGATGTAGCCGACCTGCGGACGACGGCAGGTGATGGCGAGCCAGTGCCCGGTCTTGGCGTTGTAGAACATGCCGCCGTGGATGACCATGACGCCGGGGTAGATTCGGCGCCAGACATTCTGCATGAACTTCTTGCATTGTTCCGGTGTGTCGTGCTCGTAGCCGGCATGGCCGGCCTCGTCGAAGGGGCCGCTGGAATGCGCGGAGGGGAAGATCATGCGCGTGTCGTCGCCCCAGAACTTCCAGTTCCAGTTCATCAGCGAAAACGTGTCCACGAATAGCGGCGCCTCAACGACCGGTCCGCCGGGGCCGGGGCAGGGGAGATCGGTCGCGTCGGCCTGCTCGCGGCGAATCTTGTAGTGAACGCCGAAGCAAGGGTGTTTCATGTAATTCCGGAGTCCCATGGTCCGCGCGACGACGAGTCCCCAGCCGGTGAAATGGTCGACAAAGTGCTCGCCCTTGAGCCGGGCATCGGCGCTCAACTGGGGCGGATTGCCGCCCTGCGGGTAGAGCCGGGTCTTCAGCGGCACGCCGTTGACCTTCAGCTCGGCTGCGCACGGCGTTTTGGGGTCCAGCAGTTCCTTGCCGTACAGTTTGACCGAGCTCACCATGCCGGTCTTGTCGTTGCACACTACCTCGAAGTCAGCACTCATCGCATTCCTCCCCACGAGATTCGGGTCAATTGTCGCCCGACAGCCTCCATGCTTTTCTCTTTCAGCGCAAGCTCGATCTGGACGCCTCACCGCCGGTGGTTCATGCCTTTGTCGACAACGCCTTCCATCCTCAGCACGCGATAGTGCTGGAGCGGGATGGCCATGAGACCGTTGTCGGTCAGCAGGCCGTCCCATTTCCGATCCGGCTGCGCCCAGCAGCCCTCGCCGTAGAGCGCGTTGCCGCCGCCGGTGTCGGTGTTGACGGCCCCGTACTCCTGCAGGGCGCGGGCGACGACCCGCGCGCCGGGTGAGAGCGGGAGACGGTCGAGATCCAGGTCAGGATCGAGCTGAACCACGGCGCCTTCGGGAATGCCGCCGGAGCAGGGGCCGTCGGTCCAGATCACCGGCGGATAGACGAAGCGCCGCAAGGCGCTCACATGCGAACAGAAAGCGAGCCGGTGGGCGATCCGTCCCGCCTTTACTTCGTGATGCATGATCAGGCCGGCGATGATCGGCACGCCCGCCGCGCGGCCGGGCCCGAAATAGTGGATGCTCTCGCCATCCCGGATCGCGAACTGATCGAGACCAAACACGCCGGACCCGTCGAGCCGGTAGCGGATGCCGGTGGCGGACTGCCATCCGCCGTCTGCCGTGCGGCCGGCCGACAACATGTCCCACGCCGTCATCGTGTTCCAGTCGACGATGGCCATGTGGGCGTCTTCCTCGCGGGAGGGCACGGCGTGTGCGGGGATCGGTACCGGGTTGAAGTCAAGCGTGTGGCCGAGGTGGTGGTGCGTGGCGTCGGGATCGGTCGAGCCGAGCCAGCCCGGCACGCCGCGATATTTGGCGGACAGTATCCGTCTCACCTCGTGACGCGGCGTCTCGGGGCCGACCTCGTAGACGGGGATGGTCCAATAGTCCAGGTTCAGCCAGAAGCCGTTGTTGACCTTCTGGCTCATCAGGGCGGTTAGCCGCGCGCTGTCGGGGTCGATCGATGGACGCGGACCGATCGGCGTGTTCCAGTAGCTATTGTCGGAAAAGAAACGCTTCATCACGACCCCTTTCATTTTGCCGCAGACGCTTCGGTGGGCGGACCGACGGGTATCCGACTGAGGTAGCAGACCCAGGTCTCCTCGCCGTTCTTCCACTTGTCGTTGATCGAGAGCAACCCGGCGATGTGCTTGCCGTCGGGTTCCACGTAGGCGCGCAGGCACTTGATGGGCCGATCACCGACGCTGTGGGGTGTGATTTCCGGCTGGCGGCCGTAGAGATTCCAGTCGAGCCCGTCTTTTGACCACAGGTGCCAGATGGCCTTCACCGGCCAGCCGTCGGATATCCACAGGTGCCATTCCGTGTCCGACACGCGCAGCACGCCCGGGAACCCGACGCCGCCGTGCAGGTCCACGGAATAGCGGCGAGTCACATCGACGAGCTCGTTCGTAGCGCCCCGCAGGAATTTCCACGGTCCTTCCAGTTGGTCGGCTTCCGCCACGCTGATGCCAGTGTTGTAGCCGTCCAGGTACGCACGCCACCGGCCGTTGGACAGGTGGACGATGCCACCCCCGTCGCTCCACACGGGGCTATTACCGCGCCGGTCGCTCTCCTCTTTTGGCTCGGGCTTGAGGATGCCCAGGTAAGTCCAGGTGTTGGAGGCACCGGTGGGGGAGGTGAAGATGGCCGGCAGGAGCGGCACGGTGCCCGGGAAGTATTCCGGCACGACGCAGCCGAAGAGAACGTAGCCGACCTGGTCGTCGTGGATCATGTAGCTGCGGGTCAACGCCCGCCACGGCGCGAGGCGGTTCGTCTGTTGAGGATCGACCACGTCGTTGATCAGCGGACGCAGGTCCTGCACGTTCACCACGTCGCCCAGTTGTTCGGGACGGGGGCCCCGCGCCACCGTCAGCTGAATGCTCTCACCGCGGGTCGCTTCCCGGTTCATCCCCAACCAGGGCGATGTCCACAGCTCGTAGACGCCGTCGAGGCGCAGCATGGAGACGTACGCGCCCGTCGCCGGCAGGCGTGCAAAAGGCTCCTGCCAGTGTAGCGGCGCGGCCAGCTCCGGCGCCGCCACCTGCGCCCAAAGGCTTGTCGGCAGAATCAGCAAAGCCAAGGACCCCCAACAAATGCGAGGCGATCTGAGTTTCATACGTCCTCTTCGGTTAGTAGGCAAGGACGGCTGTCCTGGCCGCCCGCCCGCCTCCACTGGAACTTCAGTTGCCAATGTGAAACACGGAACCCGACTTGGCTTGACCAATGGCATCCCGGATCTGAGGTAAGAGTGGTTGTAACGTCTCGTATCGACTGTTGTGAGCATGCAGAATAATCAGGCAAGTCCGAAGGCCGGCCAGGTTCTGCTGGTGGACTATGCTGGAATCCATGGTGATAAAGACATCGAACTTAGGATCGACGCGTTTGAGTAGGTCTCCATTGGTGACGCCAGCCCATCCTTGCCGGGGTACCGTGGTGACAACGTGATCTTGAAGATCTCTCAGGAGTCGCCTGGGGAGACACTCGTCCAGGATGATCCTCATGCAGGAACGGCCTCCAGGACTTCCCGTTTGGCGGCTTCCAGCACGGCTACAACTTGCTCTCGCTTCACGGTCGGAAAGTCGTAGAGAAAGAGATCAATCGAATCGCCTTCCTCGAGACAATCCAAGAGGTTCTGCACGGGCACGCGAGTTCCGGCAAAAACAGGAACCCCCCCCAGAACGTCGGAAGACGATGTGATAACATTTGTCAGGCCTCTCATGTACGTTAGCATTGCATAATCAGGCCGGGAGATCAAGAGCGACAAGCCGTGCCGGTCGGCCTGGTCGCGCGTTAGGCAAAGCCGGCCTCCTCGGTCTTCATGTGCAAGGTGCTGGTGGAAGTGGCGATGGCATGGAGGCGGGCAAACAGGCCGTTCTGGGACAGCAGCCCGTCGAAGGTGCCCTGTTCGACCACGCGGCCGTTGTCTAAAACCACGATATTGTCGGCGTTGCGGATCGTGCTCAGGCGATGGGCGATGACGACCACCGTGCGGTCCTTGCAGAGCGCGTTGAAGCCCTGCTGGACCGTCGCTTCCGACTCCGCGTCCAGCGCCGAGGTAGCCTCGTCGAGGATCACGATGCGGCTGCGGGTCAACATGCAGCGGGCGATGGCCAGGCGCTGGCGCTGGCCGCCGGACAGCTGGCCGCCGCCCTCGCCGACGCGCTGATGGAGCTTGTCCGGGAACTGTTCGATGAATTCCCAGGCACAGGCCTGCTTCAGCACCTCGATCAGTTCGGCCTCGCTGATGTCGGGCCGCACATAGCGAAGGTTCGCCTCAATGGTGGTGTCGAACAGGAAGGGATCCTGCAGGACCACGCCGAACAGCGCCCGGTACTCGCACGCGGGGAGGTCGCGGATGTCGTGGCCGTCGAGCAGGATGGCGCCGTGGGTGGGGTCGTAGAAGCGGATCAGCAGGTTGGCGAGGGTGGTCTTGCCGCTGCCGCTGCGGCCCACAAGCGCCGTGGTCTTGTTGGCCGGGATATCCATGGTGATGTTCTTCAACACCGAGTCCCGGCCGTAGGCGAAGGTGACATCCCGGAATTCCAGTCGAGGCGAAAGCTGCGGCGGCATCACGGCGCCGGGCCGTTCCTGGAGCGTGCTGTGGGTGTCGAGGACGGTGAACAACTGGTCAAAGGCGGAGCGCGCGCCCATCACCTGGCCGTAGACGTTCGTCATGGCCTGGATCATGCCGATGAGCGTGCCCTGGTAGCCCATGAAGGCCACCAGCGTGCCGAGCGGGAAGCGCAGCGAGTCCTGCATCACCAGGCACGCGCCGCCCACGATCACCGCCGCCGTGATCAGGTAGCTCAGTCCCTCGGTCACGAGCGAGAGCTTCATTGATTCCAGCACGCCTTCCATCCATTTCATCATCGCCGGCCACAGTTGCCGCGTGAACTCCTCCTGGACCCGGTCCTGCAGCGAGAACGACTGGATGGTCTTGTACCCGCGCAGTTTGTCCATGATCAAGCTCACGATGTGCATGCCGGCCTCGCTGGCCTCCCGGGTCTTGACGTAGATGCGTTTGGAGAGCACACGGGCCGCCGCCACATACCCGATGGTGCCGGCCAGGATGACCACCGTCAGCAGGGGGCTCAGGTACAGGCAGAAGCCGAGGCTGAAGATGAAGCCCACCACATAGACGACCAGCTGGCTGAACACGATCTGCATGAAGTTGCCGAGGGTGTTGATCGAGTTGCCAAACACGCGCTCGTAGATGAATCCCGACGGAAACTGGTTGTGGAAGCGCAGGCAGAGCCCCTGCAAGTGCGAGAAACTGAGCGCGCGCAGCTCGAACACGATCGACTGCTGAGTGCGGTAGACCAGCGTCATCGCGTAGAACCACAGGATCATGCGAACGAACATCACGGCCAGGAAGACGCCCGCGGCGGCGAGCGCCAGCTTCAGGCTCTTCTGCGGGATGGCTTCGTCGATGACGTACTTCGGGAACAGCGGCACCAGCGCCACCGCTAGGCCGACGGCCGCCACCAGGATGGCGGCCACCACGGCGCGCACGCCGTGAGGCTTTACCAGCGGCCAGAAACGATGACCGATTTCGCGCCAGGTATAGTGGCGCACTTGGCTCAGCGTATCCATGAGAGTTTGTCAGGGCTTGAAGAAGATCGTGCCCCAGTTCCGGGGCTCCAGTTTGAGTTCGAAGACCTCGTCATTCACAATGCCGGTGGCCTGGTTGTTCCAGTAGGTACGCAAGGCCGGTCGGCTTCCGCTCACGTCGCCATGCGTGGCGCCAAAATCGCCGCGCAGCACGAGCCCGTCGGCGATCTTCAGGCCCAGCGCAGACTGGGGAATAGCGGCTTCGACCGTATAACCCTTTGCCTGCCCTGAGCTTGTCGAAGGGCCGGGGTCTGGCTTGACGGTGATCTTGACATCCGGCAGTACATCGACGAGCTCCATCGTGTAGTCCTTGAGGACGCCGGAGCTGAAACGCTTCGGCTTCTTGACGTCGGACACGCGCCGGAAGAGGACAGCGGTCGGCGTGCCGCGCAGATTGCCGATGGACAGGCGCAGGTCGCCTTTTACGGCTTCCGTGCGGTTGGAGTCCGCGCCGGGGTCGGTTCCGAGCTGGAAGTCCACGGTGTCGCCCCGCGTGTACAGGGTTTCCGCCGTGTCCGCCGCGTTGGTCCACGGCGTGTCGTCCGTGACCTGCCAGCCGATATAGAGATTAGCGTCGTCCCATGAGGCCGCGGTACGGATGCGGCTGGATTCCTGCTTCTGATAGGTCTGAATCTCGGCGTTCCGGAAATCGCCCTCCATGTTGCCGGTGAAAGCCGGCGTCGCCTTCTTAATTGTCACGGACTTGGATGGACTGGCCGCCTGAACGCGCCGGTCGCGGTCCAGCGCCGCGTCGATCGACTCGCGGGCGCTAACCTTGATCTTGCCGCCTTTGATGGCTTTGACCGACTCCAGGCCGGTGACCTCAAGATCCCACAGCGCCACTTTGCCCGCCTGGATGTAGAGCTTGCCATCGCGGCCCTGGGCAAGCGAGCCGCCGAAATCCTCGCCGCCGAGGCCGGGCGGAATCTCGGTGACGTCGACACCGGGCGCCGCCTTTTTGGGGTACACCCACTTCTGTGCGTCGGGCTGGAAGAGCCGGGTCAGGTAGAACCCGTCTTCCGTGAGCAGATGCCACTCGCCGACGTTGCTGTTGATGGCCCAGATCGCGCCGACCGGTTTCGGCAGGATGCCGCTGCCGACAAAACCGAACGCGCCGCGGATCATGCCGGTGATGGGGCCCGGGGCATAGTGGGACCCGTGCACGCCCGAGAAGGTGCTCGGATAGGTCCACCGTTGTTTGCCGGTGGCGACGTCGAAGCACCGGAAGATCTTCTCTTCGCACGACGCCACCAGCCGGTTGTCGGGACTGGCCAGCGGTGCACTCAGCGCCGGCAGCGCCTTGATGTTCTTAAGATCGTATTTCGGGGCCCCGCAGGCGGTGAACCCGGCCACTTTGAACTGCTGACCGGAGGAGTAGAGCGTGAGGTCGGTGTTCAGGGTCAGGGACAGGCCGAGATAGCCGGCGAGGCCGAGTTGCTGCGGGATCGACTGGGTCTCGTTCGGCTGCTCCACGCCGTCGCCGTTCTCGTCGGCCCAGAAGATGGTGCCCTTGCCGCCGCCTTCCGCGCGGATGACGGCGCGGTAGGCATAGTCGCCTTCGCCGACGCGCTCCCAGATCCGGATCTGCGGCGGTTCCCCCGGCGCGAAGATGCGGCCGCTGAAGAAGGCGCCGAGATACTGCCGGCCGTTCGACCCGTCGGCGAAGCGGACCGAGCCGTGGTAGACGTACGGCGAGATGATGCCGGTCATCCGGCTCTGGCCTGTGGCGGGATCGATCCGGAACTCGCAGCCTTCGCCGACGAGGATGTTGGGATCGCGGGGGTTGACCGTGCCGCCGCCGGCGCCATAGTGCGGGCCGCCGATCAACTCGCGGACAAAGGCGCCGGTCTTCGCGTTGAACACCACGAAGCGCTTCGGCGTCCAGGACAGTTCCGCCACCCAGAGCTGTCCCTTGGGGTCGACGCACAAGCCCCAGATGCAGGTCAGGCCGGTGGGGTCCCACGGGCCGACGTTCACGCGGCCCTCCTTGCGCCCGATGGTTCGCAGGAGTTTCGCGTCGGGCGAAAAGACCTGGATGAAGTAGTCGGGGTTGTCGGCAAAGGGCTTCTTCTCGCCGGTGATCTGGCTGGCCACATAGACGTCGCCGTCCTTGTCGACGGTGACGGCTCCGGGGCTGATCAGGTTCGCCAGGAACGGCCGCGTCTCGCCGGTCTGCGGATTCAGCGCGAGCAGCTTGGTGCGGCCGGAGAAGACATAGGCCAGGTCGTCGCGAGCCACCGCCAGCTTGCCGGGCACGTCCAGGAAGATCTTCTTGATCACCTTGAACGTGGTGGCGTCGACCACGGCGATGAAGTTCGATTGCGCCTTGATGGTGCAGTCCGGGAAGGTCTTCTCGATCAGGCGGCGATTGGCTTCCGCCAGTGCTTCGCGCGATAGCTTGTCCGCGCCCTCGACGAGGCCCTTGTCGTCGAGCAGGGCGCGCAGAACGCCGATGACGGCGTCCCGGACGTCCGGCGTGTAATAGTTGGGCGCCTTGAACAGGTCCTCCTCGGATCCCTGGTTCCCGAGGAACTTATCGATTTGCTCCCTGGACCGTTGGTCGATGCGGTCCCAGATGGCTTTGCCCACGCGGGGCTCGGCTTTCATTTGAGTCAGGAATGGGCGCCAGTCGGTGATGTCGGACCGCTGCCAGTCCCACGCCGAGAAGCTCAAGTAGAGAAGGCCGTTACGGGCGGCGAAGCCTTCCTGCCACGCCCACGTCAGTTGACTGGGCATGCCTTTCTCGCCTTCGAAGAGGGCGCCGATCGGGATCTCGGCGGTGTCGCGGCCCGGCCAGTTGGTCGACTGTCCGGTGTGGGCATCGACGCGGCGGATCTGGCCGTACTTGACGAAGTAGACGATATCGCGGTCGCAGGCCACCAGCGGGCCCCCGTCAAAACCCTGGCCGGAGGCCCACTTAACGTTGAAGTCGAGATCGCAGGCGATCAACGCCTTGCCTGCCTCCGAACCGGCCCACGTGAGGTAGACTCCGTTGGTGTCGGCGTCGCAGGAAGTGGGGAGGGCGTGGTCGGCCCCCCAGTAGGTCGTGGGCCCGTTGTCCCACGGATCGCTGGACCCGTGGTAGGCCCAGCCGCGCAGTTTCAGGCCGATGCCGGTGTGCCAGAGGGCGCTCCATGTGTACTTGCCGGCGGGGACGGCGGTGCCGGGCGTCTTCCAGACCGGCGTGGTCAGTCCGTCCCAGGCCACCTCGTGCTTCCCCGCCTTGAACGGTTCGCAGGTGAGGAGCTGCCTCACCACCTCGCCGTTGGCGTTCTGGATGTTCAGCGAGACGAATCCGTCGGCCGGCATCTTGAATTCAATAGTCTTGAGCGCTTTCTCTGCATCGGCGGCGAACCCGCTGGTCGCGAAGGCGAATAGACTGATCGTCTGCGCCATAAGCCGGAAGATGGAAATGCTGGCTGGGCGTCTTCGCATGGTGCTCTCCTTACGGTGACTTCTGTTGCGGTTGATTTGCGCAACTACACTATGGGACTCGGCAATACTATGCAATGGCGAATCGGATGAGGTGCTCAGTTCTGCAGCTACTCCAGTCGAAACTCGCCCCAGGTGGCCGGGTAAAGCCACGCTTCGGTGGGCATATCGTTGACGATATTGGCGACCTTGTTGGCCCAGTAAGTGCGCGCCACATCGATGAGGCCCTGGGCGTCCGACGCGATGAATCCGACGTCGCCTCGAAGGTCGGTTCCCGAAGACAGATCGATTCCCAACGCCTTGATGGGAATGGCCGCCTCCACGGTGTAGCGTTTGTCTTCCACCTTGGCCGCCACCTTGGCGTCGCCCAGCAGTTCGACGCGATCGAAGAACCGGTCGCCGACCGGCGAGTGATACTTGATCTTTGCCGCCGCCGGCGCCGCCGGATCCACGGGTTTCATCAGCACCGCCACGGCACGGGTTCCCATGCGCGCCAGCATGAGGCGGAGATCGCCGGCCGCCGCGTCGGCGCGGCCGGCCGCCGTATTCGTGCCGAGCTGCAGATCCACGGCGTCGCCGGTCTTGAAGAGACGGGTGAAGTCCTTGCCCTCGTTCAGCCACGGCGAAGGATCGGTGACGGCATACAGCACGTACAGGTTCTCGGCGTCGCGGCTCAACTTGACCGTTCCCTTGTCCGGGAACCCTTCGCGAGTGATCTCGATGGCCGGCACCTTGGCCCAGTCGCCGGCGTCGCCGTCGATGGTCGGGGGTCTTTCGGCCTTGGTGATCGTGTAGGGTTTCACTGCGGCCTTCGCTTCCGGCCGTTGGGTGAGGCGGACCTCCGCCTTGACGCGCAGCGCCTCGGTCATCTTGATTTTCGGGCCGCGGAACTTGACGATGCTCTCGAGCCCCTTGATTTCAAGGACGGTTCCGGCGTTGCTAACCATGCCGTTACAGAGACGGATCTTGCCGTCCGCCTGTTTGCCGAACCAGCCGTTGAACGGCTCGCCGCCCTCGGAGAGCTGTTCCATGGGGAAGGTGTAGATGTCTTCCGGCCGGTCCGGGAGAGAAGGGCCCGGCAGCCGGCAGTCGCGGAACATGGCGCCCACGAACAGGCCGTCTGCCGTCATGATGTAGTCGGTGCCGAGGTTGTTCCGAAACATGACCACCGAACCGACCTTGTCGTTGACCCGGGCGTAGCCGAGCGCCTTGATGACGCCCAGGACGAAGCCGGGGCTTGGCATCGTTGCCCCGTGGGATCCGTGGACCCCATGGTAGTTGGCGGGGTAACGCCATAGCTCGCGGCCGGTTGTCGTGTCGACTCCGCGGATGTAGCTGAGGCCGCCGTAGCCCGTGTTGCTCATGATGGCGAGGATGTTCTCGCCGTCGATCGGGGTGAAATCGCCGCGGTCGTCCACGAGCTTCCGCATGCCGGCCGGGCCGTAGACGGGGGCCCCATCGTCGGTGAAACTAACGGGTTTGTACACCATGACGCCGTCGGCGTAGATCGTGAGATCGCGGCCCACGTGCACGCCCCAGCCGCCGCCCACGGAGCCGCCGCCGCCCGTGCATTCGTCCGGCTCGCTCTTGCCGTTCCGATTGGTATCGTTCCAGAATCCGCCATTGGTGATGGCCGCCACCGGCTGCCAGCCGCCCGCCCGCTCCATGTAGACGACATGATACATCGGTCCGCCCCACGCGGCGGGGCAGCACGTCATGTACTCACGGGGCTTCCCGCTGACGTCGCTCGTGAACCGCTGGCCGGACTGGCCATCCACAGGGAAGCCTTCGCCTGGCCCCGGTACCCAGAGGACGCGGGTGATTTTTGCCGTGTGGTTCTTCTTGTCGAGTTTGAATTCCACGGGCCCCACATAGCCCAGCGTCGGATCCTGCTCGTGAAGGAAGATGCCGCTCCCGGCATAGGCGGCGTTCCCGATGTAATCCCGGACCAGCCGGCCATCCCGGCCCCAGACCGAAACCCGCCGGGGATATTCCCAGCATTCCACGGCCCAGATCTGTCCCTTGCTGTCCACGGTGATGGACGAGACACTGACCATGGCCTGCTCGTCGAACGTGCCGCGGAGCGGGCGGCCGCCCTTCTTCCCGACCGTGTAGACCGGCTCGCCGGCCGGCGAGAAGGCCTTTACCTGGCTGTCCGGTCCCATGTCGGCCACCAGAATATTGCCGTCGTTGTCCGTGGTAAGGGCCGTAATCCTGCCGAGGCCGGGCAGCGGAATGGCCGTGAAGGTTCCGGCCTCCAGATCGACGCGGCTCACCGCCCCGTCCAGAATGGCGTACAGCTTGCCGTCCTTGTTGAAGGCGAGGCCGGTCGGCTTCGGTACATCGAACATCTTGACCAGCTTGGCTGTTGCCGCCTCCAGCACCGCGAGCTTGTTGCTGCTCAACGTCAGGACCAGGGTGTCGCCATGGGCGGCGATGCCCACCACGTTGCCCGGCGGTGTCCCGCCGAAGACCACGTCGGGGGCCAGCGGATAGTGCAGCTTGCCGTCCCGCTCGAACGGCTGATAGGCCCCAGTCGACCTGTTCAGCCGCGCGAGGCCGTATTTGCCGGCCCACCCGTCGCTGAGCATGAAGTAGGCGGACTCGCCGTCGGCCGCCATGGCGGAGGTGCCCTGGTGCTCACCCCATTTCTTGAGTCCATCGGGGCCGACGCCGATCATCCCGCTGCCTCCTTCTGCGCCCCACCAGCCGATGACCACCCCGTCCCCGGCGGCCGCCACGAAACCGGGCGGCGAGTGGTCCGCACCCCACGAGCCGCAGCCATCGGCCGTTTCCCACGGCGGCGTGCCGGGGTTGTAGAAAGAGGCCTCGAACGATGCCTTGAGCTCGCCGCGGGTCAGTCCGGCGACGTGGTACGTGCCGGCGGGGACCACGTGGCCGCGATCGTCGAGCCCGTCCCAGACGACCTCCACCGTGCGGCGCTTGCCCTTGACCAGGTAGTCCCGCACGCGGACATCCGCGACGAGATTACGAATACGGTTTCCCTCCTCGTCATTGATGGCCACCGTGAAGTATACGCCGTCCTTGGTCGGCAGATCGAAACGGATGGGGAGCAGGGCAACGGGCGCTTCCGGTTTGGCAACGGCGGCGAGGAACGCGGGCCGGGGAAGAGTGAGTTTGCCCGCGGGTGAAAGCTTCACCTTGCCGTAGATTCGGTCCACCTCCCAGAACCAGCCGGTATGGACCGAGCCCTCCTTGCAGAGATCCATCATATGGTTGATGGGCCAGCCCTTGCCGCTGTCGGGGCCCCACACGAGATCGAGCATGCAGTCGAACGCATCGTCGGCCTGGTAGGCCTTGCCGCTCTTGACGACGGCGGTCCACGGAATACGCATCTCCTGGACGTAGCCGGATCCGTCGGGCTTCCGGACGAACGCCTGCGTGATGCCCAGCTCCTTGAGGCCGTCGGTGTAGACAATGGGCGGGGACCAGGGCGCCCAGCCGTCGAGGACCATGACGGCGGACTCCTTGCCCTTGGCATAGTACCAGCCGATGACCTTCCGTTCCTGATCCGTGCGGAAGTGGATTTGCAGGGAATCGGAATGGAAACACTTTCGGCGGTCGACGTCGAAACGCGGATCGTAGTTGTTGACCAAGGGGGTGGGGTCGTTCCAGTCGACGCCGACATAGAGCGCGTCGGCGTCGTACATCATGGCGACGTCGGCGCTGTACTTGCCGAGCAGCGTAGCCACATCGCGGCAGACCACGATCTTGCCCGACAGGTCCCAGTCCGAGAGATCGCCATCGACCACGACCTTGCTCGGCGGGGGCACGGCCAACAGCTCGTTGTTGTCCGTTCCCTGGGCGAGGGCGCCGAGTCCCGGTATGTTGAAGAGGACAACCCCGGCGAGTACGAGTCTGAGCTTGTGTCTGGGGAACGGAATCATGGCGTCCATCCTTTCCGGTTCGGAGGCTGGCCTGTTCTCAGGCTCCGACGACCTGCATGGCGATCTGGGCCCACTGGGACAGGCGCTGGGGTTCGTAGCGGACCGTGCTGATGTCCTTCAGAATCAGCTCCAGCGGGCAGCCGTGCTTCTCGCAGACCTTCCGGGTTGCCATGAGATCGTCCCGCACTTGATCGGGATGGAAGGTGTCGGTGGCCAACAGGGCAGGGCTGGGCTTGCGAGAGAAGACGAAGTCGTGTCCGATCTCCGTCGCGCCGCGCTCCTGGTCGACCCACGGACTCATGGAGACCTTCCGGACATGCGGGATCATCCGCACTTCGTTCATCTTCAGGTCCAGCGGATCGCAGCAGCCGTAGTAGACCAGCCCGAACCGGGCGCAGAGCCGGCTGGCGTAGTCCACCTCGAATTCCTTGAACATGGCGGGGGAGACGGTGGAGAACATCTGCGCCAGCCCGAACGTCCAGAGATCCTTCGTCCGCGGCTTCTTCGGATTGTACCCCGGCGCGGGCAAGTCGTCCGTGTAGGCGCCGGTGCAGTGGATCGTGCTCTGCGGACCGCACAGCAGGCCCTGTGACTCCAGTTGATCCAGCATGCTCATGTAACCGTCGGTCATGCGGCCAACGAGCCGGTGCATGAATTCCGGACGGTCCACCAGTGCGTACAGGGCGTTTTCCACGCCCATCCACGTGCTGATGGGGTCCCACAGCGACATGTAGGGATCCGCCCCCCAGGGCCGCACCTCGAGCAGGCCGTCGAACAACTCGTGGGCCACGGTCAGGCGGCGGTCGGTCTCCGACGGGTTGTGGCTGATCCGCGGCGTCTGCATCTTCTCCAGGTCCGCATCCGTTTCGAACTGGTTCGAGAACTTATGGCCCACGACGGCGCTGGTCGGGTCGCTGATCGCGATGTCTTCCTTGACGCCCACGCCGAAGCCGGTGTTGTCGATGGCCATGCCCACCCGCATGAAGGGCTCCACGACCATGTCGACCGGGAAGTGCTTCCACTGGTACAGAATCCGTCGGAGTTCCCACTCGTAACCGCGGCACTCGGGATCGGCGCAGAGGATGGTCAGTTCGTCGCCGATGTTCATCTCGTTCCAGCAGACCTGGTCGATCATCACCATGGGCCGTGCCGGCCGGCGCGCGTTCAGCTTTCGCCACAGGGCTCGTTTCTCTTCCTGTACCGGGAGTGCGGCGATATCCGACACTCGTGCGGCCAGATCCCGTATGATCTTCACATCCTGCTTGCTGCGCATCTCGAATCCCTCCCCGCGGTTTTCCGGTTTCAATTGCCGAGTACACTAAGGACTCGCCGCCGGAGCACAAGCAGGAAAAGACAGGCCGAACTTCGCCTTTACCTGCTCATTTCACCTTACACTTCCCACCCAAATCTAAGTATATAGAACACGTTGACACTCGGTATAGTGAGACGTAGCATGTTCGGCACGGTCTGGCTTGGGGAGTCTGGCGCAGAGACCGGAACATTTCGCTACTGAGGTGAAACATGACGAAGACGCAACCCAAAACCATCCATCTATTCTGCAATTCCCATCTTGATCCCGCGTGGCTGTGGGAGTGGGAGGATGGCGCGGCGGAAGGACTCACCACCTTCCGCACCGCCGCGGAATTGTGCGAGGAGTTTCCGGAATTCATTTTCAACCACAACGAATCGCTGCTCTACGAACTGGTCCAGGAGAACGAGCCGGAACTGTTCAGAAAGATCCAGAAGCTCGTTCGGCAGGGGCGATGGAAGATTACCGGCGGCTGGTATCTTCAGCCGGACTGTAATATCCCGTCCGGCGAATCGCTCGCCCGGCAGATGCTGGTCGGCAAACGGTTCTTCCGGAAACATTTCGGGGTCGATGTCCGCAACGGCCTCAATGTGGACTCCTTCGGGCACAGCCGGGGATTGGTCCAGATTCTGAAGAAGGGGGGATACGACACCTACTTCTTTGGCCGGCCGGCGCAGAACGAGTGTTCGATCCCCGCGGAACAGCTTCGCTGGATCGGCTATGACGGCTCGGAGATTGTGGCGGGCCGGGGGCCCCAGGAAGGCTACGGCACGCGGTACGGCAGCCTGGTGCCGGCGCTGAAGGATCGACTGAAGAAACGCCCCGTGGCGGAGGTGGATATGTATGCCTGGGGTGTGGGCGATCACGGGGGCGGACCGTCCCGCAAGGACCTTCGCGAGATTCGGAAATTTATCCGCTCAGCGGCCGGCCAGTACCGGATCGTCCATTCGACCGCGGAAGCCTTCTTCCGCGAGGTCGTGCGAAAGGGCGCGAAGCTTCCGGCATTCCGGCACGATCTGAATCCGCACTCCGCCGGCGGATACACCTCGCAGATTCGGATCAAGCAGAAGCACCGCGAGTTGGAGAACGCCCTCTACGGTGCCGAGAAGATGGCCACGGCGGCCTGGCTGAACGGTCTCCGGCCGTACCCGGCGCAGGAGCTGGAACCGGCCCTGAAGGACCTGCTCTACGGCGAGTTCCATGACGTGGTGTGCGGCACCTGCATCCAGGAAGCTGAAGAGGCGTCGCTGCGGCGGTTCGAGCACGGGATCGAGATCGCGAACCGGGTGCGGCTGCGCTCGTTCTTCGCGCTGACGGCCGGCGAGCGCCGCGGGCAGATGGAGAATATTCCGGTGTTCGTCTACAACCCGCACCCGTATCCGGTGAAGGGCATCTTCGAGTGCCAGTTCATGCTGCACGATTTCAACTGGCGCGGCACGTTCTACAACGCCACGGTCCGGCAGGCCGGCAAATTGGTTCCGTCGCAGATCGAACTCGAGCGGGCGGATGGGAACCTCGACTGGGCCAAGCACCTGGTGGTGGACGCGGAACTGAAGCCCGGTATGAACCGGTTCGATTGCGCGATGAAAGTGCAGCCGCGGAAGCCGGCGATCCGGCTCCGGCAGTCGGCGGCGGGAATCCGCTTCCGTAACGGCGCGCTCAGCGTCTTCATCAATGGCCGGACCGGATTCATCGATTCCTTCAAGGTGAACGGGCGGGAACTGGTGGGCGCGAATGCATTCCGACCGATTGTCATCGCCGACAACCTGAGCCCGTGGGGCGGGTTGGGGGACAACTTCAAAAAGGTCGCGGGTCGGTTCTCGTTGATGAACGGGAAGGAAGCGACGCGGTTTGCCGACGTGAAGGGGCCGGTCCGGCCGCTCCAGGTGATCGAGGACGGTGCGGCTCGCAGCGTGGTGGAAGCCCTGATGCAGTGGCATGATTCCACGATCAGCGTGCGGTACTACCTGCCCAAACGCGGCACCGACATGCGGGTGGATGTTCGCGTGTACTGGAACGAGAGGCGGAAGATGCTGAAGCTGTCGATCCCGCTCGGTTTCAAGGCGGACGCAGATCCCGGCCAGGTGGCCTATGGCGTGGAGCCGGCGCCTGTTGACGGGAGAGAGCGACTGGCGCAGCAATGGGTGGCAGCGGTTTCGCGGCGCGCGAATCGGGCGCTGACCTGCATCAACAACGGAACGTACGGGTTCGATTGCACGGAGAGCGAGCTGCGGTTGTCGATGATTCGCTCGCCGGCGTTTTCTGGTCACGACGCCATCAAGCAGAACCGGTTCTCTCCCCGGATCGACCAGGGCGAGCGGCGGTTTCGGTTCTGGTTCAGCGGCGGACGCGTGAGCGAGCGGCTCGCGGCGATCGGCGCCGAGGCGCAGGCGCTGAACGAGGCGCCCTACGCGCAGTCATTCTTCCCGTCGGGACGGGGCCGGAAGGCGCTGCCGGTGGCGCTGGTGTCGGATCCGGCGGTGCAGTTGACGGCGCTCAAGAAGACCGAGGATGGAAACGGGTTGCTCATCCGGCTGTTCGAGTCGACGGGCCGGGCGCGGAAGGTCAGGCTGTCGCTGCCGATGTTCCGGCGGTCGTTCTCGGTGAAGCTGGGTCGGTTCGAGATCAAGAGCCTGGTCTTTTCGCCGGCCACGAAGCGCCTGACCGAGGTGGATCTGATCGAGCGTCCGGTGAAGGTACGCTGACGCGGCCGGTTGAGTGTTTAGCAGAGTTTGGGGAAAGAAGTGCCGTGGTGGTGGGAAAAGAAATTGACAGCGTAAACGGCTCTGAATAGGGTCCCTCAATCATGAAGTCAACCTTCTCCGTCTGTCTATCCACCTGTCTCGTTGGCTTGCTGACGGTTCCGGCCATAGGGCAAGAGCAGGAGTATGTAGAGTGCAATCATGTCAAGATCACCGCACCGGCCGACGAGGCCGTTCTGCCCTTCTCGAAATTCACTGTGACCATCAAAAGCGCATGGGGTCTGCCTCAGGCATGGGTTGAGTTATATGTGAATGGCAAGCAGGAGGGGGCCGCGCGGGAATTAACACCTGCTGTAGGCGGCCAACTCACGCGCGTCGACATGCCGGTTTCGACCGACAACCTGCACTTGGGCGAGAATGAGATCTACGCGATCTCGTATTACATAGATCCAACCAAGCCTGACAATCCGCAACAAGGCAAGACCAAACCCGACGAAGCCATGATCCATGTTATGATCGTGCCCAATGTGGATTTGGATGGCCGTGAACCCGATCCGGATAAGGTCGGAGCACTTCGCGATGTGCCGGAGGTATCTGAGGAAGATCCAGGGGTCTTGCTCGCTGACAAAGTGACGACATTGGCGGTGCAAAATCCGGGTGGAGAGATAGGCTTTTTCACGCTGACGTGGAAGGACCCGGCCGGGAACAAGAAGTTGAAGTTGAATGCGGAGAGAGAAGAGTACAAGAATCCAGCCCATTTTCCGTGTGTGGGACCATGGCCGATAAAGTTCGTGGTCAGTACGGAGGGTAAATGGGATGCGACTGACACGGCTGATGTCAAGCTGACCTATTCCGAGTCCGCTGATTTCGACACAGTGAAGTTGGTCATGCGTAAAGTGTACATAAAGAGAGATGAAGCTGGTGGTGCCGTGGATTACCAACTGTTGACCGATGCCACGAGAGAAGTGTTACCAGGTCAGCAAATGAATCTCAAGGCGGAGGTCCGGCCTGTAAGCAGTACTGTGGCGGCGTGGCAGTGGACATTGCCTGGTGTGGTCTTTAAGGATTACACCGCGAATGAAAATACAGGGACACTGACACCATTGGCTGCGACGGACTCCGACGGTCAGACTGTTCGGTTCTATTGGGCTGATACTGGGGATGGTCGTAAGGTCGTGTGTAAAGCCAAGATTGGCGGGCAATGGGTCGAAGGCTACGAGATGCTCAACGTCAAGAATCCAAAGTGCAAGCTAAGTGGCAAGATGGGAGGTAAAGTGAAGTGTGACTATCCGCGCTTTGGACTCTTGGGGGATAAGGATTGGAAGACTGGAATCACGCTTACGGGTGACGTTTCTGTGCCGACGGGATTCTCGAAAGGAATATGGCAGTTCGTGCAAACGGTAGTCCCGAATTCCTGGCGACGCGATAATTGGGATGGCAAGGTGCAGCTGTTCTCATACTCAAAGAACGGGCAGAGCTGCGGCGACGGATATCCGATCGGAGGGCCTTGGAATACGGAGACAGGTCCACACGCTATGCAGGATGCCCCATTCATTTCCTTGGTCACTTTCTACTGGCAGGTCGAGTCGAAACAGGACGATTTTGCCACTTACGTTATGTTCAGACCGCCGGGGGAGGGATCGAAGTGGGTTCCATTGAAGTTCGTGACTTGGTGGTGGAAAGGCCTGGTGGAAAACGCAGGCTTTCCGGCCGACGCCAACTGGTCATTGGTGTCTGGTGATCAAGGGGCCAGTTCGGCCAAGGTAACCTCAAGCCACCCACAATGGGTGGCGGACGAAAGCGGGACATGGGTTCAGGTTCCATAGGACACGTCAGGCGATGTCCCTTCGAGGGGCGCAAGATGCTGAGGTGTGCATCGCTATTGTGAAACGAAGGGAGCAGCACGTATGCGTTGCGCTACAAGATTTCTGATTGCTGTATGGTTAATTGTCGGTATCCACAGAAGCTGGGCAGGTGAGCCCCAGCGGGTTACGGAATCCGGCAACATCACGAAGGTGGGGAGCGTAGTGAAAGGGACCACGGAAACAGGGCTGAGTTTCTGCGTTGTGTCATTAGTTGCCTCGAAACACTCGGGGAGTGTCGTGGAGCCGGGACTGTATGTTTCAAAGGACCGGGGGGCTTCGTGGCAGGCGATTTGCAGCACGTTTGATTTTCGAGGACCGTTCTATGTGCACCCTCTGACAGGGAGACTGTATGCCGCGATATATGACCGTTGGCTGACCACGAATGGAGCGGGATACGTGATTGCCGCAGAAGGTTTCAAGATCCTCATGTCGACAGACGGCAAAATGTGGTCCGATCTTACAGGTCCCCAAGGTCACCTTGCCAGCATCATGTCCATTTTTCAGGACCCCGACAGACCTGGGCGAGTATGCGTGGAGGTGTCGACGGGTTTGCGTTCCTACGTTCTACAGTCCATTGACGACCATTACAGCAAGTGGGTGTGGCATGATGAATTGAAGGACGGAAAGTCGTTTCGTGTGCCAAAGGACACACAGAGGACGCCGGACGTGAAAGGGACGCGGAAGGATGCCTCTGACGACGAGGGATCTACTGAAAAGGTTATCGAAGATTCTAACTGAGCGCACATCCAGACGCCTGCGAACTCTGGCCGTAGAATCAGCAGAATGAGCGCTTCTCAACTCTCTTTCACCCGATAGTGGCTTGCAGCATCCGAAACCAATTCCGAGACGAGCAATGACGTAGCAGACCATACCCCATGAATGGCGTGCGTGTGTGGAGCACGGTCCACAGGAGTGATGACGGGTGAAGACCACGGTGTTGTGCCAGTACATTGCGGGCCGGTTTGAAGCGGGCGAGGGATGGACGTGTGCGGCCGACGGCGAAGCCGGGGCGACGAGGTTGGACGGCCGCACTTGGACGTACGATTTCACCGGGGGAGCCCAAACGCTTCGGCTCGAAGCCCGGCCGTTGTCGCTGCCGGGCCGGCCCAGGGAGATCATTCTGAAAATGCGCGGCTGCAACTGACGACACATTTCATGACCTTCGAATGCGACCTCGGCCCGATCGCGGGGCGCGGCGTACGGGAAATCGTCGTCCCTGCGCCGCCGGGAAAGGGATGGACGTGGTTTGGCGGCGAGAACGATGGTCAGCTTCACGGTCCGTTGCGTGTGACGGCGCTGCTTCTGGACGCCGGTGGCAAGAGGGACCAGGAAAAGTGCGAGTTACTGGAAGTGCGCTGTCGGACACTCTGCCCGGCCGATCGGTCGTTGCGGATGCGGGCGCGCGAATCGGCGGAGGGCGCCAGGCTCCACGTGACTATCAGCAATATGGCGCCGGCGGCCGTCAAGGCGACCCTGTCGTGGGACGCCAGAACCTGGGACAAGCAGACGCTGGCTTGTGGTTGCCGGTCTGTGACGTTGCCGGCCAATGGCAAGCCGGTGGAGCTGACGGTTGCCGCGCCGCGCGGCCGGCACCGATTCCTGGAGACGGAATTCACGGTGAGCGCGCCGGGGCAGAGGGCGTTGGCGGTGCAGGTCACTCGCGTAACGATGCCGGCGATGCGCGAGGACAAGAAGCTCGACCCTTCCAGCCTTTTTGGCATGGGGGTGTATCTATGTCGCTTTCCCAACACCCGGGGCGGCCTTGCGGATATGAATTACGCGGCCGGCCTGGCGGCCGCCGCGGGCTGCAAGTGGGTGCGGGAGGAATTCCACTGGGCCCATATCGAGAAGGAACGAGGACGGTTCGACTGGTCTTTCTACGATCGGCTGGTCGAATGTACCCACACCCACGGTATCAGCGTTTACGGGTTGCTCGGTTACTGGACTCCGTGGACCCGGCCCTACACACGGAAGGGCATCGAAGACTACTGTCGTTTTGTCCAAGCGGTTGTGGGCCGCTACAAAGATCGTATCAAGCACTGGGAAGTGTGGAACGAGCCGAACATTTTCTTCTGGGCCGGGCCCAAGGCGATGTACACGCAGCTGCTCAACGCCGCTTATGCCGCTATCAAGGCGGCGGACCCCCGCGCCGAAGTGCTGGGCATGTCGGTGGCCGGTGTGGACCAGGGCTTCATTCGCGCGAGGATGAAGGAGAAGGCCCGGTTCGACATCCTCACCATCCATCCGTACCGCAACAACCTCGATGACGAGGTCCTCCTTCGCGATTTGCGGGAGGTGAGCGAATTGGTCAAGCGACCGGACGGTGCGCGGCGGCAGGTCTGGAACACCGAAATGGGGTGGGGCACGCAACAGGTCCACGAGTCCGAGGCCTGCGCCTTCGAGCCTGTTACCCGGCGCGAACAGGCGTGCCGGCTGGCGCGTGTCTACATCGACTGCCTGGTCAGCGGCGCGGTGCAGAACATGTCGTGGTACGATTTCCGGGATGACGGGGTTGACCCGTACGAATGGGAGCACAATCTGGGCATCCTGACCCACGACTGGAAGCCCAAGCCCGCCTATGTTGCCTATGCCACGGTCACGCGCATGCTCAAGGGCAAGGTGCACGTGCCGGGAACGCCCACCATCTGGAATGCAACCGAGTGGCGATTCAAGGATCCCGACGGCCGCAACCCGGTGATCGTGTTGTTGAGCGGGGCCGGGGACCGGGTCATCGAACTGCCGGCGAAGAAGGATATGGTCCTGACCGATCTGATGGGGCAACAGACGAGGATTCGGCATGCCAACGGCACGGTACGTTTTTCCCTGCTGGCCAGCACGCCGATCTTCCTGACTGAGTGTGTCTCGAAGAAGTGACGAGTATTCTGTGCGGCCCATCGCGGATTCCCCTTCTCACCCGGCGGCTCTTCGGGTAAAGTGCACCTATGAAACATCGGCATCTAACCCATCAGGAATACACCGCCGCCGCGATCGATGATGTGATCGCACGCGGCAAGCGAAGGGACTGGGAGGAACTGCGCCGCGCCGTCCTGGCCGAGCATTCCATCGCTTCCAAGATCCTGCGGGTTTGCCGTGCACACCTGGCGGATCCGTACGCGCAACGTCACCACTTCTGGAAACACTATGTCGATCGACGATTTGCCTGAGTGGGAGCGCCTTCTTTCGTCGGCCGCTCGCTTGCAGCGCCTCGTGCCCGAGGCGGTTCTCGTGGGCGGCACGGCCGCCTCGCTCCATGCCAGGCATCGTTTCTCGCATGATGCAGACCATGTTGTGTCCAACCTTCGAAGCCGGTTTGACAGGGTATTAGCCCAACTGGAGTCTGTGGCGGGATGGAAGACGGCGCGGGTTCAGCGGCCCGTCCTTATTCTTGGCAGCCTGGATGGAATCGAGACCGGCATACGTCAGCTCATTCGCGAACGCCCCCTTGAGACCACACGGCTAAAGTGGGCCGGAAAGGAAGTGGTGGTTCCCACGTTGGCCGAGATTCTTCGCATCAAAGGACTGCTCATTCTGAAACGAAACGCGACGCGGGACTATCTGGACTTTGTTGCCCTGGCCGATAGGTTGGGCAAGAGGGGTCTGGCGGATGCCTTGCAGTACTTCGATGAAATCTATCCCCAACCCAACGACGAGTCAGCGCTTCAACAGTTGCAGGTTCAACTCGCCAATCCGATGCCCTACGATCTGGAAGAGACGCGCCTGGCCGAATACAAGAGTCTGGACCCGAAGTGGCACGACTGGTCACGCATCAAGGATGTGTGCGCTGACTTGGCGCTCTTCATCTTCGATCGCGTCGGCGAGGCCGGTCCCAAGAGTGAAAGAACGCAGACTGCCGGCGGGAAGACACATGCGAAGAAGAGCAATCGTAATTCTACTGGCAAGTCTGTTGATCGGCGTCAGAGTCCTCGCCGCGGACCCCGGGGCCGTTGAGGGGATCGCGGTTTCCACGCACCGGGCCGGCGGCGGGGACGACGGATTCGGCGTGTCGCGCGCGATCTTCGGCGACATTGTCCGCCACGACATCCAGGGTGGCCGGGTGGTGAAGAGCACCGTGATCTACGCCGGCAAGGCGCGGGGCGCCTGCATCAACGACGCGGGCGACAAGGTGGTCTTCATCAAGTTGGACGGCCACCTGTGCGTCGCGAAGATCGACGGCACGGACCTGAAGGAACTGGCGAACACCCAAAACCACAACGCGAGCGCCATCGACTGGCCGCTCGGCGACTGGGTCTACTACTCCGAGGAGGGCTCGTCGCCCAACGGCGGATGGGATGCCAAGGAGAAGGCCGACCTTCCGTCGAAGAAGACCATTCGTCGCGTCAACGTGTTGACCGGCGACGACGAGGTCGTCTGCAGCGTACCGTACAAGATCTGGCAGATGAGCCTCACTGCCGGTGCCACGCCGCACGCCGGCCGATTCGCCATCACGGCCGCCCTGTTCGACTTTTCCAATCCGTCGCAGCGGCTGGAGAAACGCGGGCTGCGCTGCGGTACCGCCGTGTCCTTCAACGGGCTCTACATCACCGAGATGATGGATACCCACGCCGACATTTCAATTTGCGACTGGGACCAGCAGGCGCCCCTCCGGCAGTTCCACATCAACGAATGGGATTCCAAGGGCGACGGCCGCCGGTTCTTCTACCGTCCGCGCTGGACGGTGAATTCCGACCGGTGGATCGTGATGACCCACGGCAATGACTTCGGCGCCACGTCGGACAACAACATGGTCCTCTACAACTGGATCGACGGCCGCCAGATCCAGGTGACCCGCAACAGCGGCGGCGCGTGCGACGAGGGCGAGGATTTCTGGCTGGCCATGATCAACGACTTCGCGCCGGGCGGGTACCAGGGCGAAGCCCCGTTCACGGTTGAACTGCCCACGAACAAACTCGGGGGAGCGGCGTGGGCTTTGGATTACGGTGACGGCGCCCGCGAGCAAACCGCCGCGCCACGGCACACCTACGGCAAGGCGGGTACCTACACGATCACGGCGCAACACGACAGCCGGCAGCTGCAGCAGACCGTAACCGTATCGGAACGGCGCCCGCCCCGGGGCGAGATCGTTCCTTTGGACGGCAATCAGCTCATTCTGCGCTTCGATGAGCCGATGCAGTTGAAGAATGCGAGCCTGGCGACGATGTCCGGGACAGCGGTTGATTCACTCACGCTGGACCCGCTGGCCCGGAATCTGCGGATCGCCTTCAAGGCTCCGTTACCGAAGAAGGACACGTTCACGCTTGGCGGCGTGCTCGATCAGGCGCAGCAACCCAACGCGCCTGCGAAGAACAAGTTCGACTATGTGCAGCCGGCGTGGCCCGCGAATCGCGCCGGGCTGGTGTTCCTGTGGGAATCCTACAAGGGGGCCGGTTTCTGCTTCAACCCGGATCGAAATATTTTCAGTCCGGTGCGGCTCAACCCCTGCGGGCGGGTGACGTTCGACCGATATGGCGCGATGTCGCTGGAGGGCGGCGTGTCGTTCGCGTTGGACGGCGGGCTGGGGGTGGCGGCCCGCTGCCGGGCCGCGAACGTGTTCAGCCTTCAGGCGGTCATCACGCCCTACAACATTCACCAGGGCAAGCCCAATGCCGCGCGGCGCATCATCGGCTGCAACCGCGGCGGCTGGCTGGAAGAAGTCAATTTCGGCCTAGGGCAGGAGGCGGACAAGCTCGCGCTTTACATCCGGACTCAGAAGGATAAGGGTGAGCCGACCGTGCAACGCGTTGAATTGTGCACGCTGACCGAAGGCGAACCCAACCATGTGGTGGTCAGCTACACCCCCGGCCGCCTGGAATGCTACCTGAACGGCAAGTTGGCCCGACAGACCGCTGAAGTCGATGGGGCGCTGGCGTGGGACCGGCCGCCATTCGCGATGGGGTTGAACTTCGGCGGAACCGAGCGGGACGAGTTCCCCTGGCTCGGACGGGTGGAAGCCGTGGCGATTGGCGACCGGGCCATCGGCGCGGATGAGGCGGCCGCCGATTACGGCGCCGTGGCGGCTCTCCTGAAGAAGCGGCCTCGATCCGAAGGCATGGAATTCGACGGCAAGCTTCTGGCGAAGGCGCGCGTCCCGACGCTGGCTGAGATTGTCCCTTACCGCGATGCGCTCGTGGTCCATGAGTACCAGATCGAGAAGGTAGTGAAAGGAAAGTACCGGCCGAAAACGATCCGCGTGGCGCACTGGGGTCTGAGGGATGCCGAACCGACGGCGGTGACGCGCTTGGGGATCGGCGAGTCGCGGCGGCTGCGGGTGGAACCCTATGGCAACCATCCGGAGATCGAGGGGCAGGCGCTGCGGGATGTGGAAGGCGACACCGACCGACCGCTCTACTTCGATGTCGCCGTCGGCCCGACCGGCGAGCCGGAGATCCGGCGCATTTCGCTTCGCCCGGCTGAGTTGTGGCTTCCGATGAACGGCCAGATTCAGTTCCGCGCGAGCCGGATCGATCAGTACGGGAACGAAATCGATGCGCCGGTGAAGTGGACGGCTGTTGGTGGTGGGCATCTCGACGTGGGAACGGCCTACAGCGCTGCCCAATGGTTCCCCGAAGGGAAACTGGCGGGTGGGGCGGCGATCAGTGAGTCAGGACTTCTGACCGGCACCGGTACGCCGGGCGTGGTCACCGTGACGGCCACATCGATGACCGATCCGAGTGTTCGCGGGGCCGCCATTGTCGGCATCGGCAACTATCCCGGCGTCAATCCGGCCTCGCGGGAGCCGCTACGGTTCGGGGCCGACCGGGAAGGTGAGCACGGTTACGCCGGCGACATCGATCGCATTCGGATCTACAACCGGGCGCTCAGCGCGGCGCAGATCGCCGAGCACGCCACGGGTAAGGGGCTCGACGCGGCGGAGGGACTGGTGGGCGACTGGACGTTCGACGAGTTGAAGGACGGCGCTTTTGCGAACAGCGTCGACACAGGGCTGGTCGCCAAGGTCGTCGGCGATGTGCAGGCGCTGGCAGATGGCGCCTGGAAGTATGCACGGTTCGGCGGCAAGGGGTATCTCGAAGTGGCGACGAACTCGGCGCTGGACTTCACCACGTGCACGCTGGAGGCCTGGATTCGGCCCGCGAAGGGCGGCGGCGGGCTCCTGGTGAGCAAGTCGATGGTGTGGATGTGGGGCTTCACGTTTGGCGTCAAGCCTGACGGGCTTGAGTTGGACGCGCTGCGGACGGATTCCGGTCCGATGGGCGGGGCATGTGCCTTCACGCCCGACGGCTGGACGCACGTGGCCGGCGTCATCGATTTCAGCGGCCATTGGCAGCTCTACGCCAACGGCAAGCTCGTGGCGGAGCAACAACCCCACCCGCTGGTATTGAGGTAGAGCAGGCGATGGGCGTATGGGCTGTGCATTTCGTCGCAAGTCTTTCGCGTGATATTGCCTGCCATGAAGCGTGTGCCGCTGCGGCACTCTGCTTCATGGCCTTCCCGGCGGCGTCCTCGGAATCGGCGCATACGGGAGTATGGCACCGATCCCTCCTCCTTGCCGGGCGGAGTTCCTGCGGAACTCCTTAAGTCAATCTGACGCGAAATACTTGCTCTTGCGAAATGCACAGCCCGGTCTCCTTCCCTCGCTGGCACCTGCCCGCAGTGCTGCGCGCAGCGTTGCAGGCGGGAGCCAGACGAGGGATTCTGGAGGAAATGCACTGAGGCTTTGAGGGCGATGTGGAGTTCGTCGGCTCATACGGAGCGACAACGCTCGAACAAGCCGGTGTTGTGCTGATCGTCAGCAGCTCCTCATTTCCGTACTTGGGCGTTGAGCGTTGGATGTTTTCGTTTTCTTCCGGCGCTACACTCCTTCGAACGCCACCATCTGGTGCGCTAGGACTTCGGGCACGACCGTCTGGCAGTAGTCGCCGTCCATGGAGAACGGCAGCGAAACACCGGAAGGGGCGAGATATGTCATTGGCGGTTCAAACGGAGCCGGCAAGACCACCTTTGCCCGTGAGTTCCTGCCGGACTACGCCCATTGTCTTCGATTCATCAATCCCGACCTCATCGCGGCCGGTCTTTCACCGTTCGATCCCCTTGCCGCTGCTGCCGAAGCTGCCAAGGTGGTCTTGCGTGAGGTGCAACGAGCCATAGGCGCGGGGGATTCGTTTGCCTTTGAATCCACACTAACCGTTCAAGGTAGCCCCGCCCTTCAGGGCGTGGGGGAATTGAACCCTTGCCCAAGGGGATCATAAGGGGAAGCGGAGCATCCCCTTATCCTGGGCTTGGTTGTCTCCGATGCGTG
>Ga0172375_10001890_pt1 | contig 33309 bp, 17 predicted proteins | sample LakKiv1m_FD_114537 | JGI IMG/M metagenome (GOLD analysis project Ga0172375, IMG submission 114537) | Freshwater microbial communities from Kabuno Bay, South-Kivu, Congo - kab_092012_11.1m | ecosystem: Environmental > Aquatic > Freshwater > Lake | place: Democratic Republic of the Congo... | reverse complement strand
TTAAAACAGAACGGGCTGCCCGTTTCTGAGCAGCCCGTAGGGTGAAATGTGTTAAATGGCAGGTATTACTTTAGAAGCATCATTTTATTTACCGACCTGAATGTCGAGCCGTCGCTGCCTTTGGCGTCAATTGTGTAAAAATATACCCCGCTGGTAAGTGAACCCGAAACAGATTCAGAACCGAAAACAGCTTCGTGAATGCCTTCGGTATATTCCCTGTTCACAAGTTCGGCTACTTCTTCTCCTATTGCATTAAACACCCTTACCGTAACAACCGCGCTTACAGGCAATACAAATTTGATCTTTGTGCTTGGATTGAATGGATTGGGGTAGTTTTGAATTAAACTAAATTGTCCGACATTACCGGATTTCAGCGATTTCCCGCTGTTCATTTGTTTCAACTGAGGCGCACCCTCAATCCTGGCTTTCACGGTATTGCCCGGTAAAGAATTTTGTCCATTAATAAGATGGGCAGAAACATAATATTTTGCTAATATTTCATTTGCAACGTACGGGCCTGAAACTATTTCTTCGTCAATATCAACCCATGAAAGAGAATCAGTCTCGAGTATTTTAGTAAAATAAACTTCTTCTTTTTTCTTATATATCCAATATTTATCTAATGAACTCTCATCATTAAATTCATTCCAGGTCAATTTCGGATGTCCGTTCTGTTCGCTGATAGTCAGGTAAAGCGGAAATCGCTCTGTTCCGGGGCTGCCTTTTTGTTTAATATCCCATATATTTAATGTTTCACCATTAATTAAAGGATCGCCCCATTCAAAACTACCCCCCGATTTCAGGTAAAACTTGTTAGCTGCGTCATCATATTTGATCCAAATATCCTGGTCGTGTCCAAAAGTAACCGGACTGTATTGAGAATAATTGCCAAATCTGTCGTCTCTGTAATCTAAATAAAAATAGGCGTTACTCTCATTTGTAGTAACTTTGTAAAGACCGTAACCGAAAATGGGGTAATACCCTTGATAAGTTTGAGATAGTACGAAATCCAATCCCGCCCAATAAATTTGATTATTATTGTTTACAGGGACGGTATAGGCTAAATAATCAAACTCATCTGTCAGATAATAATTTATTTGAGTAGAAGAAACATCTTTGCCTCCCCAGACAGCATCTATAGCCGTCAAATAAATTATTATTGTTTTCTGTGCCGGATTTACATTTTCGGTTCCTACAAAAATCTCAACAGGGAGTGTTTCGGTTTGACCATAAAAATTATATGCCGAAAAAATAAATACCAATAACAGCCATAAACGTCTCATAGTAATTCTCTATTTTATTATGTAATAATTATCAGATTCGAAGGTTGGATAAATAAGTAATCCATTTTCTGTAATTGCGCCGGATGATCCCAGCGCCCAATCGGAAAGAAGAAGCTCCCAATTCTTAACCCCTTCATTATTGAATGAGACTACTTTTGAGGCTGTAGTTCCAATAAAAATATTACTGCTGTTATCAACAAGAAGAGGGCTAACAATTCCGTCTCCATTCAGGCTGACTTTCCACCTGAGTTTTCCGGAATAATCCAGAGAGTATAGATTATAAAATCCAAAATAGATGTTGCCGTTTTTATCTATTGCAGGTTCAACATTATTGGCTATTATAAAGCTACTTTCATCATGTTTGTATTTCCAGCGTATTTCACCCGTTGGTGTCAGGCAATAAAAATAGTTATCCTCATCCCGGATAGCTGAAGGGAATATATATATGTTGCCCTGATTATCAACCACAGGAGCGACATTTAGTCTCCTATCCCCAAAAGTCCAGATAACTTCTTTTGTTATTGTATCAACTTCTAATAAGCTTACAGAGTTTCCCTGCAAATAGATATATCTTCCATCCGGTGAGAATGCAAAGCCAGATAAAGAGTTGCCCAGCATCCTTGAATCATTTAATTCCCAGAGCAAATTACCATCAGGTGAAAGAACTGTTAAGGTACTTTTTGTCGTAAAATATATGTTGCCTTTCCGATCAATTCCAAGAGTAGAATTCCAGATATCCGACTCCGCTTTATATTCCCATTTAATGCTTCCATCATTGTTGACGGCATAAACCCTCTCGAGGCTTGCGTTTGCAAAATAAATTGTTGAATCTTTCCCTACCAATGGTGTTGTGGGAATTTCCACCGAATTGTACAGTTCCCAGATTTTATTTCCATTATAATCCGAAGCGATAAGCCTTCCCTGGGATGTGTGATAAATAACTGAATTATAGCCGAGAGAAATGCCGGACATCATATAGGGTGCAGGTATTTTGTGCAGAACAATACCCTGTGTGGGTCCCTGATAAGGACTCCTTCCAGTAAGCTGGGCATCCCCGTGAAACATCGGCCAGGGGCTGTCGGCAAGTGAAGGCCATTTGATCTGTTTCTGATATCCGGGCGGATTTACGTGCGGGGTCGGTTCGGTTGTTTCGCAACTTGATAATATTAGAATTATTGGAATAATAAAAAAATATAATAATACTTTTTTCATAAAATGCTCCCTGGTCTTTCTATTTCATATAACTTCAAAGCCGATCTGTTAACTTACTCTGATATTCCCTTACATTAGGAATGTTTTTTATAAAACTTAACTTAACATAAATAATTACAATTCCCAAATAAGACTATTTGTCTATTATTTTATTTGTGATATTTATTACGGCTTCTCATGCAGGTGTCTGCTGCCAAAGCCGTCCGGTGCAGAAACGTAATTCTGCGGGAAAGATTACCGCAATTTACCGGCGTGGGAGACATGACCTCACCCATTTAAAACGAAACGGGCTGCCCGTTTCTGAGCAGCCCGTATGGTGAAATATGTTAAATGGGAGGTATTACTTCAGAAGCATCATCTTATTTACCGATCTGAATGTTGTTCCGTCGCTGCCTCTGGCGTCAATAGTGTAAAAATATACCCCGCTGGTAAGTGAACCCGAAACGGACTCTGCTCCGAATACTTCCTCATGTATTCCCTGGGAATATTCCCTGTTCCCCAGCACGGCTACTTCCTCTCCTATTGCATTAAACACCCTTAACGTAACAACCGCGCTTACAGGCAGTGCAAATTTGATCTTTGTGCTTGGATTGAACGGATTGGGGTAGTTTCCGAACAACTGATAGCTGAAAGGTACAGAAATGGCTTCTACTAAAAGTCCGGTAACTGCCGGATCGCTTATTGTCAAAGGCGAGCCGTCTGAAAGATTCTGACTTAGTAAGCGGCCTGATACTGCTTCGGCTACGGAGACATCTCCGCCGGTTACGCGTATAGTCAACGGGTAAACCGCATCCCTAATCTGAAGTATAGCTGATTTATCGCCCGCTTCTTTTGCGTAGTACCCGTCATTAAAGCGCACATCAAATACTCCCGCCGGAGGCACCGGTGGCATTTCGTATCCGTTTTTGCTGCCGCTGACAAAATAAACGTTAAAAGATTTTCCGGCTGCATCTCTGATATTAATTTCGATACTTTCAGATTTCTGGTTCTCATTAGTCCTTGCAATTGTTTTTGCATTCGCATTAAGATTAAGCACACCATCCTGGCTCACTTTTACCCAGTAACCTTTTGTCGCTTCAAGATTCTCAGCAATATAATACGATTCATTAAATCCAAAGAAAACAGAGGATATTATTCCTGCAGGGACAGAGGTGATACCGCTTACAGTAACTGACTGGTCGAAAGGACCAATGAGATTCCACCCGGTCGAAACTTCGACAGGCTGGCTGACATACTGTCCCATCATTGTATGAGCCAAAGGCTGAGCAAATTTAACCCAGTACCCTTCGCCCATATGCAGGGAATCCATAATATTGTAATTTCCGTTGAAACCGTAAACTGGTGAGGTTGCCTCGGGGAAAACATCGCCCGCCATCATACTTTCCGGGTGCATCGGTAGAGAAACAAGGTTCCAGCCCTGAACAGTATTAAATGTCATCTCTGACATTTTGCGGTATTTGATAACGAGTGAATTTATTGCTGTATTTGTGATCTGAAGAGTGCTGTTTTCCCTCATATCCACATCAACAAGGATTCCTCCAAACGGATCAGTTATGTGGAAACTTCCGACAGGCAGATAAGCCGGGTTCCAGCTAATTGAGAAAGGATAACCTGCGCTGCCTGCCTGGAAATTCACATGCCAGGTAATTTCTTCAAGATTGCTGCTTCTTATATCTTTAATTGTTCCTGCATTATTCGAAAGCAAAAAGCGCGCATCGAATACTCCTGCCGGGGGTACCGGAGGAAGTTCAAATTCGCCGAGCTGAGTGTCTATTCCGTCCGTTGCAGCCGCAGCCTGACCAAACATCAGATCACCGACAGATTTGGCGCCGCCGGCATCCTGCACCTGAAGAATGCACGTCCAGAATGGGACAGCTTCACCGATTGTCATGCTTACCGGAACGATCACCTGAGGAGCTGCCGGATCAGTGCTGCTGATCTTCACATCCATCGAATAATCACCGTCCGTAAGATCAGTTGTGTTGAATTCGAGAACGAGATCGGCGCTGTTTCCGTTGTACAATCTTCCACCTGTATTATTTGCGAGCAGCCAGTCCGGTTCAGCCGAAATTTTCACTGCCATTTCATTCTGGATATATGCGGAGTTATATGAAATCTGCAGTCCGTCGTTTCCGGCATTGTTTTCAATACCAACAGTACCGCCATCGACTGCGCCGGTCATAAGTTTATAATAGAAAACAATTTTACCTGATGAATAGAGTACGATCTGATAAGTATATTCGCCTGAACCGCTGTATCTCATCCATTTGTCGTACTGAACAATAAATTTATTCCCGTCTGTTTTGTAATAGACTTTTCCTGTTGTCTTGCCGTCAAGATCGTCCCAGAACGGAGAAATAAAATCATTCGGCACTGAACTGCCCGGGATTGCAACATTGGAAAAAGTATTTCCGGAGGGCATTTCGAAAGTAACAAAGCCGTTGGAAGAGAAATAAATATCGCCTTTAACTTCTCCGTAATACTTAAAGTTTATGCCGGTATTTATTGGGCCAGCATAACCTTCATCCAGCGCGCTGAATGTGCCTGTTGGTATCCAGTTGCTTACGAGGGTTCCGGTTGTCGATATATCTTCCCATAAATAGTCGGGACCTTCGGGGTCGTTGCTATCAATCCATTCATAGCCAAACAGATCAGGCCCGCCGGCTCCTTTAAGGCTGCTGCCTCTTTCAGATTCGAGCCCGCCTTTTTTCCTTTCACCGCTTGCTCTCTCAGACTGCTTTGCCGGGATCAGTCTTGCTTTTAATAATCCCGGGAAAGTATTGTTCGCAAGTTCAACAGTATAGTCTAATGAGGAAGGATCAACTGAGATATTTGATATTGTAACAGTATCGGTCACAATTACATTTTGGGGCAGTATCTGAGTAACTGCATCCGGCGAAACACTTATAACCGGTTGAGCCAAAGTGGATGCCTGAACAACGTTGGACATTTCAGAAACATTGCCCCAGATATCAATAGCTTTTAATGCAAAATAATATTGGGTAGCCGGCTGCAATTCAGTAAGTTCGTATGACTTCGACATACCGGCGCTGTCCGGGCTTCCCGGAAAAATTACTGATGCTGCATTTGCAAAATCATTATCGTTAGCAATAGGAGACTGGCTGTACCTGATATCGTAACTTACAACACCGCTTACTGAAGAATCCATTGGCGAAGTCCAGTTAAGAGTCATACCGTTTGAAAGATAATTTGAAGTCTGAAGATCGGTTACAGGCTCAGGAGCTATTGAATCCGGTTCTGATCCGAATGTCATCAGGGTAGAGCAGTCACCGAAGATATTGTATTGCTCCATAAGTTTTAAGCCTTCCCCGGTGCTTCCTCCCCAGAGATCCATTGCATACATAACTCCGTTAAAACTAACACCGCCGACTGTGTTTCTTTCTCTCGTTGTAAGCAGCATCATTCCGTGATTCTGCATATCGCAGGGAGGAACCCAGCTCGCATTCGTCGATGAACCATATACTGCAATAGCGCCTTTCGGTGAGGTCATTGAGCCTGCCCGCAGCCAGGCTTCTTCCATACACTCGCTCATTTCAAAATCGCCGTTGAGACAAGCCACGTCAATAATAAACGGATTCATCCAGCCATTATTCAGACTATTGACATTAGAAACTGAGAATCCAGTTGTGCTCCAGGAAGTTCCGCTGCCATGACCAATGTAATTGATTATGCTTCTGCCTTCATTCAAGGCTGCTGAAACCATTGCCGCTGTTGCACCCGGATCATAAATTTCATCAACCTCGGTAAAAAACATATTATCATAAAGCAAATCCCTAAGAAGGTTTGCGCGCTGCCAGTCCGGCGGACTTCCTTCACTGCTGGCAACTCCTGTTCCTTTAAGGTACCATGCAGCCGATGATCCTCCGAATGGCATCGTTTCGTAACGTTGTATTTTATGCAGCACATATTCGAGGTTTGTTGCATTTGCAACAGAAATTCTTGAAATATATGCATCGGGATAAGCATCCGAGCCCACCAGTTTCACATAACTCGGATCAGAGGCTGCTCCTTCTGACTGACCATAAAGTGTGGGTATCTGATTTGATTCTCCGATCAGGATTATATATGTAAGACCTGCAGCGGAATTATACAAATTCTGAATATAAGTTTTAATTGCCGCAGAACCAGTACCTGTTTCGGTGGGGTATTCGGCTTTAATAGTGGGCATTCCTTTTGAGAGTTTCCACTCATAGAATGGCTGGACTGTTGAAGCATAAGAACTATGATAAATAATCAGCAGTCTGCCGGGCTCGGGAATTGGTGTATATTCTGCAAAACCTTTACCGTAGTTAAGGAAAAGTGTGTTATAAATACCCGAAAATTCTGCGGAAACTTTTTCAAGCGGTTTTGATCTGACATATTGATTTACAGGAGTTTTTGCATTATCCGCATATATCTCGAAAAGAATTTTATTGTAAATTCTGAGTTTTTTCCGGAGAGGATTATACTGTACAGGATTAATAATAAAATTTTGCCCGCGCAAATCCCTTACTATATATGTCTCGCCAATTGACGCATTTATTTCGGGATACCATTTATCTTCGTTATAGACTTTATCAAAAACAAATGGAATTGATGCCGGATCAATATTTCTTGTGAAATGCCCTTTTGAGGGTGCAATTCCAAGATCAAGATCAATTTCACTTACCTCTGAACGAATGATCCTAACCGAATATGCGGCAAGGTCACCCACATGAATACTCCTTCTGGCTTCTGGAAGCATCGGGAGTCCTTTTACCATTGTAGAAATCATATTATCTGCTGTAAGCAGATTCCAGTCTTTTCCATCAATAGTCACTTTATCAAATTGAAGTTCCGGCATGTTGAATTCAATAGTAGTTGAATTCTCATCCGTACTGAGGACAGAAAACGGCGCATCATAGTTCTGACCGGATACGGGAATGCTTAGTAGAATAAGCAGCCCTGTTACCCTCAGAAAATTTTTACCGTGAAATAATAGTCGAAATAGATTTGAGGTTTTCATTAATACCTGCCTGGTAACGTTTACTGATAAAAATAGTTAAAGAATCTTAAAATAATAATATTATTTAACTTTAAGGCATTATTATTTAAGCCTTTTATAATATTGTGCATACACTCACTCCACCTTTCGCATCTCAAATAACTTCCATTCTTATATATCAATGGAATTAAAGCAGGTTCGCCATAATGATATCCGAATCCGCAATATTCCTTTTTCCGATTTTATCCACCGGCTGAAATAAAAAAGGCTGCCCTTTTAGGACAGCCTCCGTAAGCCATTAAAAACCTCTGATCAACAGCCTCCAATAACGCGTTTTTGCTTTTTCTGAACCGGGCCGGTTTTAGATTTGAATTGCTCTGCCAGAACAGGTATTACCTTTTTAGCCTTAAGCCGGAATCGGTTCGTGTTTTTCTCATCAATTGTTGTTGCGGGCTCAATCGGTTCAAAGTTGAGCACCATTTCTTTGAAACCCGAAAAACCATTCTGGAGTATTTTGATCCTCTTATATCCGAGTTCACTTGCTACTATTGCCATTTTTTTTGCCGTCAGCTCATCATCTGCTATAAATACATTTATACGTGATTTTATCGTCAGCAGTTTTGTCGGTTCCTTCTCAAACAGATTATCGAAAGTAAAAAGATCCGAACGTGGGAAGCTGAATTTGGCAAAATCTTCTGCTGAGCGGAAGTCAAATATCTGAAATTTATTACATTCATCCATTCGCATAACGCACATCGCAAACTGATCAATAGCCATCACTTCAATTGGATATTCATCGAGTACCTCAGTTTTTTCCGTCATCTGGATAAGTGTTGTTTTCCTGTCAGGAAAAATAAATGCGGAAACCGCAAGTAAAATCCCTATCGCGGCAATTCCGACATAATAAGGAGTTAACCGGATCGGTGGTTTTTTTATTCCATTAACACGGTTTTCAACAATTGAGGCTATGAAGAAACCTGTCAGAGCAAAAACCACCATAATAAAAGCGAAGAGATTTTTCGAGACAGAAAGTGTTTCATAGAAAGTCGGCGAACCCCAGTTAGCCGATTTGTAAAGTGTCTCGAATAAGGGGTAACCTTCTGCAAAAACAAGTACTCCGAGAAATGCTCCGCCGATAAATATCATAGCATCTATTTTACCGATTGCCGCTGCGCACACACTCGTACCCGGGCAAAATCCTCCGATCACGAAGCCGAGGCCCATAACGGCTCCTCCCACAATCGCCGACCAGAGGAAAGTTGGGTTGATGTACACCAGGTTAATATCAAGAAGCCCGAAATGTTCGAGCCCCATTACTCCGATCATGGCCACGATACCGGCTGTGAAGAAAACTCTTAGCACAGTGAAATCGTAACCATAAAAAAGTCCGACCAGTTTCTTCGAAGTTGAAAAACCGGCTTGCTCTAATATCATTCCAAAGAGGATTCCGATAACAAGAGCTACTATAAAATTCAGGTTGTTGCTGATAATATCAGGAACTAACGGACCCATAATTCACCTCAAATCCAAAGTTTTCTGAAAAAATAAGCGAAAGCATATGCTCCCGCGAAAATTGCGAGCATCGTAATTATACCTCCCGTGCTCATTACTGCGAGTCCGCTGAGTGCCGCACCGCTTGTACAGCCTCTGCCAAGCTGCGACCCTACGCCCCAGAGCAGCCCTCCGATAAGCGCCCCCGCAATCCTTATCCGTGAGGTTGATTGTGGTCCCATTTCCATCTTCAAATCGAGGCGGTTTGAAATAAGCCCCGATAAAAATGCGCCGATAATAACACCCACAACTTCAAAAACAAGCCAGTTCATCAGCGGGCTTCCGGATGGGTGTTCTTTCCGGTACTGTGAATAAAAAGTGGCGGAATTGGTATGTCCGGGTGCAACTGTTTCAACAACTGCAATCGCACTGCTTTTAACCGCACCACTCGCACCAAGCCCGCGTCCGGTAATGTATATGGTTGCAATCAATAATAAGCCCAGCAGCACACCTGCCAGGTACGGATTCATATATTTTGTTTCATTCATTTCAAATCTCTTTTATTTTGAATTTTCTTCAATTTTGTTTCCGGAAGGAGCATCCCCGGTTTCGTTGTCATCATCAAGTTCCTCATAACCTGTAAGCATAGCTTTCAGATTCGATGTGGGAGTGTGACCTGTTGTAATCAGGTACAGATGAGTAATAATGAATACAACAAGAAATAAAGCCGCGATTGTGTGAAAAACCGCAATCGCTTCGAGTGTTTGAATGTTAATGGCTGCAATTCCGTGCTTTGATGGGTAACGGTAGAACATATACAGCAGCCCTGAAGTCACACTGAGAGGAATCACAAGTATCTTCAGCCCGAAGTAAGTAATCTTCTGCAGCGGGTTCAGTTTGCTGAGTACTGTTTTCTTTATCGGGTGCGGAGCGTTTCTAAAGATACCGAAGATATAATAATTTAATTGCGCTTTAATATTTTCCAAAGTCGGGATATACTGTTTGTATTCGCCGGTCGTAAGATGCCAGAAAATAGCAAATATGATAAGCCCGATAAAAATATAAGCTGCAATATTATGATATCTTACTGCTTCCCTGAAACCGAAGAAGGAGTAGGTCCCATGAATTTCGAATCCGGTAAATGCAAGGAAAAAGATCAGGATAGACTGCATCCAGTGCCAGAAACGTTCGAAACTCCGATAGATATAAACCTGTTTCTTTCCCATTACTTACCTCTCTTTTTTCTTTTAACATTAACCGCGATTCTGATCGAGGTATGAACCATAATACCGAGCAGTGTCAGTATCATAAGAACAGCGCCTGTGGTATCCACAATTTCTGACCTGTCTCTGCCAGGAAGGTAGAAATCAGTCAGTCCTGCGAGTCTGGAATTTTCAGTTGTATGACATTCGACACAGTTAACTGATTTTTCTTTCTTCGCCACCTGATGATTCACAGGCCAATACATTGCAGTCTCAACAAATTCGATCTTTCCGCTGAAAGGCAAGCCGGCATCACGCATACCAACTGTTGCGGCTGCCTGCCAGTCAAAATCCACCCAGAATGCTCCGTCTCCTTTTCTTTCAGAATAGAGTTTGGGCTTGATTAGTAACTTATTTACCGGGTCGTATGGCTGTTTTGCCACATGTATCTTGACCGGGATGATTTTCGAGTCATAGTCTGCATAAGAACCATGAAGCTGATTCAGTACTGTGACCTGAGAAGGATCTTTGATTATATCCCCCTGCAGGTAGTGGGATGCCGTTCCGTTAAACCACACATAATCAGGTTTTACGTTTTTCTCCCATTTAAAACTTCCTTTGATCGAAAGGTAAGTATGATTGCCGCTGCTGTCTTCTTCGTGGAAAGGCTCTCCATTTTTAAGTTTGCCGGCTGTGGACCAGTCCCAGTGCATCTTTGTTGCATTCTCTTTTGCATATTCAGGGATATGGCATGACTGGCATGCTACTTTAATAGTATGTTCATTCAGTATATCATCTTCGTGAGGAGTTGAAGTATGACATTCTTCGCATGTAGCACGTGAGATATTCATCGAAGATAATGAATATAATTTGCCCGCAATATTGTGAAGCATTGTTGTGTGACAGGCGGAGCATTGCAGGTTGGCCCGATCTGTACCCATATGGACATCCAGATCGCTTGTAGGTTCGAACATGGCTGATTCCAGATCGCCATGCTTTACATTATTTCCGCCCCCGCCATAGAAATGGCAAACGCCGCAGTTGCTTCTTTGTGTCCTCCCGACATTCGCTGCAATGTAGTTCAGGTCGAGAGTCCTGACCGGGTTCCCGGCTTCCTCCGGCGCCTTTGCATAAGTCTCTGTGTTATCATGGCAAATAAGGCAGTCAATATTGGCCGAGTCAGAATAAATGCGCTCAGTTGAATCCATACCATAACCGATGTGACATTTGGCGCAGCTTTGTTCATTGCCGGTAGTACCAATACAGAAGTTATTAATAGCGTTCTTTTTGCCGAGATAAATTATACCCCGTCCCTCTACAAATTCCTCGCGTTCCCAGTTCCAGTGATTTCCGTTCATAACCTGCTGGGGAGTTGTGTTGTGGCAGGTTACGCAGGTTTTAGTTACCTCCTGGGGTGAATTGAATTCTTGCTGCAGAATCGCAAAGCGGGAGTGATCGACAGGAGGAGTATATTTTTTCGAGTATTCCTCCTTAAGTTTCATTAGAATAGTCGGGTCTGCTTCGCGCTGCGACAGTGTGCCGTATGCGAAAACGATAAGCAGCCCAAGCACCGAAAGCATTAGAATGATTTTTTTCATTTGTTCATTTTGTTTTATAGTCTAAAAATGTATGTTAATTCCACCTCAAAAATACATCGGTTAACAACCACAGAATGAAATATCCGTCCTTCTGTTGCCGATTATAGTACTGGGTAAAAGTAATATTCCAGCAGACAGTAATTTTTGTGCCAGGCACCCTGCTGCAATTACTTTGTCTGATATTTCCCGGATTAAATAAAAGCTCAGAAAAGTGTAAAATCTTCCGTACTATAATCTGACGGGGATGAAGTCCGATATTCGGATATGCTTATCCCTTTATAATCCTGACAATTCTGGAAATTTACAGGGTGTTTTAGCTTCTTCTTCGCAATCGTAAACTTTAAAAAACCGGTTGTCATAAAAATAAAATTACTTTAGCCTCTAAAATAACATTTCGTTATGAGAATACAAAGTGACTTCGCTATATCATCAGAGAATGCAAAGGTGCTCTCTGATTTCCGGATAAAAAAATCTCCGGGCGAAAGCCTGAATTAGGGAAAATCATTATGTCAGTGATTAACAGACTCCGGTTTTTAGTAAAATTACAGCATACAACTCTGTAAAATTATAAAACAAAAACTTAACTATTAAACTTATGGAAACAAAAGCTGCGGCCAATCGTTAAGGAAATTAAGTTAAGACAATGGACTATATTATGTAAAAACTGTGGTATGACGATAATTACGGCTGGGAAAAAGTGAAGCACACCAATAAACCTGACATTTAAGAGTAATGCTGTTTTTCATAATAATCATTCTTCGAAAACTTCCAGCAACGATCTGATTAAAGTGGTTTCAGCGAAGAAGAATCATTTTTTTTACAGCATAATATAACATTCCGTCTATGCCCTCAGCTTGAATTGAATAAAAGTAAACCCCGCTTGCCAAATTCAACACCCTGTAATTAAACTCATAGCGTCCCGGAGAAAATTCACCTTCTTTCACTTTGGATATCAGCTCACCGAGTGCATTGAATACCCTTATTGTCACCTTGGAATCAAGGGGTAATTCAAAAAAAATCCTCGTATCGTTATTGAAAGGATTTGGATAGTTTTGTGAAATTACAAACAAAGATAATTTTGTATTAAGCGGCATAACTTCGGAGAGTGTTGAGTCAAATGCACGGATTGAACTCAATACTTCACCGGAGAAATCAAAAAGTGCAAGATTCTCCCAGGGAGAACCGGACGCAGGGGCTGAAATCCACTCTGGCGCCCAATAGAACAGACCGGCTCCTTTATCAGCAGGAATATCAGATATAATATTTATCAGAGCCGAAAGAAAATTCTTTTGTCCTTCAATTGTGGCGGGATATTCAGCCAGGAGTTGCCCCGCCTCACCAACAATATTATGTGTATTATCATTCCAATCTAAGGTCCATGGGTATGCAGTTTCAACCACAACAATCTCTTTTCCGTATCTCAGGGCAAGATCATTAAGGTTATTTTCGAGCAAAGAAAGCGATCCATGCCACCAGGGATAATAGGATAAACCGATAACATCAAAGTCTAGATCATATCCGGCAAGTTTATCAAAAAACCAGCGGCTCCCCGGATTATCTCCACCCTTGTCGATATGAATCATGATTTTTACAAACTCATCCGGATCAAGGCCATCCCGCACCCCATCAACAGCGGCACTAATCAATTCGAAAAAATTCGCCCATTGCTGTGTGTTATCATATTCTCCGCAGATCCGCCCTTTATCCCACAACATCCCGCAGGATATTTCATTCCCGACCTGGATCATATCCGGTAAACAATTCCTCTGTTTTAGAATTGAGATAACACTTCTAGTGTATTGGTTAACGCTGTCCTTAAGATCAGCCAAGTCAAGATTTTCCCATGCGGCGGGCATCGTCTGATTTCCAGGGTCTGCCCATGTGTCGGAATAATGAAAATCCAACAGAAGTTTTAGTCCTGCCGCCTTTACCCGTTCAGCCGTAATGAGAGTGTATTCTAAACCGCAATAGCCGTTGGCGGGTGTATGCCAGATCCTGAGACGGATAAAATTAATCCCGTTTTCTTTTAATATCATCAGCGGATCTTTCAGAATTCCGTTTTCCGTAAAAATCCCACCGCAATCCTCAATTTCCTGGAGCGCTGAAATATCTGCGCCCCGAATGAAATCATTCTCTCCCTTATCCTCCCTGCCCTGCGCAATTAAAATACTGCTAAAAACAGCGATTATGAAGGTAATTTTGATTATCTGGTATGAGTTCATCATTATGCTTCCAGAATATTCAACTGATAGTTACTGAAACGGATTTGGCGCAAGAATAAATAGCTTAAAAACATTGACTGATACAATACTTAAATTATACGATTATCACAAATTATCTTTGCTTGTTTAAAATAAATAGGGGGACCGAAGTCCCCCTGGAATAAATATTTTTGGTGCGGCAGACTGGAATACATTTAATCCCGGCCATGCCTCCATAATATTGTATTTATTTCATCAGCATCATTTTTTTGACATCACTGTAAGTGGTTCCGTCAATACCTTTGGCATCTATTGTGTAGAAATAAACACCGCTGGTTATGTTCGATGCATTGAAATTAACTTCATATCTTCCTGCAGAATAAACATTATTGGCAACTTCCGAAACCTGCTGTCCGAGTGCATTAAATACTCTAACAACAACTTTTGCATCAACCGGCACAGCAAATGAGATTTTTGTGCTTGGGTTGAATGGATTCGGATAATTTTGAGCCAGAGTGTAACTTTCAGGAATTTCGAGGCTCATAACTTCAAGAGCAGATACTCTGCTATCTGTAAGGACTATTTCACCGCCCTCACTAAGAGTCTGTCCAAGAACCTGTCCTGTAACTGCATCGCGCAGAGATACTTCAGCGCCGTCAATTCTGACTTTCACCGGAAAAACAGCGCCGGAGATGTTGAACTGTGCTGGTGATGAAGTAAGCTGCTGTGAAAGATAATTTCCGCTGAAGCGGACATCGAAAACACCTGCCGGCGGAACCGGAGGCATTTCAATATTTGAACTGTTGCCCATTGTAAGGTAAAGAGCTCCGCTCCTTCCTGCAGCATCAGTTACAAGTATTTTCGCCCAGTCAGAAGAAATCGGGTTAACTTTATTTCCGGATTTGGCAACCGGACCACCCAATATCATATTTCCTTCCGCAGTTGTTTTTACCCAATATCCTTTTCCAGGCATAAGGTTTTCAGCTATATAATAGCCGTCATCGAAGCCGAAGAATACAGAAGAAATGATGCCTGCCGGATCGGTAGTAACCGCAGAAACCGGAACTGCCGAATGATAGGGTGCAATCATGTTCCAGCCTGATGCAAGTGCAACAGGACCTGAATGGGTTGCGCCGGCAAATGTGTAGGAATCTGCTGCCGGGAATTTAAGCCAGTAACCGGTGCCCATTTCGAACATTTCCGAAACAACATATCCATCGTTAAATGCAAATAACTGTGAAGTAGCTTCAGGGAATAGTTCTGTTACGCTCATATCGCTTGTAACAATCGGCATGCTCAGCATATTCCAGCCTGCATTTACGTCCATTGATGCTTCAACTTGCTCTGAAAATACGATATACAGAGTTGTGTAAGCAGGATCAGTAACCTGATATGATGAATTCTCTTTCATATCCACGTTAACAAGTGAGCCGCCAAAAGGATCAACGAGATTAAATGCACCGAAAGGCAGCGACTGCGGATCCCATGAGAATGTAATAGGATAGCCGGCGCTTCCAGCCTGGAATTTGATAACCCATGTCGGCTCTTCGCCCTGGAAAGGACGAATGTCAACTGGTGATCCAACACCTCCCGGTAACTGGTATCTTGCATCAAAAACGCCTGCCGGTGGTACTGGAGGTAATTCATATTCGCCTAATTCAGGGTCAATGCCATCGGTTGCAAGATAATCCTGACCAAAAGTAAGAACCCGTCCGGCTTCCATTCCATTAGGATCAACTAAACTAAGTTCTGAAGTCCATCCGGATGAGCCCTGTCCGATTATCATTGTAACAGGAACCACAATTTCAGGATTTACAGGATCGTTGCTGTTAATAACAACATCCATTGTGTAAAGTCCCTGCGGGAAGTCTTCACTTGCTAATCCAATATCAACTGTCATCGAATTGCCGCTGTAAAGAAGTCCGCCTGTGTGCTGTAAGGAAAGCCAGTCAGGTTCAGCAGAAATTTTGACGGCGAGGTTATCATGAATATACGCTGCATTGTATGCTATCTGAAGACCGTCAGTGCCATCAACATTCTCCATACCGACAGAGGCTCCGGTCACTGAACCAGTCATAGATTTATAGTAGAACATTATTTTACCTGAGGAATAGATAACAACCTGGTAAGTATATGTTCCTGTACCGCTATAACGCAGCCATTCATTATACTGAATAGTGAATTTGTTTCCTTCAGCTTTATAATAAACTTTACCGGTAGTTTTTCCATCGAGGTCATCCCAGAAAGGAAGAATTATATCGTTCGGTTCTGCTGTTGAAGGAATTGTAGCATTTGAGAAAGAATTGCTTGTGAGCGGGGCAAAACTCAGGAAACCGTTGCTTGAGCAAAATATCTGAGTTCTGACGTTTCCATAATATTTAAAGTTAAATCCAAAATCAAATGGTCCGGCATACCCTTCATCCAAAGCATTAAATGTACCGGTCGGTGTCCAGTTAGTAACTTCGGTGCCGGTTGCAGCAATATCGTCCCACTGATAAACCGGTCCATCAGGTTCATCAGAATCAATCCACTGATAACCGAAAAGATCGGGTCCGCCTGCTCCTTCAATTGCGTAACCGCCTCTTTCAACTGGGTTGTTTTTGTCACTGTAAAGATTTTCAACCGAACCAAAATTTGCTTTTAGTTTGATTGAAACTGCATCCGGAACAGGGAATGTATTATTAGCAGTAGTAATCTGATATTCAAGTGTGGAATTTGAAACAGATTCGTTAGATAGATCAAACGATTTCACGACATTTGTACCGGGTGCAAGCTGCGCTGTGATACTTGGCGGATCGACAGTTGCAACTGGGGCTTCCCAGGTTGAACCGGTTGCGAAATTTGACAACGGAGAAGCATTCCCCCATATATCAAAGGCTTTCATTGCAAAATAGTAAGTTGTCGAAAAATCAAGATCTGTAACCAGGAGGTTGTCCTGTGTGCCAAACGGGGCTGGCTGACCTGCATAAGTCAGTTCCATTGCACCGTTAAAATCATTTGTATCGGCAATTGGTGTTGTTGAATAACGGATATCATATCCGGTAACACCATTCATCGAGGAATCATATGGGACAGTCCATGTCAGCAATAAAGAATTTGAAGTGGGATCACTTACTGCAAGATCGACAACCGGATCGGGAGGTGTCGGGTCAGGAGTTCCAAGTGTAAGCATGGCAGCATAAACATCAATAAGACCAACACCGTAGTTATTATCCTCGCCGGCAGTGCCAAGATCTTTAGCTGTATTATATAAAGCCATTTTGAGCTGTTTACCGGTGAGTGCGGGGGCAAATTCTCTAAGAAGTGCAATTGCCCCGGCAACATGAGGGGCAGCCATCGAAGTGCCGCTAAGCAGACTGTATCCGCCGCCGCCGTATGAAGAACGTACGCTGACCCCGGGAGCTGAACCTTCAGGTTTGATCAGGAGTGAGCCTGTTCCGCCACAAGTGCTTGGTCCGCGGCTTGAAAAACTTGCAATCGGACTTGTATTTCCAGCCAGATACTGAGCGCCGTCAATTGCGGCTGTTGCCCAGATATTGACTTCATCTGTATTATTATTTTTTGGTGATGTGATTGTGCTTGTTCCAGGACCGCTGTTTCCGGCAGAGAACACAACAGCAATACCAACTGCTTCAACTGCATTCAGTGTATTTACATAAATGCTTGAGCAATCGTTTGAAATACCCGGGTCATACCAGCTATTTGAAATTGCATCCGGCATGTCATCTATCGTAGCCGGATTTCCATCAGGGTCCATTGCCCACTGGAAAGATGCAACTGAAGCTGAAGTGTGAGAGCCGCTGACGCATAATGAATTTGAACCAATCCATTCCGCATTATATGCAATACCAACAGTATCGCCGGCAACCATACCAACCATTGTTCCCATCGTATGAGTACCATGACCATCACAATCTGTCGGGGTTGATCCGCCGGTCGCAGCATACCAGGCCTGACTTGCCGGAACATGTGTACCCCTCCATTTATAACTTAAAGCCGGGTGAGTAACATCGACACCTGTATCTATATTCATCAGAATCCTGCCGGCGCCGGTAATTCCCATTTGCCACAATTTATGAGCATTAATAATTGATATTCCGGGCTCGGATCCATTAATGCTTTTATCTGAAGCGGGTTTAACTTCAACAGGAAGGTCTCTTTCAAGACGCCCGTCGAGATCGACCATAAAAACTTCTGAACGGAGAGCGATCTCGTTTATTACCGAAACCCTTCCCTCAACCATAATCATATTTACAACCCAGAATGGTTCAAACCGGAAGACGCTTTCTGAAGCTTCCTGTGTTTCGAGCCAGGAGATCAGATTACTCTGAGTAAATTCAGCTTTTTCTTTGAGAGCGCCTGTTACTTCAATGCTCCTGCGTTGAAGCGAGGCATTTTCACGGTAGAAAGCTTCGTCCATCGAAGCAACATCAACCTGATCGTTCATGATAACAAGAGTCCTGATATAATCATCACTCTTTGCATCGTTCATCACATCCTGCAGCCTGTCGCTTATTCTTTTTTGTTGCGCAAAAGAAACTGCCGTCAGGGACAGAAGTAAGAGGAAGAGGAATTTTTTAATCATTATTCCACCTTTTATTGTTTAATGAATGTTGGTTAATTAAAAAAAATTTAGCGGGAGACTTCATGTCTCCCGCTGATAAAATTATTTCATGAGCATCATTTTTTTAGTATCTGAATGGCGGGTTCCATTAGTACCTTCTGCTATAAAATTATAGAAGTAAATACCGCTCGAAAGAGTGCCGGCATTTATTGATACTTCATGGTTTCCGGCTTTATACTCTTTTGCGTTTATTTCCATTACTTTCTGTCCGACCATATCATAAATAATGATCGACACCCTTGAATCTGCAGGTAATCCGAAGGAGATAGTTGTGGACGGATTAAATGGGTTCGGATAGTTTTGTGAAAGACGGAATTCAGTTGGGATCTCTATGCCATTAACTGAAAAAGAGTTTATTGAAGCATCTTTCAGAATTACTTCTTCACCTGATCTGAGAAGAGTGTTGAGTAATTTACCTCCAGCGAGATCAGCAAGCTGCAGATCAGCATTTTCAACTCTGACGCGAACCGGATATTGAACTGAATTCAAACGTATTTCTGACTGTGAACCATTCAATACTGTGATCGAGCGGTCATTCGAAAAACGTGCATCAAAGATTCCTGCCGGGGGAACCGGAGGAAGATCATACTGCGAAAGATTTATCTCTTCGTTTGTAACGTAAAGCACTGTTCTGTTCATTGAAGCATCTTCAATAACAATCTTGCCGCTGTTTTGAGGAATCTGTGCAAAACCGACTGATGAACCACTCTTCGCCGCTGAGCCAAAAGTCATTTCGCCTGCTTCACTTGCTTTAACCCAGTATCCTTTGCCCGGAGCAAGAGTTTGTGCGGTTGAATAGCCGTTATCAAATCCATAGAAAGAGGATGATATAATTCCTGCAGGAACTGTAACGATTGATGACACCGGAACGTCCCAGTTATAAGGTCCGACAATGTTCCATCCCTGAGAAAGAGCAACTGCCTCTGCATAAGGCATTCCCGACATAGTCATTTCGTGTGTATCCTGGAACTTGAGCCAGTAGCCTTCACCCATACTCAATTCGGAAACGGTTGTATAACCGTTATCGAAAGCATATGCGGAAGATATCGCTTCAGGGAATAAACCTGTTACGCTCATATCGGTAGCTGATACAGGTACACTTATAATATTCCATCCGGCATTTACGTTCATCGTAACATTCATTTGTGAGGAATATTCAATAAGAAGACTTGTTATGGCTGTATTTGTAAGAGAATAGCTGTTTGTCTGTGTCATGTCGAGGTTTACAAGCATTCCGCCGAATTGATCTTTAAGCATAAAGCTGCCGTCACCGAGATCTTCAGGATTCCATGATAATACAATCGGATAACCTGCTTCGCCCGGCTGGAATTTAACCTGCCATGTTGCTGCTTCCTGCTCAAGTCCGCGGATGTCTTTCAATGAAGATATCGTCTCAGACAGAACAAATCTTGCATCAAATACGCCGAGCGGCGGGGTTGGCGGAAGTTCATATTCGCCAAGAAGAGGATCGAGACCATCGGTTGCGCCGGGAGCCTGTCCAAATGTTACAATCTGACCGGCTTTGGTTCCGCCTGCATCATTAACACTGAGATCAGCCATCCATGCACCGCTCCCCTGTCCTAATGTAAATTGAACCGGAACTACAATTTCAGGATGAGCCGGATCGTTTGTTGTGAACACAACATCCATCGAGTAATCACCTTCAGGATTATCTTCGGTAAGGAAGGTGAGTTCAACATCAATTGAGTTTCCGTTATAAATTCGTCCGCTTCCGTTCTGGAGTGTAAGCCATTCGGGTTCTGCAGCGAAACGAAGTGCAAGATTGTTTTTCAAATAAGTGGCATTATATGCAACCTGAAGACCGACAGTTCCTGTTTCATTTTCAATTCCAACAGTTGAACCAACAAGATCACCGGAGAGAGATTTGTAGAAAATCTCAACCTTTCCGCCTGTGTAAAGCACTATCTGGAAGGTATATAGTCCGCTTCCGGAATATTCGCCCCATTGTTCGTATTGAACAATAAATTTATTCCCGACAGTCTGGTAAAATACCTGTCCTGAACTGGTGCCGTCGAGGTCATCCCAAACAGCAGCTACTAATGCCTGAGGACCAGAGGCTGTAGGAATTGTCGAGTTACTGAAGTTATTTGCAGTGAAAGGAAGGAAACTGATAAGTCCATTACTTGAGAAATAAACTTCATCGTAATCAACTCCATAGAATTTCACTGTGCTGCCCAATGCGATCGGTCCGGCATAACCTTCATCTTTTGCGCCAAAGGTTCCTGTCGGCAGCCAGGTTGTTACCTCGGTACCTGTTGTTGAAATATCATTCCATACATACTGAGGACCGTTTGGCTCATCTGAATCAATCCATTGATAACCAAATACATCCGGTCCGCCAAATCCCTCAATTGCCACACCCGGCATTTCGCGGGCGTTATCTTTATCTTCATAAGATTTAGCCGCAGAATTTATTTGCGGAATGACAGTCAGTTTAATGTTAGTGGGTTCAGGGAATGTATTATTCTCAAGAGAAACTGAGTAATCAAGTGTGGAGTTTGTCGCAGAAGAGTTTGCAAGATTAATATCTCTTGTAGTCGAAGCGCCTGCAGGAAGTGTTACATTTACTGAAGTCGGGCTGACAACTGCAACCGGGGCATCATAAGAAGAAGCCATTGGCACATTCGAGAGCAACGACCAGTTATTCCACATATCGCGCGAACGAATAGCATAATAATAAGTTGTTGAAAAATCCAGATCAGCGACCAGGAAAGTCTGGGTAGTGCCTGTTGGAGCCGGAGTCGGAAATCCGGTCAGCGGAGTTGCATTAGCAAAATCAATCGTATCATTTATTGCCGATGTTGAAATTCTTATATCATAAGCACGAACACCGCCGAAAGATGAATCATAAGGCGCTGTCCAGCTAAGTGTCATCTCGGTTGATGTAATATCTGAAATGGCAAGATCGGTCACCGGAGTTGGAGGTGTATAATCCGGGTCACCCATAGTAGGATCCCAGCCGTCCAGTACTAATGTTCCGGTATTATCCGGATCAAGCCAGTCTTTCAGGCGTGTTGCAGGAGTAGTTCCATATGACCACGACATAGAGAATTTGCCGTAATAATCCTGGGTGATGCTCGTACATGATGCCCAGCCGCCATGAAGCTGACCGATTACTCGGCCGTTCTGATCATAAAGCGGTGAACCTGACGAACCCGGTTCCGTTGTTCCATCGTTCCAGGCTGTTATTTCCCAATGTGAATTCGGGAGATAAGGGGAAGGGTCATAATCACTCGAAGTTGACGGATCATAATCCCAGCTTATTTTTTTTATATCACCGGCAGGATGATGAATACCGACTGAATTAGTTGAAGCGACATCAATTGCCGACCAGCCTGCGAAATGAACATTATATGCTGTAGGCGGGGCTTCATTTAACAAAAGAAGACCAAAATCACTTGATGAATTCTTAGCAAGGAGTGTTGATCCCTGAACTGTATAATTAGTCGGACCATCAATATTGTTGCAGTTCGGACTTTCATAATTAAACATAAAAATCCAGGTATCATTTCCACCGAGGCAGTGGTTGGCTGTCAAAAAGAGAGGAGCAAGATCCTGACGAACGTTATTTACCAGTGATCCGGAACAAATTCTTGAACCGCCGGAAGTTAGAATCATTGCAACCGATCTTTTCTGATTTGCCCAGGGTTCACCTTCGGGACAGTTAACATTATTATTACATGAACCGGAAGATCCGAAGCCCTCTGGTAATTCACCCTGATGGCCAAAAAGATTTTTATAAGCATGAACAACAATTGAAACTTCAACTACCCCCTGACCAAGAACATTTGCAGGTTCAAAGTATTCAAGTGTTACTGCATCACCTGCAGTAGGTGAAGTCGAAAATTTCATTGATTCTTTATTATTAAACGATGTATATGCTCCGAGGACGCTGCTTCTGTCATCATTGTATAGAAATAATTTTGCTCCTTCGGGCAATCTGTATTTTTCGTAGGTCAGGTTAAGAGAAAAAGCACCAGGAGAAGAAATCCGTAATCTCCAGATTCTTGAGCCATCCGGGAGTTCTTCCCAAAGTCCGGAATTGTTTAACGTATAATCCACATCGATTGGCTCGCCAAAACGAAATGGGACGTCTTTTGATTGCTCCGCTTCATCCTCCGCAAGCAATGCTTCAACATTTACCGACGGCATAAATACTGTTGGCAAATCTGAACTCAGCCTGTTCGAGAAACTTGGTGGAGTCCCTCCCTCGCTTATCTGTGCGAAAAGATTGCTTCCGCTGAGCAACAGTAAAGCAAACAGAAAGGAGAAAAATATGTTTGTTTGTTTTAATGGTTGTTTTTGTTTTTCCATGAGACAACTCCGGAATGAATTAATGGATCATTGATTGAATTTATTATAAAATTATTACGGAATTCTGCAAAATTCCTTCTGTTATATTCAAGTTTTTGAGCAATTTCTGGAGTGATAAACTATTGAATTTTTGAGCATTAAACAGTTAAAATACCTTTAAATTTTGAATTTTCACAATATAAACGTCACAAATAATTGATTTTTTAGCAAAACTGTGATTTTCCGATAATGAAAATCACCTGTATATCACAATTTTCCGGAAATTTTTAAATACTTAAGGATATTTTGTCGCGTTGGACAGGCATACTTATGCTGCCTTTTCAATGCAGAATACGCTTATGTGCCTGATTTTATTGTTCTTTTCACTATTTTGAATCCAATTATTCTCAATTCAGATTGCCCGGCAAGTCTTAGCATTCAATTTCGAGGGACAGTGGAAAAAGCCGTGTTTTCCGACAAATTATCTTCCTCAGTAAAAATTTCTCATGCTGCAAGATTTGTTTTTGCAAAAAAAAGCAAAGTTTAATTTTATGGTTGTCAATATTTCCGGAAAAGTTTAATTTGAGTTCTTTTAAGAACATTGATTATATGTTAACAATTATGAAACTAAAATTCACTGGAATAATACTTATCGCCTTATTCTTCCAATGCTCACAAACATTTCTTATTGCACAAACTATTAAAATTTGCGCAGAATGCAAAAAGGCTATTGAAGGTTCTTTCATTGAATACAAGGGTAAATTTTTTCATTCAGAGCATTTCGTCTGCTCCAAATGCAATAAACCGCTTGGAGGGAAAGTATTCTATGAGACAGATGACGGGCTTTTTGATAAAGAATGTTATGAGGAGTTTATCGCCCCGAGATGTTCATTCTGCGGCAAACCTCTTTCGGATGAATATATTGTTTCCAATGAATTGAAATACCACAAATCCTGTTTTGAAAAAAATATTGCCATCCGCTGTGTTATCTGCAGCGAAATAATTGAAGGAACTTACAGCGTAGATCATTGGGGAAACAAATTCCACACGGATCATCGGAACGAAATACCGGAATGCAGTTTCTGCGGACGGCTCATGACAAAAGAGATAGCCGGCGGTGGTTTCCATTATAGCGACGGGACTGATATCTGCAAAGACTGCGGAGAAAATGCAATCAAAGATATTTCCCGCGCCCGCAAGATCACTCAACAGATCAGATTGCAGCTTGAAAAGCAGGGGATTAAAATCCAATATGGCGATATTCCTCTGAAACTTGTCGGCAGGGACGAGCTCCAGAAAGATGAAAAGACCGATGGACATAAAACAAGAGGTATCACCCATCAAAAACTGACATATACCAATAAGTCTGTCAGTTCGCGCAATATCTCCATCTCTCTTCAGTACGGTATGCCTGAACTATCCTTTATTGCAACGGCAGCTCACGAATTAATGCATGTTTACCAGTACCTCAATTCTCCTGACAACAATCATCCGGCATTCTGTGAAGGTTCGTGCAATTTTGCATCATATCTGATACTCCGGGAAAATGACGATAAACTGGCGACATATATACTGAAATCTATGGAAGAAGATGAAGACCCGCATTACGGAGCCGGTTATAGAAGAGTTAAAGCGATGGTTGAGAAAAAAGGCATTGCTTTCTGGCTGGAATCACTAAGAAAAAGTAAAAGTTTTCCATCTGGCTACTAAAGCAAAATTAGTTTATATTTTCAGAGCAGAATGATAAAAACGAAATGCTATTTAAATGACATAAGAATTGTGGTTGACTATTTAAGAAATTAACAGGGTCACAGGTGAGATTGCAACTCCTCTTCGCCCGGTAATAGCCTCAGCATCCTGTTGATATAAAATTGCCGCTTAACCTTCAGTTTATTATTAAACATAAGGCAAATCGCCTTTTTTTGCCTGTGATAATTCAAGAATTACTTCACTTAGTTCTTCAATGATCCTGCTGACATATTTTTCCCCTTTTTCAAATGATGCAAGAGAAGGATCTCCGGAACCGAGATCGGGGTGGGATGCCCTCCATGGGCGCGGTGTCCATACTCCTTTTTTACTAAGTCCTTTTATCTTAAATGGTATCCTTTTTCCAGAGCCTGCATCCTCCATATTTACAAGTTCAGGTGTAAGGTATAACATCATGCTGGTTTCCAATTCCCCGGCATGATCTCCGTGTTTCTCAAAATTTTCTGCAACAAATTCAGGAATCATTTCGTGAATATTCACAAGAACAATAAGCATACCTGTCTCAAGAATAAGATCACGGATCAGTGGAATAAAATTGTTGCCGCCGTGAGTATTCACCAGGAGTAATTTGTCAATGCCCTGCCTTTTTAATGAGAAACTAACATCCCTAAGAATAGCTAATGCCGTTGTTGTTGAGATATGAATAGTTGATATCTGATCTAATTGCTGGGCATTATTCCCGTAAGGTACTGGAGGCAGAACAACAGATCTTGCACCCAGCAGATTTGCCTTTTCGGCTGCTCTGCATGATATCGCCTCAGCCTGCAGATAATCCGACCCATACGGGAGATGATTATTATGTGCCTCAGTTGCGCCCCATGGCTGGATTGCCAGGTTTGGCTGACTTTCAAGCAATTCATTATAATGAATATCCCGGAGTGCCGGGCTAATTCTTTTTTGTTTTTTCACAGGCATTGGAGTATTTCCGTTTTTTGTCCCTTTTAAAATAGAAAAGTCCGGAATAAACCGGACTTTTCAAAAAATATGCTAATTGGAATCTTATTGACCGAAAAATGAAAGACCAGCGCTGATAGTGTTAATATCAGACATCTTATAATCAACGTTAACATTTAGGAAGATAAGTTTCATTGCGATACCAACCGTTGCACCAAAACCATTCTTGCCTTCGAGATCAAACTTAACACTTGAAGTCTGAGGACCAACCGGTGTATCAAAGTTATAATCATAACTGACTGTGGTTGTTGAATTTTCAAGTGTCAAACTTGCATAAGGAGTAAAACTTATGATCGCGCCGAAAGTTCTGCTGGCAAAAATACCATACTGCGTAGCTGATGTTTCGAACACATCGCCAACTTTCATTGACTGTGTGAAGAATCCAACACCGAGGTCAACCGGCAGGGGCATTTTTAACCATGCGCTTGGATTATGAATAAGACCAAATCCAAAGAATTCGAATTTGCCAAGGTCGCCAAGATCAATACTGGGCAGATAACGGAAAGATGCGTTTGTTCCGAAAACAGTACCGACATTAAGCTGAGGCGCTACTGTGGGGAAGAAACTCAAATCCTTCAGATAACCTTTAACCTGTTCAACTGTAAGGTTATACTGAGCTACGTTTTGTCCCTGGATTGTTGCTCCCGGAAAGTTAACATTAAGATATTCAGCATCGCTTCCAACGATTGTCGGACCAGTAAAAGTTACAGATTGTTCAGCGGATAACAATTCATTCTTAATGCTTGAGTAAAAAGGATTTGATGTGCTGATCCCGGAATTTGCAAGAATTTCAGCCGCCTGTGCATCAGTGAAGCGGAACGATCCTGTTGCGTTGAAGGTTTTATCTTCATCGCCGAACATCGATCCCATAGCAATAATCTTGATTCCGAAATGGAAGCCGAAAAGATCGGTTGGAACTCGTGAAACCCAACCGCTGTTTAGATTGGATCCGAATCCGGAAATAATAGGATTAACATAAGCAGAAGCAGCATCTGACGAAAGCCCCGAAAGAGTTTCCTGCAAATCCTGTGATTTAACCTGTGCAGCGAAAATGAAAACTATCGCTAAAAATAGTGAAACTGTTTTTTTCATGATTCCTCCTGTGGAATATTTTATGTTTATAAAAACATCAACATCTGTGCCAATTTTGTTTTTTATCATTTCAGCACTTATAATATATGGTTCAGTCGTTTTTTTGCGACGATTATGCGTTTTATTTGTCGCTCAAATAAAACATTATTAAAATAAAAGGATTATTGACAATAGTCAAAGTATTTTTCGGAACTTTAGAGAGTTTGTGATTTAAAAACTCTGGAATTAGTAATTTTTAATAAAAATTGTTAACTTTAAAGGCATCGAATAACCCCAACGATTTTCAGGTCTTTTATCAATGAAACACTATTATCTATTGACAATCCCTTTAATTATTACCGGTTTTATCTCGTTTTCACCAAACTCGGATACTGGAAAGAAGGTAAGTGCGGCTAATCCGGCAGCAGCCGATACTGCTTTATACATGAAAAACCCTAATTATTCGCATGAGATCGGGTTATATAAAGCTTATAAACTTAAAGACGCTACAGTTGTAATGCTTGGCAACTCGATAACCCACGGGGCAAACTGGAACGAACTTCTTGGCAGACCAGATGTTATCGAGCGCGGTATTCCCAGTGATGTACTTGAAGGATTCCTCGACAGAATGGATTATATTTACGATCTGAATCCAAAGGTCTGTTTTATTATGGGAGGAATTAACGATATTTACAACTGGGTTTCTGTTGATGCGCTTATGATAAATTACATCCGCGTCATCCGAAGTCTTCAGGTCAGGGACATTATTCCTGTTATTCAATCAACGCTGTATGCCGGGCAGGATTGGCCTAATTCCTATGACCGCAACAAGGAAGTAACTAAGTTGAATGGTCTTCTCAGGACTTATTGCAAAAAGAACAATCTCGAATTCATTGATCTGAACCGTCTGATGTCCAGAGATAATTATCTTAAGCCGGAACTCACTGTTGACAATCTTCACCTTAACGGTAAAGGATACAGGATTTGGGCTGATGAAGTTGAAAAAGTTCTAAAAAAATTAAACTTATAACATCTATAATCAATCAGGAGAAAAAATGGAGGAGAAAAACTACAGGAATTATCCTGTATATCTTTTCGCAACAATAATCGCGCTTCTTTACGTAATATCTTTCCTTCCGAAAGAACAGCAGATTTTCGGAGTTCATCTGCGTCATGTGGATATTCTATCAGATCTGAAACAGCCGGCTGAAGAAGCCCAAAAGGAAACAATAGATCCATATGAATATAAAGGTGAAGATTTCTGGAAGAAAGATGACTCAGGAAATATCACAGGAATGTCCCCGGTTTATGCATCAATCGGCGGTTTTGATTTTATTCAGGCACTGATCTCCGCAGCCTCTAATTCAGCCCCGGTTGCTGATCCGCAGTTTAAGAATCAGGAACTCAACGGCAATACCGATCAGATGAGTTACTTCTATAATAATCTGAAAAATGCCGCAAAAAAACCTGTCAGAATTGCTCACTTTGGTGATTCTATCATAGGCGGCGACCTTATTACTATGGACATAAGGGATAATCTGCAAAAAGAATTCGGCGGTCAGTCCCCCGGTGTTCTTGCTATAACTTCACAGGACATCAAATTCCGTATGACTACCGAGCACTCTTTCGCATCTGATAAATGGCAGACTGTGGATATTAACCGTAACCCCAAGAAACTCCCTATGGTTGCAAATGGAAGCGTTGCAATTCCAAAAGGTGGAAGCTGGGTCGAATATGCAGTTACACCGCATTATAAAAATCTAAACGCATATAAAACAGTTAAAATTTATTATACCGATGCAAAAGCTTCATCAATTAATTATTCCTTTGATGGCGCTCCGGCAAAATCTGTTGCTCTGAACACAAATGCCGGTGTGCAGGAGCTTGTATTAAATGCACCCAAACCTGCAAAAAAGGTTCGTATTGAGTTCCCTGTTGAAGGACAGGCTAATGTTTTTTGTGTCAGCCTTGAAAATGGAGGCGGAGTTATAGTTGATAACTTTTCTTTCCAGGGACAAACCGGTGAAAATCTCACAAGACTGCCGCTTGATCTTCTTCAGCAGTTCAACGGCTACATGGATTATTCCCTTGTGATTCTTCAGTTCGGATTGAACGTTATTGACAAAATTGAAAAAGATCCTGCCGGATACGATAAAAACATGGTTGAGGTTGTTAAATATCTCAAACAGGCTTTCCCGAAAGCATCATTTGTTATGATGGGAGTTAATGACAAAGGATTCAAAAAAGGCGCAAATATTGTGTCTGATCCAAGTGTTCTCAAACTGCTTGCCGTACAACAGTCAATTGCAAAAAACGCCGATATAGCTTTCTGGAATCTGTTCGAAGCAATGGGCGGAATGAATTCAATGGAAAGCTGGGTCAAAGCCAATCCCCCGCTTGCATCTTCTGATTACACTCATTTTAATGATCAGGGAGCCAGAAAAGTGGCTGATCTCTTTAGCGCCGCTTTGATTGATGGCTACAAAGAGGCTAAAAATAAACGTTAGTCCATACCTTTAAAAGCGGATCAGAATATGCCCGACGTTTTTGAAAGATTTAGTGAGCTGCTCGTCTATAATTCAGGCGAGCCGCTTATTTTTAACAGTTCCTTTTTTCTTTTTTTCTTTTTTTTCTGCGTACTTTTCTATCAGTTCGTAGTTAATCATAAACGCGCAAGAGTCTTGTTCCTTATGACTCTGTCCCTCTACTTTTATTATAAATCGAGCGGCTTTTATTTTGTGCTTGTTATTATCAGCTCAATTATTGATTTTGTTGCCGCAAAGTGGATTGTTGCGACAGAAGTGCAGACAAAGAAGAAGTCTTTGCTGATTTTTAGTCTGGCAACCAATCTTGGTCTGCTGGGTTACTTTAAGTACACGAACTTTTTTATTGACACTCTTGCCTCTGCAAATATTGCCCAATTAGATTTCTACGATATTTTCCTTCCTGTGGGCATATCATTTTTCACTTTTCAGTCGATGAGCTACACAATAGATGTTTACAGGGGCAAATTGGATGCTGAGAAAAGCTTTTTTGATTTTCTCTTTTTCGTATCTTTCTTTCCGCAGCTTGTCGCCGGCCCTATTGTGCGCGCTTCGGATTTTCTGCCTCAGATACATAAAAAAATCATCGTTTCAAAAGCCGATATCGGCAGAGCAGTATTTCTGATTGCCGCAGGACTTATTAAAAAAGCGATAATTGCTGACTATATCTCAGTGAATTTTGTTGACAGAGTTTTTGAATGGCCTGGTCGCTACACCGGATTTGAAAACCTGATGGCTCTTTACGGCTACGCTCTGCAAATTTATTGCGATTTTTCAGGATATTCCGATATGGCAATTGGTCTGGCGCTTCTTATAGGCTTTAAGCTGCCTATCAACTTCAACTCTCCATATCAGGCTGCAAGCATTACAGAATTCTGGCGCAGATGGCATATTTCTCTTTCTTCGTGGCTGAAAGATTATCTTTATATAACTCTTGGCGGTAACCGTAACGGTAAATTCAGGCAGTATGTAAACCTTGCTGTCACAATGCTGCTTGGTGGTCTTTGGCATGGAGCAAACTGGAAATTTGTTGTCTGGGGCGGCATTCATGGTCTTGTTCTTGCAATAGAGAAATTCCTGAATTTCCCTGCGTGGGTCGGTAAAAATAAAATCACCCGCATAATCGGTATTCTTATAACATTTCACATCGCTAATTTATGCTGGATATTTTTCAGGGCTGATTCATTTGAAACCGGTATGATAATGATCAATCAGATTCTCTTTTTCTTCAACGGATCTATTCTGTGGCAGTTCCTGCAGGGTTATCCTTATGTTACCCTGCTGATCATTGTTGGATTTGTTCTGCATTTTATGCCCCCTTCAACAGAGGCAAGAATGGAGAAATTTGTTACATCGATGCCGCTGGTGGTTCAGGCTATTTATCTCGTAGCCATTGTCTGGCTGGTTGCACAGGTTAAAACTGCCGGCATCCACCCGTTCATTTACTTCCAGTTCTGATTTTAAAAGCCCCGCCCGACGGGGCTTTTTTATTTATTGAATATCAGGAAACCTAATTAGTGGACGTACATTTTAGTAGTATTGATGATAATATCTGTTTTCCATAAATCCTCTGATTCGTTGCCGATGCTATAAACATTTGTTGCTGTTTTGGTCTTTTTTCCTAATTTTACATATAACCGGAGAGCAAAATGAAAGTATATGAAAACATAAAAGTTTCCAGGATACACAATCTATCAATAATTACGCTTGACCGTCCGGAAGTACTGAATAGTATTGACTCGCAGATGGCGGAGGAATTTATTGCAGCTCTCGAAGACTTTTCGACTGATGCGGATACGCGTGCAGTTATGATCCGCGGAGAAGGAAGAGCCTTCTGCGCCGGACAGGACCTCTCTGATGCAATAAAAATTAATGATATCGGATCCATTATCGATAAGTATTATAACCCGATCATTCTTACAATCCGCAGAATGGAGAAGCCCGTCATAGCTGCTATCAATGGAATTGCTGCTGGCGCAGGAGCGAATATCGCTCTTGCATGTGATATCGTACTCGCGTCTTCCGGCGCTTCCTTTATACAGGCATTTTCAAAGATCGGACTGATCCCCGACAGCGGCGGCACCTGGTTTCTGCCCCGGCTTGCCGGTTTTAATCTGGCTTCTGCTCTTATGATAACGGGCGACAAATTATCGGCAGAAGATGCTTTTCGTTATGGAATAGTTTACCGCGTTTTTGAAGCTGAAAATTTTGCGGAAGAGGCTGAGGCATTTGGTTTGAAAATATCGGCTATGCCTACAAAAGGAATTGCCTTGACAAAAAAGGCGCTCAACGAATCATTTAAAAATGATCTGAAAACACAACTGGAACTCGAAAAATCCTTGCAGATACAAGCTGCTGATACCGAAGATTTCAGGGAAGGAGTTGAGGCTTTTCTCCAGAAGAGAAAGCCTGAATTCAGGGGAAAATAAAAATGAAAAGTTTGTACTCTTATATTTTGACAAACATATTCTTGATAGTCCTTATATCATGCAGTCCCGCTGAGAAATCCAAAGGCGGCGATTTTGCAGATATGATTATAACAAATGGAAAAATCTATACTGCTGACGATCAATTCTCAATTGCCGAAGCTATTGCAATTAAAGCCGATTCAATATTATATATCGGAGCCGCAGATTCAGTAAAAAAATTCACCGGAAGCAGCACCAAAGTTATTGATCTGAATGGAAATATTGCTGTTCCTGGTCTTATCGACAGCCATCTGCATTTTTTCGGTTATGGATTAGCAAAACAAAGACTCGACCTCACAAAAACAAAAAGCTGGGATGAAATAACCTATCTCGTTGCGGCGGCAGCGGCAAAACGAAAACCTGGTGAATGGATAATCGGGAGAGGATGGCATCAGGAAAAATGGCACTCCGCTCTGCCTGAATCCTTTGAGGGTTATCCCACAAACCGGCTTCTGAGTGATGCATCGCCAAATAATCCCGTGATATTGACTCATGCCAGCGGACATGCAATAATTGCGAATAAAAAAGCTATTTATTTGGCAAAACTTGGAGACAGCGTTACTGTTCCCGAAGGCGGAAGGATAATCCGTGACAGTACCGGAGCAATGACGGGAGTATTCGAGGAAGAAGCGGAAATGCTCATTTTTAAAGCCTTTGAAGAGTCTTTATTAAACCTGGATCCTGAAACCCGGAAAAGTGCAGATGTCAAAACAATTATGCTCGCTGATTCCCTTCTTGTTTCAATGGGACTGACTACCGTCCACGATGCAGGCGCCGGTCTAAAGACAATTGATCTACTTAAAGAACTTCACGGATTCGGCAGATTAAATATCAGGCAGTATATTATGCTTGGGGAAGAGAACAATTTGATTATACCGGAATTGAAGAAATATTATATGGTGGGCGCCTATGACGATCATCTTACTGTCAGGGCAATAAAAAGATATATGGATGGAGCGCTCGGATCGAGGGGCGCATTAATGTTTGAAGAATACAACGATCTGCCGGGACATTCCGGGCTGAGAGCAATCCCTGCCGACAGCCTGAGGGAAATTGCTGATGCCGCAGCAAAAAATGGTTACCAGATATGTATTCATGCAATTGGCGATCGTGGTAATTCAGAAACAATCGACTTGTACCAATCAGTATTCAATCTTTATGGAAAAGAAAAAGATTACAGGTGGCGGATTGAACACGCACAGCATCTTTCCCGGGAAGATATTCCGCGAATTTTTGAAAACAGGATAATCGCCTCGATGCAGACAATTCATGCTCCGTCTGATGCGCCATTTGTGATCAAACGGCTGGGAGATCGCCGGGCATCCTCCGGCGCTTATGTTTGGAGGGACCTGATAAAAAACGGTGCCCTTATATGTAATGGAACAGATGCACCTGTTGAGAGTCCCGACCCGATCCGGAATTTTTATGCGGCAGTCACCAGGAAGCATCCTGATGGAGGAAAGGCATTCTTTCCCGCACAAAAAATGACACGTGAAGAGGCTCTTTTGAGTTACACCAAAAACGGGGCTTTTGCAGGTTTTGAAGAAAACATTAAGGGCTCACTCGAAACCGGCAAATTAGCAGATATAACGATACT
>Ga0172375_10001889_pt1 | contig 33314 bp, 25 predicted proteins | sample LakKiv1m_FD_114537 | JGI IMG/M metagenome (GOLD analysis project Ga0172375, IMG submission 114537) | Freshwater microbial communities from Kabuno Bay, South-Kivu, Congo - kab_092012_11.1m | ecosystem: Environmental > Aquatic > Freshwater > Lake | place: Democratic Republic of the Congo... | reverse complement strand
TTTACATCCAGGCAGCGAAGATGCGAAATGAATTCAAATCGACACGTAACTTTTTTGCTTGTAATAAACTATATATTAATCATTTACAAGGGTTCTGAAACAAATCTATTGGACACTAGTGATCAGGTTTAAGTATTGTGATATTTATTTTTTTAGGTAATTTTATAATGTTGTTCAGTAACAAAATTTGGCCTGTTAACCTGGAAAATCAATTTAATTAACGATAGATCAACAAAATAAGTTAAGACTAACATTTTATTGTGCTTTTAAGGCGGCGTAATTTACGCGGCCATAGCCTATTTTAAAAGGTATATAAAAAGACTTAAGAAAATATTAAAAGTAAAAAGATAAAAAAATCCCAACACAAGCCTATGAAAAATCTCTACTCCCTTTGTACGGTCAGGACGCTAATGCCACCTCTGAAGAGGCTGCTTATATTATTTCTGATCATGTTTGCGCTCGGACCTGTTGTGAGCCAGGTTTGGGGGCAAACATCCACTTGCGAGTACCCTGCGAATAATGAAAAGTAAGATCCTTGGTCTCCCGAATGCTACTTTAATGATAATTGTACTCCTCAAGGTACAATCTGTACTGCTAATGATGTGACAGTTATTAGAATCTATATTGGAGATATAAATGGTGATCCTATTGCACCATTTTGTCCGGTGCCCGGGTCTACTCAATGGTATCTTTGGGCGGATTTTAATGCAAATGCTGAAAGATATGCCGTTAGAACATACTTTGAGCTTTGGAATAAGACAGGATTAGTTTTTCATGGGTCGGTTCCGACAGCTGATCTACTTCTAAAAGGAGTTTCAACACTTAAACTAACACCAGTGGATCCTGTAACCTTAAATTGCGGTAACGAATATGAGGTACGTAACGTATATGTTGCATGGGAGACCGTGACTACTGCAAATTTGTCTAACACCACAAGATGTGATCAATACCAGTCATCCAAATGTAGCAAGAATACTGGAACTAATAAGTTCTATATAATTGTACCATCGTTTACGAATAGTTGTACAACAACCTATCTTCCTAATTCTGTTCAGGTTACATTTAATGGTAGTGCAACAGGTGGTGTTACACCATATACTTATGAATGGAATTTTGGAGATGGAACCGCAGTTGCAACATCGAGTTCAGTTACTCATACATTCAATACGTCAAGTACCGGACAATTTGAAGTTACTTTCAAGGTATATGATACACCAGATCTTACTTCTGTTCCACCATATCCTGGAACATTTGGGAGTGTTAGCAAGACCTTGATTTTGCCACGGATTACTGATTGTCCAGGACCGGTGTCCCAGATGTGTACAAATGATCCTCTTCTCATACTTAGTAGTCTTACCGTTATTACTGAACCTAGTGGAGGAACCGGAGGTTATTACTATAGCAGTAGTAATGGGGGATCGTCTTCTTACTCCCCAGGTCAGAGTCTTGAGGAGTTTGATCCTTCCATAGCAGGAAATGGTACACATACACTTTATTATTTATATACTTTGGAAGGCTGTTCGGCTATTTGTTATTTTGATATTATTGTATCAGGACCGACTGGTGAAATCACAGCACAGACGAATGTACTCTGCTATGGAGCATCGACAGGAAGTGCGACAGCATCGGGAAGTGGTGGTGTAGGACCGTACACTTACAGTTGGAGTACTGTTCCTGTGCAGACTACAGAGACAGCTACTGGACTTGCAGCAGGGACCTATACAGTTACAGTAACTGATGCAAATGGTTGTTCGGACACAGAACAGGTAACCATCTCTCAGCCGACGGCACTTGCATTGACAAGTGCATTGGTAACGAGTCCGATACTTTGCAACGGAGGTACTGCCACAGTAACGATAGTAGCCACAGGCGGGACAGCTCCTTACAGCTATACATTTAATGGTGTAACCAATGAAACCGGAGTATTTACCGGAGTATCGGCAGGAGACGACCTGGCTTACAGCATCACCGATGCCAACGACTGCGGACCAGTAACAGGGACCATTGATGTAACTCAGCCGACGGCACTTGTTGCAGAAATGTTATTATATAAGAATACCATCTGTGAATCCGAATCCGTTACCTTAACAGCAACTGCTTCAGGTGGAACCGGCTCTTACACTTATATGTGGAGCACTGGAGCTACAACCCAATCAATTATTGTGACTCCTGAGTCAACTTCAGACTATACTGTAACAATAACTGATGCAAATAAGTGTACTGATGATGCTACTGCAACAATCACCGTTAATCACTGCAGCGAACTCAACGTCTCCAAGATAACCTACTTTGGTGGAAGCCTGACTACCGAATTTGACTGGACTTTTAAACTTTACAATGGTCCTGATGGATTTGGAACTACAGCAATTGCTACTGCAACTACGAGCGGTGGTACCGGATTATTTGATGGCGAGTTGTTAAGCTATAAACAGACATATACTGTATGCGAACTGGGATTACCAGCAGGATGGGATACAAAGTGGAAGATTGATATGAATGGTGACGGTGTCGTCGAAACAACGATTGTTCCATATAATCCTGATGGTGACAAAACTCCGCCAGAGGATATTGGTAACAGATGCTTTGATTTTGGTGATGGAACAGGGTATCCATTGTGGACAACTGTATATAATAGTACTGAGCCACATATTGTTCCGAAACCTCTGTTGATCGAAGTTGAGAATTATCACCCCGGAGGCGGTGCAAGAACACCTGGCTACTGGAAGAACTGGAACTTCTGTACAAACGGAAATCAGGCTCAGACAGCGACAAATAATGCTATTGATCTAAACAATGATGGTCTGATTTCAGCCAATGAGAGAGTGAGCTCAGGATTTGCACTTCTTGATGATCTTCTACCTATTACATGGACAAATCTGGCAGGTACTTATAATTATTCAATAACTACCTGCGAATTGGGGGTAAAAATCCTTAATAATCAGGATATCAATGGAGTCAATCATGCAAATGATGCAGCTTATAATCTTGCACGAAACCTTCTTGCTTATGACCTGAATCAGGGTGCAGGTGCTTTACAGTGTGACATAATGAAAGATGTCCGCAAAGCTGCAATTGAATTACTTGCAAGAATTAAAAGGACTGATGGATTAGGAACGGGATTCAATAGTACAGGCATCTACCTTCTTGGTAACAACAAAAAGGTTAAAACTGACTTCAATGAAGCAACCAGACTTGCCTCAATTCTTGATGCATACAATAATGGGGCAACATGCAGCGAACTAAATGCCATGTACGCATTAAGCGCTCCTGCTTATTCAGAACCTACTAATCCTAAAAAGACCAGGTTAGATTCTCAATTGGTAGAAATGAGCGATATTAATGTTAATGTCTATCCAAACCCATTCTCAACCGTCGTCAAATTTGAGATCGAAATGACATTTGATTCACATGTCAAACTGGAGATATACAACCATGCCGGCGGTCTTGTCAAAGTTTTACTCGACGAAGATCTACTGCAAGGAGATGTAAGGCTGGTTGAATTCGATGCCACAAGGTATCCTCACACGTCATTCCTGTACAAAATAACAGCAGGAATAGCCATAAAGAGTGGTACAATAATAAGGAGTAATGGAAGATAACCTTAATTGGTAGGAAGCAAAAAGGGCTGTCGGTGACGATGGCCCTTTTTTTATAGGAGGCATGCGGCTTGCGGTCAGCGGTCTGCGGGTAGAACCGAGATTTTGCAGGTTACTAAATTATGTTAGCAAGTGCCTGCTGTCCTATACCGACTTTACATGGCTCTCGTCACCATTTGCGCCGGAAAACATCGCTCCGTTCTTTACCGGGCATTCCGTTCCGGCGCCTGATCCCGGGGAAAGACCGAATTCCTACAAACATACAACCTCTACAAGGCTGATTGAAAATCAGTTTGTTGGCTTCCTCCCATTGTCCGACTCCCCAAAATTTCCAGCAAGTAACTTAAGGGAAAAAGCCCCTCTCCCCCGGGAGAGGGGTTTGGGGTGAGGCCAGATCGAAAAAGATGGGTTATGGGTGAGGCCATACCGAATAATTAGAGGGCTTTGGGAAGAGACCGATCACCCTGACAAGCGTTTTGGGGTGATGTCGCCTCCATGCATAGCTCAGACTATACCCCTGGCGAGACAGCAAGAATATTGCAAGGTAAATTCCGGATCTTCTCAGATTTTAGGTAAGATTATTTAGGATTATTATTTCCATTAAAATACACAATCGCCTGACGAACAACCGGAATTCATACACTAACATACAAGATATTGATATAACAATAATCTCAAAAAAATACTCATTTAAAAAACTCTATTATTAAGTAAGATGTTGTAATGAAATGTATATCAATGCATAAAGGCTAATCGTTATTTTATTAACAGCAAAAATAGTTTTTCCCGGATCCCTGCGGCCGACTCTTGTCCAAAAAAAACAGTAATTGATCATTGCTAAAAATACCTCAGTCAAAAAGCGGTATATTTAGTAATATGGTAATTCAATATATTGTTAGATTTGGTCAGATATTTAGCAATTTATGTTAATTGAACCATGTCTGAATACCATAGCAAAGCTGGTGAAACTGATTTTCCGGAATGAATCGTCCCGGAACAATATTAATCGCTAAAGTCTTTTATGCATTTATTCGAAAAAGTGATCTGAAATTAATAATAACCAAACTAAAGCAAACCAATGAAGAAATCAAATGTCTGCAGCATGATCAGAAATCTAAGGAGACTTATGAATAAGTTATCCGCGATGTTTCTGATTGTATTTTCTATTGGTGCTATGACGGATATTGCCAGTGGTCAGGCAATATATACAGATAAGGTAGACTATATGCCTGGCGATGCCATAATGTTAAACGGTTATGCCTGGAGACCCGGCGAAACAGTCACTGTCGTATTGTCGGAAAATTACCTGAATCCCCAGGGAGTTGTGCTTGCAACAAAAAGCTTTACCTGTGATTCACAAGGCACATTCTCCGGTATCCTTTACAATGTAGTTGAAGCAAACCTGGGAGCATTCTTTCAGGCAAAAGCCACGGGATCAGTTACAGGCCATGTATGCACAACTGTGTTCCATGACGCCGGAGGCGACTATTCAATCGACTACAGCGCCTATGACCCGGAATACTATCAGCGAAAGACAGTTTCAGGCTTCCCGTCAGGATATTTCCCTCTTGAGGGTAATGTCGTGAGCCCGCTTGGCTCAGGAGGTACCGAAGGTTATACAATGCACACCCATACAGTGGAGTCACTGAATCCTCAATTCCTGGGACTCGGACAGATAGTCGCCTTCGAGTTTTATATTTCTGCTGACGCCGGAGGAGCATGCACTAATGACAAAATCTCCTTCGGAGGCCAATGGAGCACCGTAACACAGAATGGAGGCAATTTCGGCTTTGATCCGGCCTACCGGGTCATCGCTGCTTTTGTCGATCATTCACCGGAACTTCAGTATCAGGATGGAGGTACTCAGGCAACCGCAAGGATCCTCACCAATACATTAAACGGGAATGACATAGATGCTACTTTCGAAGTCTCCGGACTGGATCCGGGTGACAAGTTCCCCGTAGAGGTCTGGCTCGTGCTTAAAAGCAGCATTGCCGCTTCAGTCGGATCAAATGTGCCGACTGGTACTTTCAACGGATGGACACTTGGTACTTGTGAAACCGGAGAGGAAGTTAAAATGGGAAAACAAACAATCCCTCTTCTCCAGTCGGGAGATTTCTTTACAACAGACGTCGATGTCTCAATTTTGAAAGCTGATTCACAGGATCCGGTAACCATCGGTAGTCCTTTTTATTATACCCTGACTGTCTCAAACAGCGGACCTTCAGTTGCAAATAATATAGTAATAACCGATGTTCTGAACAGCAATCTGGGAGTTGATCCTGAGGCTATTACGTTCAGTCACGATATCTCCGCTGGTTATGCTGATGATGCCTCCTGGAGCCATACCTTCGACATAACGACACATACCCTTACATTGACAAAACTCAGCATAGATATAGGAGAAACAATATATATCAGAATTCCTGTATCATGGATCAGTCCCTACAGCGGAACAAAAACCCCTGGGGCAGCTGGAACCGGTGGTCCAGGATCGACGTGCACAGGTGACCTTATTAACAGGGTTTCTGTTACAACAATAAGTGATGACACTAATTCGGCAAATAACAGCTACTGTCAGCCAACAAACGTATATTGTTCAGATGTAACTGCAAATGCAGGTCCTGATAAGGTTCTTACATGCACTGTAACATCTGTCACACTTGATGGTAGCGGCTTGCCTCAGGGATCAGTTTTTTCATGGGTTGCATGAAACTCGGGACACATTCTTTCGGGTGCCAATACGGCAACTCCTGTTGTCGACGCTGCCGGAACATATACCCTTACTGTCACCGATCCGCTTAGCGGCTGTTCTGCAACCGATTTTGCAATTGTTACATTAAATAATACTCTTCCGAATGCCGATGCCGGAGAAGCCAAGGTTCTGACATGTACAGTTACATCAGTATTGCTCGGCGGATCTTCATCAACAGCCGGAGCCACATACCAGTGGTCAGGACCTGGAATCGTTTCCGGAGGCACAACACTTACCCCGTCGGTCAACATGGCCGGGGCTTATATCCTCACTGTAACTGCTCCGAACGGTTGTACAGCAACAGACAATGTTAATGTAACACTCGATAATGCACTTCCAAATGTAGATGCTGGTGAAGCAAAGGTTCTTACTTGTGCGGTTACTTCAGTGCTACTAGGCGGATCATCATCAACGGCCGGAGCCACATACCAATGGTCCGGACCGGGAATCGTTTCCGGAGGCACAACACTTACACCGTCGGTCAACATGGCCGGGGCTTATATCCTCACTGTAACTGCTCCGAACGGTTGTACAGCAACAGACAATGTTAATGTGACACTCGATAATGCACTTCCGAATGCTGATGCTGGTGAGCTTAAGGTCCTGACATGTTCAGTAACCTCAGTATTCCTTGGCGGATCATCATCAACGGCCGGAGCCACATACCAATGGTCGGGACCGGGAATTGTTTCCGGAGGTACAACACTTACTCCGTCGGTGAATATGGCCGGAACTTATATCCTCACTGTAACTGCTCCGAATGGTTGTACAGCAACGGATAATGTAAATGTATCCCTGAACAATACTCTTCCTGATGTAAATGCCGGACCCGACAAATCAGTGACCTGTACGGTTAACTCAGTAGTGTTGAATGGTTCGTCATCAACACAGGGCGTAACATTCAGCTGGGTTGCATCCAACGGTGGACATATTGTAACAGGCGCAAATTCTGCTACCCCTACTGTTGATGCATCGGGCACATATACCCTTACTGTTACTGATCCCTCAAACGGTTGCATAGCTGTTGATATTGCTGTTGTCAACCTTGGAAGAGATACAGAACCTCCTGTAATTGATTGTCCTGCACCGATAATGGTCTCATGTGCTTCAGAAGTCCCTGATCCTGTTCTGCCGTCAGCTAAGGATAACTGCGGCCTGGATAAGGTAGAATGGATAGGAGATGTTATAAGCAATATGACCTGTGAAAACAAATATACAGTCACACGCACCTACAGAGCTACCGATGTTAACGGGCTGACAGCCGATTGTAAGCAGCTCATCACAGTCTTTGATGACAAGGCTCCGGTTCTTACAACTCCTGCCGATTTCAACGGTCTCAGAGGTCCTGATTGCAGCTGGAACATAACTACGTCAGTAACAGGACAGGCAACAGCGATTGATAATTGCGACAAGCTTGTTGAAGTGACATACAAAGATGACTTTGTACTCTTGACAGAGTGCAGGAAGATCATTAAAAGAACGTGGATTGCAGCCGATAAATGCGGCAACACTTCAACCGCGGTCCAGACGATAAATTATACGGAAGAAACACCTCCGGTGCTTGTAATACCTCCTGATTATAAAGGAATAAGAGGTGCAAATTGTGAATATGACAAGAGACCTGTAATTACTGGTCAGGCAACTGCAACTGACAACTGCGACAAATCTGTTGATATTACATATACCGACGTGCTTGTTGTTGGAACAGAGTGCAGTAAGTTAATCGAAAGGACCTGGAAAGCTGTCGATAATTGCGGTAATACTGCAACAGGTGTTCAGAAACTCTACTATACTGAAGTTACGCCTCCTGTCCTTGTAGTACCTCCCGACTATAACGGTATCCGTGGCCCGAAATGTGAATATGATACCAGACCTGAAATTACAGGTCAGGCAAAGGCTTCGGACAATTGCGACAAAGAAGTTGAAATAAGTTATACTGATGAACTTCTTCTGGGAACGGAATGTAAGAAAATAATAAGCCGGACCTGGAAAGCGGTTGATAACTGTGGAAATTCAACTATCGGGGTACAGAAGCTCTTTTTCACCGAAGCTACTCCACCTGTACTGGTAATTCCTGCCGACTTCAACGGATTCGTTGATGCAGGATGCAAATACAATTCGGATCCATCTGTAACAGGTATGGCAAATGCAACGGATAACTGTGATACTTCGGTTGATATTAGTTATACAGATAATGTGGTTTCGGGAGAAGGATGCCAGAAGACAATTTCCAGGAAATGGAAGGCAGTCGATAACTGCGGTAATATCACTACAGCCGTTCAGACCCTTACATTCAGGGATGATATTAAACCGGTCATATCTCCTGACAATGGTAAAACAGAGTACTCAATACCTGCTTGTGACACTCAGTTCAGGCTTCCGATGCCTTCAGTATCTGATAATTGTGACAGTGATGTCATTTTAAAAGCTTATGTTGGTGGTGTTGAAATTGACCTGATAACATATAAGTTTGAAAAAGAGGGATTGACCACTGTCACCTTTAAGGCAGAAGACAATTGCGGGAATATTGCGACCTCTTCGGTTAATGTAACCAGGAATCCATGTCAGATTGGAAATCAGCAATATGGTGATTCCAAGGACCTGAATGAAATCAGGTTCAAGGTTTACCCCAATCCATTCAAAGATCTGGCCAGGTTTGAAATATGCCTGCCTTATGATTCGCGGGTCAGAATAGATATCTTCACTTACAACGGCACCCTGGTTGCAACAATACTTAATGACGACCTTACCAAAGGTGAAGTCAGGATAGTAGAATTCGATGCTTCAAGATATCCGCAGACAACATTTGTCTACAGGATTACTACAGGGATGACCTGGTACAATGGAACCCTCATAAGGTCAAGGTAGGCCAGGTAATCGATCAGGAAGGGCTGTCGGTGACGATGGCCCTTTTTTTTTAGGCGGTAGGCTGTTGGCAGTAGGCTGTAGGCAGTAGGCAGTAGTAGAAAGCCATACCAAGGGTATATAACTTCTGTTAACTCCTTCATCCTACTTCCTATTGCCAATCGCCTATTGCCTAGAGCCAAGAGCCTATTGCCCAGAGCCCAAAGCCTAGTGCCCAGAGCCTGGCGCCTACCGCCTACCGCCAAAAAAAGAGCCACCCTTTCGGATGGCCCCTTACTACATTGCGATATTGTTTTAAGCTTATTGCTGCTGCACGACCGGTTCATACACCATCGCTGCCAGCCTCTGATAGCTCTTGTACCTCCATTTTGCATTCTCCTCGGCGGCTGCGAAAAGTACTTCGGCTTCGCCGGGGAACGACTTCGCAAGAGAAGTATAACGCACTTCCGATTTAAGGAAATCCTGGAATTTAGTCCAGTCGGGCTCCTTCGAATCGAGAGTGAATGGATTCTTGCCTTCTTTCTCAAGAAGAGGATTATACCTGTACAGATGCCAGTAACCAGACTTCACAGCAAATTCTTCCTGTGCCTGTGTCTTGCCCATACCATCCCTGAGACCATGGTTTATACATGGTGCATAGGCAATGATGAGCGACGGTCCAGGATATGCTTCTGCTTCCTTGATGGCCTTCAGGAACTGGGAATTGCTCGATCCCATGGCTACCTGTGCTACATATACATAACCATAGCTCATAGCCATTTGTCCAAGATCCTTCTTCCTGATCTTCTTTCCCGATGCTGCAAATTTGGCAACTGCCCCTGCAGGCGTCGATTTCGAAGCCTGACCTCCAGTATTTGAATATACTTCTGTATCAAGAACAAGTACATTTACATCTTCACCGGATGCAAGAACATGGTCGAGACCTCCGTAACCGATATCATATGCCCATCCGTCGCCACCGAAGATCCAGTGCGACTTCTTGACCAGATACTGCTTCAGATCAAGTATTTCGGCCGCAACTGGTGATTTCTCCTTTTCACATGCTTCAATGACTTTTGCCGATGCGGCCCTCGAGGGTTCTGCAAGATCCTTGACGTTGAGCCATTCTTCAAAGGCTGCCTTTGTTTCGGCATTTATACCGTTACTTAGCGATTCCTTCATCAGACGTGCGATTCTGTCCCTGATCTGGTTGACTCCAAGCGACAGACCAAGTCCGAATTCGGCATTGTCCTCAAACAGTGAGTTTGCCCATGCCGGACCATGTCCTTTCTTATTGTGGGTATATGGCATTGATGGAGCTGACCCACCGTATATTGATGAACATCCTGTTGCGTTCGCAACGATCATCCTGTCGCCGAAAAGCTGGGTGATGCCCTTGATATATGGAGTCTCACCGCATCCTGCGCATGCACCCGAAAACTCGAACAGGGGCTGTGAAAACTGGCTGTTCTTTACATTGACGAATTTGTCAACGACAGTGTCTTTGTAACCGACTTCTTCATGCATGTATGTCCAGCGATCTGCTTCTGCAAGCTGTGTTTCGAGTGGCTTCATGATGAGTGCCTTGTTCTTGGCCGGACAAACGTCGGCGCAGTTTCCGCATCCCGTACAGTCGAGAACACTTACCTGGATCTTGAACCTGTATGCTTTAAGAGCTCCCGGAATACCCTGGATGGTCTGTGTTCCCTCCGGAGCATCTTTAAGTTCTTCCTCTGTGAGAAGGAAAGGACGGATGGCTGCATGAGGACAAACGTATGAACACTGGTTGCACTGAATACATTCATTGGGCTGCCATTCCGGAACATTGACTGCAATACCGCGCTTTTCATACTGGCTTGTACCTGACGGAAAAGTACCGTCTTCACGGCCGTTGAAAGCGCTTACAGGGAGATCATCACCCTTCATTGCATTAATAGGCTCCATAACCTCCCTTATGAATTCAGGAATGTCACGTGTGTCCTTATGAGGTTTAACTTCTATTTTTGCCCATTCGGCAGGTACCTCAACCTTTGTTACCTGGCTTCCCCTGTCGATCGCTGCATAGTTCATGTTTACAACATTCTCGCCTTTCCTTCCATACGTCTTGTAAACGGCTTTCTTCATCTCCGATTCAGCCTTCTCGTATGGTATGATGTTGGCAAGTTTGAAGAATGCAGCCTGCATTATTGTATTGGTACGGGTACCAAGACCAAGTTCTTCTGCAATGGCTGTTGCGTTGATAATATAGAAATTAATATTATTCTGGGCCATATATTTCTTCATATGGTCAGGAAGACGCTTTTTGGTCTCCTCAACATCCCATATTGAGTTCAGAAGGAAGGTTCCGCCTTTTTTCAGGCCCTTCAGCATGTCATATTTATCAAGATATGAAGGCACGTGGCAGGCAACGAAATCAGGTGTATTTACAAGATACGGCGAACGGATCGGTTTGTCGCCGAAACGCAGATGTGATGTTGTTATACCACCTGATTTCTTTGAGTCGTAGGCAAAATATGCCTGGCAGTATTTGTCGGTTGTATCACCGATAATCTTGATGGAGTTTTTGTTGGCGCCAACAGTACCGTCAGATCCGAGTCCGTAGAATTTTGCCGAATGTGTTCCGGGAAGAGCAACATTGATCTCCTCAGCAACAGGAAGTGATGTGAAAGTGACATCATCAACGATACCAACCGTGAAATGATTCTTTGATTCCTTAAGTTTCATATTTTCGTATACGGCAAGAACCTGTCCGGGTGTTGTATCCTTTGAACTGAGCCCATACCGACCACCGAGGATAACCGGTCTTTCTTGCCTTTCATAGAACATATCCCTGACATCAAGGAAAAGAGGATCACCACCTGCACCAGGTTCTTTGGTCCTGTCGAGTACTGTTATTTTCTTAACAGTCGAAGGGAAAACGTCGAAGAAATATTTAGGTGAGAAAGGACGGTAGAGATGTACAGTTATCAGACCGACTTTTTCGCCCTTTGCCATCAGGTAGTCAATGACTTCCTTTGAAGTTTCTGATACAGAACCCATTGCAACGATTATGTTCTCAGCGTCAGGAGCCCCATAATATGTAAATGGCTTGTATTCTCTTCCTGTAAGATTTGAAATTTCAGCCATATAGTCATTTACTATATCAGGAAGAGGAGTATAGAAAGGATTTATGGCTTCTTTAGCCTGGAAGAATATATCCGGGTTCTGGGCAGTACCTCTTGTAACGGGATGCTCGGGATTCATAGCATTTGCGCGGAATCTTGCAAGAGCTTCCATGTCGAGCAGTTTCTTAAGGTCTTCCATCTCGAGGACCTCAATCTTCTGAACCTCTGCCGATGAACGGAATCCGTCGAAGAAATGTAAGAACGGAATCCTTGACTTGATTGCTGAAAGGTGGGCAACACCTGCAAGGTCCATAATCTCCTGAACACTGCTGCTCGCCAGCATTGCAAAACCAGTCTGGCGGGTAGCATAGATGTCGCTGTGATCGCCGAATATTGAGAGAGCATGTGCTGCAATTGTTCTGGCGCTTACATGGAAGACACCCGGAAGAAGTTCAGCAGCGATCTTGTACATGTTCGGGATCATAAGAAGAAGGCCCTGAGACGCCGTAAATGTAGTGGTAAGAGCCCCGGTCTGAAGTGCTCCGTGTACGGCACCAGCTGCTCCGCCTTCCGACTGCATCTCGACAACCCTCACTGTTTCCCCGAAGATGTTCTTTAATCCGTTGGCAGCCCACTCGTCGACATATTCCGCCATTGTTGATGAAGGTGTAATAGGATATATGCAAGCGACTTCGCTAAACATATATGCAACATGCGAAGCGGCCTGGTTGCCGTCGCATGTTATGAATCTTTTTGTTCCCATGATATAATATATAGTTGATTAATTAGAGTTTTTAAACGAAAGCGCAAAGTTACAAAAAATATCCTAAGGTTATCCGCCATTCATTGAAATCAGAAACTCTTCATTCGACTTGGCCTGCATGAGCCTGTCGCGCAGGAATTCCATAGCTTCGACGGCATTCATATCGGTAAGGTAATTCCTCAGCACCCATATCTTCTGAAGGATGTTTTTATTGAGAAGAAGGTCTTCACGCCTGGTGCTTGAAGCTGGTATGTCAATTGACGGGAATATTCTCCTGTTCGACAGTTTCCTGTCGAGTTGAAGCTCCATATTGCCAGTTCCCTTGAATTCCTCGAAGATGACATCGTCCATTTTTGAACCCGTATCAGTAAGTGCAGTTGCAATTATTGTAAGTGAACCGCCATTCTCGATGTTACGGGCTGCACCAAAAAATCTTTTTGGCTTGTGAAGGGCATTTGAATCGACACCGCCCGAAAGCACTTTACCTGAAGCTGGAGCCGTGGTATTGAATGCTCTCGCCAGCCTGGTTATGGAATCGAGAAGTATCACCACATCGTGGCCGCACTCAACAAGACGCTTGGCCTTTTCAAGAACTATATTTGCGATACGGCAATGTCTTTCAGCAGGTTCATCGAAAGTAGATGCAATGACTTCGGCTTTCACGTTCCTTGCCATATCTGTTACCTCTTCAGGCCTTTCGTCTATTAGAAGGATCATAAGGTATACATCGGGATGATATTTTGCTATGGCATTTGCAATTTCCTGAAGCAGGATTGTCTTTCCAGTTTTTGGCTGAGCCACTATCAATCCGCGCTGTCCTTTTCCGATGGGAGCGAACATGTCGATAACCCTTACTGACAGCGACCCTTCTCCCGGAGCGCAAAGTGTGAATTTTTCATTCGGGAAGAGGGGGGTGAGAAAATCAAATGGAACCCTGTCTCTTATGAAATCCGGACTTCTTCCGTTAATCTCATCAACCTTGATAAGCGGGAAATATTTCTCGCCTTCTTTCGGAGGACGAATTGTACCTTTTATTGTATCGCCTGTTTTAAGTCCGAAGAGTTTGATCTGCGACTGTGATACATAAATATCATCGGGTGAATTAAGGTAGTTGTAATCGGGCGATCTGAGGAAACCATAACCGTCAGGCATAATTTCCAGTACACCCGTATTATAAATAATCCCTTCAAATTCGTACGGTTTTTCCTTTTTCTCTTCCCTTACCGGCTGGACCTCCGGGGCAGACTCCTTAACAGGTGGTTCGACAATTATATCGGCTGAAATGGTCTCGGCACCAATTTTCGGTTCTTCATACACCGGCTCGTCGCCATTCAGTGGAAGAAGGTTTTCTACAACCACTTCGGCTTTTCTTTCCTCTTTTCTGGGAAAACGGTTTTCAGTGAACCTGTTATCCCTTTCATTCCTGTCGTTTCTGTCATTCCTGTCATTCCTGTCAGATCTGTCTTTTCTGTCGGACCTGTCATTCCTGTCAAAACTCCGTTCCCTGTTATCAGATTTCCATCTTGGTTGCCTTGTTTCTTCCCTTAAAGGCTCCGGTTTACGGAACAGATCAGGCTTTTCCTCTGACTTTTCAGGAGCAGACAACTGGTCTTTTCTTTCAGGAATAATAATATCGTCGGGTTTTTTCAGATCGTCGGGCGATACAGATATTACAGATTCAACAGGCCTGTTCATTACAGGTTTGATTGTCCTTGGCCTTTTCCCTCTTCTATGGCCCGCATCCTGCCTTTGATTGACAAGTTCAGGAGCAGGATTAGGAATCCTGTTTCCCGGAGGATTAGTTTTCTTCTTTTCAGTAGACTCAATAGCCTGCTGATCGAGGATTTTATAGATAAGATCCTGTTTCTTTAAGGATTCTGTTCTTTTGATTTTAAGTTCTTTAGCAATCTCCCTCAACTCGGGAAGAAGCTTGTTGCTTAACTCAAGAATGTCGTACATGTTTTAATAAAAAATGAATATAAATAAGAGAGTTTAAATTTTCTTATTGGATAACCAGGGTAAGAATTGATTTTGAGCCGGCAGGAATATGCAACAAATAACTACATATCTTATAACCGACGCAATATTAGTAAAATAATATGATATCTTATGTTAAAAATGTAAAAAAAGCTACGGGGTAAAGTATAAATCAAATAATAATTTGATACTCAACAGCAGTTAATTTCTTATGCAATTTAACACATATCCTCCGTATTAGCAAAATTTTTTAAAATAATATGTTTTTCAACCTTTTTTTATTAAAATTGTACTTTGCCTGCTTTAGACTGACTAACCTTTTCCACCTCTTCCTGTAAATGCGACAACTAAAGATCACAAAACAGGTTACAAACCGCGATACTCCGTCTCTGGACAAATATCTTCAGGAGATCGGACGTGTTGATCTCATTACACCTGAGGAAGAGGTTATACTTGCACGCAAGATAAGGGCCGGCGATTCTGACGCGCTGGCAAAACTGGTCAAGGCAAATCTTCGTTTTGTTGTTTCTGTAGCCAAACAATATCAGAACCAGGGTATGGGTCTTCCCGACCTTATAAATGAGGGTAATCTTGGCCTGATGAAAGCTGCACAGCGATTCGATGAAACACGTGGTTTCAAATTTATATCATATGCAGTTTGGTGGATACGCCAGGCTATTCTTCAGGTCCTTGCCGAGCAGGCAAGGATAGTACGTCTCCCTGTAAACAAGATAGGATCAATAAATCGTATCAACAGGGCTTTTGCACGACTTGAGCAGGAGTATGAAAGGGAGCCTTCTTCACAGGAAATTGCCGATCTTCTCGAAATGATCCCCGACGATGTAAAGGAATCACTGAAGACGAATGGAAGGACGGTCAGCATGGATGCTCCGATAAGTGCCGAAGAGGAAAATAACATGTATGATGTTATGCAGAACCCCGATACGCCTAGCCCCGACAAAAATCTTATTAACGAATCTCTGGCATACGAAATAGAACGTGCTCTCAGCTCCCTGTCACCCCGTGAGGCAAAGGTGCTGAAGCTGTATTTCGGCCTTGGAATGAAACATCCCTTTACCCTCGAAGAAATAGGGGAGGAGCTCAACCTTACCCGCGAGAGGGTACGCCAGATTAAGGAAAAAGCCATAAAAAGGATTCAATTTACGACAAGGTGCAAAATTCTGAAATCCTACCTGGGTTAAATTATTGTTCCTATATTTGCTTAAAACCATTAAGACATGAATCATCTTGTCTCTCCGTCATTGCTGGCTGCTGATTTCCTGAACCTTGGAAGAGATGTGACAATGGTTAACAGGAGCATGGCAGACTGGATCCACCTCGACATTATGGACGGGGTTTTTGTTCCTAATATCTCATTCGGACTGCCTGTTGTAGAAAATGTCAAAAAGATCGCGGAGAAACCTCTGGATGTTCATCTGATGATTATTGATCCTGACAGATATCTTTCACGGTTCCATGAAGCCGGAGCCAATATCCTGACAGTTCAGTATGAGGCATGCACACATCTTCACAGGACCGTAACCGAAATAAAAAGACTCGGGATGAAAGCCGGAATTGCAATTAATCCTCATACACCTGTTTCTCTTCTGGCAAATATTCTCCCTTTTGCAGATATGATCCTTATAATGACAGTTAATCCGGGATTCGGTGGACAGTCATTCATTCACGACAGCTACAACAAGATAAGGGAATTGCGCAGGATCATTGATCAAAACGGATATAATGTCCTCATCGAAGTTGATGGCGGCGTTGATACTTCTAATGCCCAAAGCCTTGTTGAAGCAGGAGTGAATGTAATGGTCGCCGGAAACGCTGTGTTCAGCTCACCCGATCCTACTGAAACAATCAAACGACTAAAGGAACTTTATTGATCAGGCGAAGCCATCAGATCCGCCTCCTCTAAAGCTATGGCGGGCGAAGCCAGCAGACCATCCGACCAGCAGACTTCTCTACCTTATTCCTTAATTTCCCCTTCTATATAATTAATTATATCATTGACCTGATCAGGATGAAACCAACGGATTTCATCGTCCCTGTTCCACCATGTCATCTGTCTTTTTGCATAACGCCGGGTGTTCCTTTTTATAAGCTCTACAGCTTTCTCCCTTGTCGTTTTTCCTTCAAAAAAGTCGAACAGTTCTGTGTAGCCGACGCTTTTCAGGGGATTGAGATTCCTTAAATGGGCAAGTGATCTTGCTTCATCCTCGAGACCAGCTTTCATCATCTCATCAACCCTTGAATTTATTCTTGCATAAAGATCATCCCTGTCTCTTCGAAGACCTGTTTTTATTATGGTGAAATCCCTTTCAACCTTTTTGTTTGTGAGAAACTCTGAATACTTTTTACCTGTTGTGCTGTAGATCTCCAGAGCCCTGATTATCCTTTTATGGTTCATCAGGTCAACCTTTGCATAGTAATCAGGGTCGATAATTTTTAGTTCATTGCGAAGACTTTCAATCCCTTCCTCTTCATATTTCTTATTGTATTTTTCACGCTCAGCAGGATCTATATCGGGAATGTCATCGATGCCATTGCATACTGCATCTATGTATAATCCTGATCCGCCAGTCATTACGACAATGTTCCTTTTGTTGAAAAGATCATCCAGAAGATCCAGAACAGATCTTTCAAATAGACTTGCGCTGAAATATTCTCTTACGGAAATGAATCTTATAAAATGATGTTTTACTTTATTCAATAGATTAACAGGGGGAACAGCAGTCCCGATAAACATTTCTTCATAAAACTGCCTTGAATCTGCAGAAATTATCTCCGTAGTGAAATGGTCGGCCACTTCAACAGCAAGATCACTTTTTCCGACGCCGGTCGGGCCAGGAATAACTATAAGGAATTTATTCATTTATTGCTGAACGGAGAAGATCATTCTTCTTCATCTTCGTTCAGAAGTTCCGGATTGTCGAAATCAGGAAGGTTTTCATCATCTCCGCCTTCAAGGAAAAGATCATCAACTTCAGGTTCAACCTCATCTTCATCATCATCGTCGGAAACTACAATGTTGTTGTACAGCTTTCGTGAACTGCTGCCAAATACAACCTGTTTCGGCGGAATCCCCTTGGAATTTGTACATACAGGATATTCACGGTCTTCCGTTTCTTTTGTTTCACCTGTATATTCAACGAATAGAGCCCTGTCGTTGAAAAAGTCGAACACGTAAAGAAGTTTCTGATTCTTTCTGAAAATGATTTCTTCAAGAATTGCTGATTCCATTGTTGAGGATCCTGTTCCCATATCGAACAGAGTGAATTCTTCTTCCTTTTCCCAGTTATCAGTGGCAAGGTAAAAAGAAGCCATCTGTGATTTATCATATTCCAGCTCCTCCTGAATCATGTTATGAAAATCCAGCAATGTCTGTGAGTCGAGGAACTCAAATTCCCTTACAAACGACTCATCCTCATCTGATAATACAACGAACTTATAGACCATATGAATTTGAATTCGACGGGTGCAATATAATATTTTTTATTTTACGAAATGCCGGCATAATTTTTTTTTAGCAGAAATTCTACAGTATCGATTCCATCTGCATAATCCCACAGGTGCGGATGTTGAGACATCCCGAAGGGAATGTCATTTTTGCTTATCAGGCATTGTACTTTGTCCTTATAGTTGTCGATTTCAAATCGCAGTTTGTTAATGTCTCTGTAAAACTCATAATAGAGAACGGAAACCGGCGACGAAATTGCAGGGCTTTCTTTTAGCAGCAGGAAACCTGTGTCTGTGAAAGGTTCCCTGTTGACCATATATATTGCCTTGTTGTAATCATAATTGTTGGCATACTTGTTATGATCAACAATTCCAGCAAACTCTTTCCATGCACCGGAAAGCTTATATGCATCATACCCTTCCGGCAAAAATATCTTTGATACGTTCCTGCAACCAAGTCCAAAGTATGAGAATATGTCGATTCCTAGAGCAGCAAGCTCACTGCCAGTCTCGGAGCCATCAATAATGGCAATGCTGTTCCTGTTTTTTCTTATTATATGAGGGTATTTCCCAAAATAGTATTCGAAATAACGAGAACTGTTATCGCTTCCTGTGGCAATGACACTGTCGAAGCTTTTAAGAAGACCGTCAGTGAATATGATTTTTTCTGCGAATTCCCTGTTTATGCTGCATAAAACCTTTGCTGTGAATATTATCAGTTCCTTATCCTTTGAACTGGTTTTTGCAACCACATTGTTGCCCGTAATTAAGACAGTCATAAAATCATGGAAACCAACAAGCGGAATGTTCCCGGCCATCACGATCCCGACATTCCTTCCTCCTGGTTCATTTTTTAGTTCCGGATATGCATCTGTCCATTTGACCAGATTTTCTTCGGTGAGTTCATCTGCAATGGCTTTTACTGCCAACCGTACATTAACTGGTGTGAACCATGGATTTACCAGATGCTGATTGCTGACGAGGGAAATAAGCTCTTCGGTAAACATGGTTTCCTTTCCATCCAGAGCATTCCTCAGTATCTTTCCCAGTTCTGAAAAAGCAGATATTCTTTCCTTAAGTGTCATTAAGTCCTTTCTTGATCGTGCAAATATATTGTAAAACTTTGATGAACTTAAACATTGTTCTAACCCACCTTCCCTCCTTCGCATCGGTTTTACCCCCCATCCCTCCTTGCATCGGTTTTACCCCCCATCCCCCCTGAAGGGAGGTTAAAAGACAGTCATGAGATTCTTGACCCCACTTTTGTGGGCTGGGGGTTAAATTTTAAAACAATTAACCGCAAAGAGCCCAAAGTAAGCGCAAAGTTCACAAAGATATCAAAATCAGCATTTTATCTTTGCGGCCTTTGCTGCTTCTTTGTTGCCTTTGCGGTTAAAAATCCTTTTTTAAAAAGTTCTTTTACGCTTGAAATGATGTGCTGTTTTATTGCAGAGCAAAATTTATAGGTATGGTATACCATACTGCAACATTCTTTCCATCCTTCAAGGCAGGTTTTTCAAAGGCAGGCATTGCATTTACTACCCTGAAAGCTTCCATGTCGAGTTCGGGATCAACACCTTTTAGTATTGTGACCCTGCCAATACTGCCATCCGCTTCTACAGCGAACCTGACGATTACTTTTCCGGTGATTCCATTTTCCTTTGCTTTTTCTGGATATTTAACATTTTCGGTAATATATTTGATTATTGCACCATCACCACCCTTGAAAACAGGCATTACATCCACAGCGTCGAATGGAACATCACCTTTTGTATCGTCAACAGCCGGTGGGGGAGGTGGCGGAGGAGGAGGTGCAACCTCGGCCGGTATTTCGGGTTTATTGTTATTCTCGTTGCAGGATGAGATAAAGATCATCAATCCTGCAATAACTGGCAAAACCATCAATAATTTCAGGTTTGCCATGGCATTGGAACGTTTTTTTGTCATCATGATCATTCGTTTTTTAATAAGAGACGGATTTGAAAAACTATTGGAAATTGTAAAAACCTTTGACCTGAATATCTGGTTTATCAGTAGTTTATAATAATTCCTGACCGGGGTTCCGAGTGAAATGCATTCCTGGTCAGCCTGATATTCGTGAATTGCTCTCAGCGATCTGCCGAACAGGTATATGAATGGATTGAACCATAACAGGGCCCTTGCTATTTCGATGAATACTATATCCAGTGAGTGAAGGTGATTCAGATGTTTCTGCTCATGTGTTGTTATCGCTTCTGCTTCGCCTTCGCTTAGACCGCTGTCAATAAAAATGTATCCGAAAGCCGAAAATCCTGCAGTATTGAATCCGTTGAACCTTATTATCTTTTTTTCGTTTTCTCTATTCCGGGCTATCAGAAAAATAAGTTCGGCAAGGTCTGCAACAAATATTATTGTCATTATAAGTAGCCCTGCAAAATATATGGCAGTGATAATGCTAAATGGATTAAGGGATGACACCTCCAGTGATTGAACAGCTCCGGGACTTTCTGATCCGTTTATTTTTATCTCAGAAAGAACCCTGCTGAATGCAGGTATCACAGGCCCGATATTTGCCAGGGTTATAAAAGGCAGAATGAATGAGGAAACCACCGACAAAAGAATGAAACTCCTGTTCCTTCCATAAAGGGTATCCTTGCTTAGCAAAATCCTGTAAACAAGATAAAATCCTGCCACATATACCGAGACTTTTATCATATATATAAATAGTGTGCTCATTTTTCAGGTGTTTGCTTTTTCATTTCGGTCTCCATCATCTTCATTATCTCACCCATCTCTTTTACAGAAATACTTTTCTCCCTTGCAAAGAATGTCACCATCTTTTCAAATGAGTTGGAGAAATAGTCCTTGACAAATGTGTTCAGATGCATTTTGGAATACTCTTTCTTTGAGATAAGCGGAAAATATTCATGTGTCCGCCCATAGGCCTTGTGATCTACAAATCCCTTGTCCTGCAGTATCCTTACTATTGTGCTCACCGTATTATATGCAGGCTTTGGTTCGTCAAAATGCTCGAGTATGTCTTTTACGAAGCCCCTTTTTATTTTCCAGAGGACCTGCATCACCTGTTCTTCGGCCCGTGTCAGTTCTCTCATTATTTTTTGTTTTTGTATATACTTCAAATATACAACGAAAAAATTAGTTATGCAACTAAATTGTTAATTTTTTGTAAAATAAATACCCCCTTTCATTGTCCCTTTGTGTAAACTTTTGCTCCCGAGTATCCGGGATTGCGATTAATTGTTCTTTACCACAGGGGCCACCAGGGTTTCACAAAATCGCACAAAGGGAAAACCCTTTTGTTGTTTACCCTTCAAATACAATTATATGAATACTCCTGGTTGTGTTTGACCGGAAAAGTGTACATTTATCATCTTTTTTGAAGGTTGCACAATCAATAACATAGACGTGGTATGAAAGCAGGTGTATTCTGGGAAAATCTGAGGATCTCGTTCAAGGCAATAAAATCGAACAGGGTCAGGGCAATACTTACGATATGCATTATTGCGTTCGGTATTATGGCCCTGGTTGGAATTCTTACGGCTATAGATGCGATTAAGTCATCCCTTACAACCCAGTTCACAATGATGGGTGCAAATTCTTTCACAATACGTTCGCGGAATATGTCGGTCCAGACAGGTGAGAATAGGAAAAGGATAAGAAATTCCTCCCGAATTACCTATCATGAAGCTATGCAGTTCAAGGAGATCTTCACCGAACCTGCATGGGTATCGGTCTCGTTCAATGCAACTCAGTTATCAACAGTGAAATATGAGAAAGAGGAGACAAATCCTAATGTCAGTCTTACAGGTGTTGATGAAAACTATCTGGCAGTTTCGGGTTTTGAAATTGAAAACGGGAGAAACTTCAGTCCTGATGAGATCAGGATGAACAGGAGGCTTGTAATTCTGGGTTCTGACATTGCGGCAGATCTTTTCCCGTCGGGGACGGATCCTGTTGGGAAAGATGTGACAGTTGCCGGGCTTAAGCTCCAGGTGGCAGGAGTTCTGAAAAGCAAGGGCTCAAGTGTCGGATCAGGCGACAGGATTTGTCTTATGCCGGTTACTACGGCACGTCAGTATTTTTCCCGTCCCAACATGAATTTCAGCATAACAATAATGCCAATGAACCCTGTAAACCTTGATGCGATGGCAGGTGAAGCTGAGAGTATTTTCCGGACGGTAAGGAATCTTGATCCCCGCGACGAATCAGATTTCCGGATAGTAAAAAGCGATTCAATACTGAACATGCTTCTCAAAAACATACGATATGTAACACTTGCTGCCACACTCATAGGTATTGTAACACTTTTCGGAGCTGCAGTGGGTCTGATGAATATAATGCTTGTATCCGTTACGGAGCGTACGCGGGAGATAGGCGTAAGAAAAGCGGTCGGAGCGAAACCAAGAACAATAAAATATCAGTTCCTTTATGAATCAATAATCATCGGGCAGCTCGGAGGCGTCTTCGGGATTATACTTGGTGTAATCATAGGTAATGCAGTATCATCAATGCTCCGTTCAAGTTTTGTTGTTCCGTGGTTCTGGGTGTTTACCGGGATTGTAGTTTGTTTTATTGTCGGCGTAGTATCAGGTTATGCACCGGCGGTCAAAGCTGCAAATGTCGATCCCATCGAAGCTCTCAGGTACGAATAAGCCGGACTGATGAAAAAAAGAAGGCTGTATTAGTTGTATTATAAGCTTGTTCTTACCTCCTGTGCCACGAACTACCCTTTATAAACATCTTAGTTATTGAATTATTTACTTCTTGAATTCATTCCATTTTTAACCCCCCAGCCCAATTTGTGGTTCACCCATCTGCCCAATTTGTGGTTCACCCCGCAGGCTTAATTTGAGGTTCACCCGCAGCATCCTTCCATGTTTCACCCCCCAAGCCCCATTTTGTGTTTCACCCCCCAAGCCCCCCTAAATGGGGGATAAGTCGTTGATAATGTTAATAATCGTTGATTGGACGTCATTCAGATTATTAAGTATCTCTTTATTGGTAAATCTTAAGATCTTTATACCATATTTGTCAATATCATGGGCTATTCCCTCATCATATTTCTTCATAAGAATTGTGCTTTTTGAAACGTGTTCCTGCATGCACCATAGAACATGTTTCTCTCAATAACTCTCGATTTCATTTTGAATATATAGTTTATGCAACGGACATTTCAAAATTACAAATCTCTTAAAATCCCATAATGATTTGAATCATTTTCATCGATATGTAAATAAATATCAAACAGCCGCTTATCCCCCCTTCAGGGGGGTATGGGGGGTAAAACAAAAAAGTATGAATGCAGGAAAAATCAGAAAGTTGTGATGGGGGGTAAAACAAAAATGATGAATGCCTGGTAAATCAGAAAGTTGTGATGGGGGTAAAACAAAAAGTATGAATGCAGGAAAAATCAGAAAGTTGTGATGGGGGGTAAAACAAAAAGTATGAATGCCGGGTAAGCAGAAAGTGGGGGTCGAGGGGGTAAAACGCAGAATGAAGAAATCCAACTCTAAAAAAAAAGATAAGGTCCCCTAAACTGGGTTTTTAAAATCCTCTTCAGAGTAATAGCGGTAAACAAAAAAGGGGAGTCTTTTAAGACAGCCCCTTTTAAACGATATCGGAAAATTTCTTATTTCACTGTATTCATGTGAGCAATAAGGTCGAGGAGTTTGTTTGAATAACCCCACTCGTTATCGTACCATGCAACAACTTTTACAAAGTTGGGATTCAGTGCAATTCCTGCTTCGGCATCAAATATTGAAGTGCGTGCATCCCCGTTGAAATCGCTCGATACTACTGCTTCTTCTGTATAACCCAGAATTCCTTTCAGGGAACCTTCAGATGCATCTTTCATAGCTTTCTTGATCTCGTCGTATGTAGCTGCTTTTTCAAGACGGCAGGTAAGGTCAACAACAGAAACGTTAAGGGTAGGTACCCTGAATGACATACCGGTAAGTTTGCCTTTCAGATCGGGAATAACTTTTGTAACAGCTTTTGCTGCTCCTGTTGAAGAAGGAATAATATTTCCTGCTGCAGCACGTCCGCCTCTCCAGTCTTTCTTTGAAGGACCATCAACTGTTTTCTGGGTTGCAGTAGTAGCATGAACAGTTGTCATAAGACCTTCAACAACACCGAAATTGTCGTGAAGAACTTTCACTACAGGAGCAAGGCAGTTGGTTGTGCAGGAAGCATTTGATACATACTGCATGTCGGCAGTGTATTTATTATGGTTTACACCCATCACAAACATTGGAGTGTCGTCTTTTGAAGGAGCTGACATTACAACACGTTTAGCACCTGCTGCGATATGACCGGCTGCAGTTTCCTTAGTAAGGAACAGACCTGTGCATTCGAGAACATATTCAGCGCCAACTTCATTCCATTTTAGAGCAGCGGGATCCTTTTCAGCCGTAACACGGATTGCCTGTCCGTTTACAACAAGCTTTCCATCTTTTACCTCAACTTTGCCATCAAATCTTCCATGAACGGTGTCATACTTGAGCATATATGCAATATAATCAGCATCGAGAAGGTCGTTTATACCAACAATCTCTATGTCACTTCTTTTTAATGCAGCCCTGAAAGCAAGCCTGCCGATCCTGCCAAAACCATTTATACCTACTTTAATCTTTGACATAACTGTATCTTTAATTTGGTTAATAAATTGAACGTTTTATACGGTTTTTAAATAAAACGTACAAAGATACTACTTTTTTCCTAAAAACAGCGGTGATCAATAAATTGAAGATACTCTTTTTCTTCTGAAGAGGTAGGAAAATTTGTTTGTCTCGGGATTAAGCGGATCAATAACGACACCGAACCTGTAACTTACAAACAATGAGAAAAATACAGCTTTATTATCGGTAGTGGCCATTATGGGTATTTTCTTCGGGAAAGCACTGAAGCTGGTTCCGACTTCAACAGCATGGATCAGCTTCTCCTCCTTGCTGTATTCGAAATTGAAACCGAATTTCCCGAAAATACCTGGCAAAACCTTTGTTTCGTTGAGACCTTTTGTGAAAGGGGCCTTGCTGTAAATAAACTCAGGTGAATGCTCATAAAGGCTGATATCCAGCTTTTGTTCCTTTATGACAAATTCATATTGAGATACAGGATAAAGAAATTTGTAATAAATCGGCTTGTAGACTGCAATAGAAGGCCCTGCTGAATAAAACACCCTTACTGCCACACCCCCGAGATCTGCTTTCCTGAAAAGCTCGCGCTGGTGGCCATAGCTTCCCCTAAGGTAAAAAACCGTATTTAACTTGCCATAGACAAATGTACCGGGCGTCTGATAAACGGGATTTGTCTCCCTGTATTCACGGGGAGACTTAAGGTTACCAATCTCAATTTCGTAATATCGCTTGTTGAGATAATCAATCCTCCTGGCATCACGGTAACTTAATCCGAAACCGTCTGAATTAAGCAAGACTCCGAATGATCTTTCATTTCTGAAGAAGATCTTCTGCTGCTCATTGAGTTCACCCTGTGCCAATGCAGCCAATGCATAGCAACTGGTCAGAATCAATGTTATAAGCAGCTTTCTCATATTGTTTTGCTTACTTATAAAACCAGAAAGGGATCCGTGATTTTTCAGCCTATACTTTCAGTCTGTATTGCTTCAGCATCAGCATATGCAGGACATGACTTTTCGTTGCATGAACTTACCGCCAGTGCAGTGATAAAACAGACAACCAGGATCACAGCAATCTTTTTCATAGAAACCATGGTTTTAATCAATTGACAAAAGTAAAACAATCTGTTTAAAAACAATTCCTGTGCCAAAATAATATTTTCCGGTAAAATTCCGGTCTTGACATTTGATTCTGTTACAGTACATACAAAACATATTTTTTGCATTTTTGTTGTATTATCCGTAACAATCATTTTAAAAAAGATGAAAACGGATATTTTATACATATTGATATTTTCAGCCATGACTACAAATTCCTTTTCACAGGAGAAGTTACCCTATAATGAACTTTCGGGGCAGGAAACACGTGTAATAGAAAAAAAAGGAACTGAAGCTCCTTTTACAGGCAAATACAACAACTTTTCCGAAAGCGGCACTTACATCTGTAAAAAGTGCGGGGCTGCCTTGTATTATTCATCATTCAAGTTTAAATCCGACTGCGGCTGGCCAAGTTTCGACGACGAGATAAAGGAAGCTGTAAACAGGTATCCCGACCCCGACGGAGTGAGAACCGAAATCGAATGTGCCTCATGCGGAGCTCATTTAGGACATGTTTTTGCGGGAGAACACTTTACTGAAAAAAACGTAAGGCATTGCGTGAATTCTGTTTCCCTCGATTTCGTACCTGCAAAGCTTGAACCTGGCAGTTACGGGACTGCAATCTTTGCCGGAGGATGTTTCTGGGGGGTCGAATATTTCATGCAGAAGTCTCCGGGTGTACTTACTGTTACTTCAGGTTTTATAGGAGGACATGTGAAAAATCCTTCATACAGGGAGGTATGTACAGGTAAAACTGGTCACGCCGAGGCTGTTAAAATAATTTATGATCCGCGGAAAACATCATATGAGACATTGCTGAAACTTTTTATGGAGATCCATGATCCTACCCAGGTGGGAGGGCAGGGGCCCGATCTTGGAGACCAGTACAGGTCGGAGATCTTTTATCTTAATGAAGATCAGAAAAAAACAGCTGAGAAAAACATTAATATCCTTAAAGCAAAAGGATATAAAGTGGCAACTTTGCTGACTAAGGCTTCTGAATTCTACAATGCTGAGGATTACCATCAGGATTATTACTTTAAAAACGGTAAGGTGCCTTATTGCCATGGTTATACAAAACGGTTCTGAATGATGGGACTGTGAAAACAATAACAATAAAATGATTCTAACTTTTTTGATGTCGATGATCTTGCTGAATCTGAAGGATCAGTCCGGTTCTGAAAAAAGTGGTATTCCAGTGACGGCATTAGTTGCTCTGGCGGCTCTTGTTATAATTGTTGCAGGATATTTTCTTCTCCGGAAAAGAAAATAATACTTATATATTTGGATTCTCATAAGGACTTTTCCGGAGAAGCACAGAGATTTCACAGAGAATCACAGAGTTAATAATGTTTTTCTCTGCGTCTCCTCTGTGCTTATATATATCATTCTGTATAACAAAGTAATAAATAGAATCTCTTTTATTATCCCTTACCTATAGTTTCACCCATACGTTACCGCTTCTGTTCGATTCGACCACGGAATGGATGAATTTCATCCCTCTTACACCATCATGAACAGTCGGAAATTCACCTGGTGTGAATGCTTCGCCCCTAATCGACCTGGCTGTACCTTTATATATATTGGCCAATGCTTCATAAATACCTTCCGGATGTCCCGAAGGCATCGTATGACTGCTTTCAGCAAGCTTTTCATTGTATCCATGGGCCGGCTTGAATATTTTTGTGGGTTCAGTGTCGCTCAGCATATAAAGATAATTGGGATTCTCCTGTCCCCACTTAAGGCTTGCCTTCGAACCATAGACTGCTATCGTCAGGCAGTTTTCTTCACCACCGCATACCTGACTCGACCTGATAACACCTTTGAGATTTTTGCCGAACCTAAGAAGGACAGTTCCATCGAGATCGAGTTTAATATCGTCTTTTACCGGACTAAGATCTGATAATACCTCTTTGATCTCCAAACCTGTTGTATATTCAATCAGGTTAAAGGCATGAACTCCGATATCACCCATGCAGCTGCTTACACCGGCATGTTTTGGATCGAGCCTCCATACACCTGTGATCCTGCTTTCTGTCCCGTGAATTATCGAGTTTATCCATCCCTGATAATATTGCGCATCAATACGCTGGATGGTTCCAAGCACACCTTTGGCGATCAGGTCACGCATCTGTCTGACCATTGGGTAGCCGGTGTAAGTATGAGTAAGGGCAAATGTTCTTTTATACTTTTCAACAAGCTTTTCGAGGTCGATCGCTTCTTCAACTGTCATCGTCATAGGCTTTTCGCACACAACATGAAAACCGTTTTCAAGAAGGCTCTTTGCGAAAGGATAGTGAAGAGCATTTGGCGTTACTACTGCCACAACCTCCATTCTCCTGCCTGCCGGAAGCTTAAGCTCAGCTGCAATCATTGCATCAACGCTCTCATAGCACCGGTCGGTACTTATCCCTTCCTTTTGAGCAAATTCCTTGCTTTTTCCATAATCTGCATCAAAGACACCACCTACAAGTTCAAAATCGTTGCAAATACGTGAAGCACGCCTGTGGGCATCACCAATGAATGCTCCAATGCCGCCTCCTATCATTCCCATTTTTATTTTTTCCATAGTTTTATTATTATTTGGTTTCATATACATTAATTCAGATTTAAATTTTTAACTGCTTTTATCTCCCCTTCAGGGGGGACTGGGGGGCAGAATCATGCCGCTTCAGTAAGAACCCTGCCGGGGTGTAAAATTATGCTTCTTTCGTTAGAACCCTGCTATGGGGGAAAACGGCCAGGCCTTATTTATCAAATGCTGAATCAAATGCAATATTCGAAGGTGCAAAATCGACCGCCCTTACAAACTCACAGGCTTCGGCAGCTCCATGTTCCCGGTCCATACCACTGTCTTCCCATTCCACTGATAACGGCCCCGTATAACCAATCCTGTTCAGCGCCCTTATTATCTCTTCGAAATTTATATTCCCTCTTCCCAGACTTCTGAAATCCCAGTACCTGCCTCTTGTCCCGAATTCGGTATGCCCGCCGAACACGCCGGCTTCAACAGGAACATCCGACCATCCTGCATCTTTCATATGGACATGGAAAATCCTCTCGCTGAAAGTATATATGAATCCTATATAGTCAACTCCCTGGTATCCAAAGTGCGAGGGATCATAATTGAATCCAAATGCAGGATGGTTATTCACTGCTGCCAGGGCCCTTTTTGCTGATGCAATATCGAAGGCGATCTCTGTAGGATGCACCTCGAGGGCAAACTTAACTCCAAGCTTTTCATAAGCATCAAGAATAGGTATCCATCTTTCTGCAAACTCACTGAATCCCTTGTCAATCATTCCCGGTAGAATTGGCGGAAATGAATATACAAGATGCCATATGGGACTTCCTGTGAATCCGTTAACAATGTTAACTCCCAGGCGCCGGGCTGCTTCTCCTGTCCTTATCATCTCCTCGGCAGCCCGTTTTCTGACTCCTTCAGGATCGCCGTCACCCCAAACATGCTCAGGTACAATGGATTTATGCCGCTCATCAATTCTGTCAGCAACCGCCTGGCCTACAAGATGATTTGATATTGAAAAGACCTTAAGCCCATATTTATCAAGGATTTCCCTTTTTAATGAACAGTATTCGTCTGTTGCTCTGGCGACCTCGAAATGATCGCCCCAGCATGCAAGCTCCAGGCCATCATATCCGAACGATCTGGCTTTCTGACAAACAGTCTCAAAAGGTAAATCTGCCCATTGTCCCGTAAAAAGTGTAACTGGTCTGCTCATAGTTGGTAGTGTTTAATGTGTTGTTGCATATATTGTCTTATTTATTATAGTTATGTTAGTTGCATGTTGCATGTTGCTGGTTCAACACCTCACACCTCACGCCTCACGCCTCACGCCGCGCGCCGCACGCCTCACGCCTCACGCCTCACGCCTCACACCTCACGCCTCACGCCTCACGCCTCACGCCTCACGCCTCACGCCGCACGCCGCTTAAACACATGCTAATATAAGAAAATCCTGAGCACCGAACTTACAGGTTCAGTCATAAATTCTTTACTTTGCAAATATTCTTCAACATAAAAATCATGACTGAAACAGAAAATATTTTATTTAACAGGCGAACCATTCGTAAATATTCACAGGAAAAGGTAAGTGATGACCTTCTTGACGGGCTTCTCAAGGCTGCATGCCGCACATCAACAACGGGCAACATGCAGGTGTACAGTATTATTGTGACCAGAAATGAGGATGTTAAAAGGGATTTGCTGCCTCTTCATTTCAATCAGAAAATGATCATTGAAGCACCTGTGGTCCTGACATTCTGTGCCGACTTCAACAGGTTCAACCTTTGGTGCCGCCTCAGGAATGCTGAACCGGGTTTCGATAATTTCCTTTCATTCATGACGGCTTCAATTGATGCGCTTATTGCAGCACAGACTTTTTGCATTGCAGCAGAATCAAAAGGTATGGGCATCTGCTACCTGGGAACAACAACCTATATGGCACACAAGATCATTGAGGTTTTGAAGCTTCCGAAAGGAGTAGTCCCGGTTACAACGATCACTGCAGGATGGCCTGCTGAAAACCCTGAGCAACCCGACAGGCTGCCTCTTGATGGAATCGTACACAGAGAAGTATATTCTGATTATTCAGCTGCCGACATTGAAAGAATTTATTCCGCAAAAGAAGCACGGGAAGACTCATTGCAATTTATGGCAGAAAACAACAAATCCACTCTTGCCCAGGTATTTACAGATGTCAGGTACAGGAAGGATGACAATGTAACCTTCTCAGGAACACTCCTGAAGGTTCTTAGGGACCAGGGATTTATGAATCAATAGGAGGCTTTTTGCAGCCTTAGGCCTGTGATGTGTGATTGATGTGCAATAAGTAGTAAATTGTCAATGCCAAAATGGTTGGGATGTCATTTTGCCAAGTACCCTGTTCCTGCTGTTAAGGCCTTTTCGATGGTTATCTTAATCGATTTCCCTGCAGTAACCATTTCGACTGCATTATCACTATCCACGACTGCGGTGCCTGGCGATTCATGAACCATCAAGACATCCTGGCTTGCATTTACCATTCTGATTTCCAGAGTTCATATTATTTTTTAAGTCCCAGCATACCGTACGATGCATGACAGCGAAGTTCATCAGGAAGAAAGACAAGGGCAGTGAGCTCTGCATCGTCACTGACAAAGCCATTGTTGGGAAAAGCATTTCTTGCAAAGTCAGATCAGACCTCGTATGAAATTGTATCTGACTTTATATAACCTCATTTTCTGAATACATTTCCCACATTTGCCTGTTGAGTGGGAGTGATTACAAGATCGTTTATACAAACCCTTTCTGGCAGAGTGGCGCAAAAATAAATCACGTCCGCAATATCTTCTGCAGTAAGTGGATCTACTCCCTTATAGACTGAATCAGCCTTTTGCCTGTCACCTTTGAACCTGACAATTGAAAACTCCGTATCAGCCATCCCGGGAGCAATGTTGGTCACCCTTATGCTATGCTTAAGCAGGTCGATTCTCATAGCCCTTGAAAGCGCATCAACGGCGTGTTTTGACGCGCAATAGACATTGCCGTTCTCATATACTTCCTTGCCTGCGATTGACGAGATGTTAATAATATGTCCCTTATTCCTTGCCGTCATAAGAGGCGAAACTGAGCGTGTTACATAAAGAAGTCCCTTGATATTCGTATCGATCATCCTGTCCCAGTCGTCGGTGTCTCCGTCATCAATATGTGACAATCCTACAGCAAGACCTGCATTATTGACAAGGATATCAATGTTTTTCCAGTCAACAGGAAGAGTCTCTATTGCATTCTCTGTCTCTTCCCTGTTTCTGACATCGAAATTAAGTTTAAGAACCTTTATGTTAAAAGCCGATAATTCCTTTTCCAGTTCATCGAGACGTTCTTTTCTTCTTCCGGTAATTATCACATTATATCCGCCTGAGGCGAATTTTATTGCTGTTGCCTTTCCAAAACCTGCAGTGGCACCGGTTATCATTATTATTTTTTCCATCTGAGCTTAATTTTTTGTCGGATAAAATTATGAAACTCCGGCTTATTGTCAAACATTTGGACCCAATCGGGATTAATGTTCATAAGATGGTTAGAAAACAAAAAGCCATCCGGATCATTGCCGAATGGCTTTACTGAAAGCTTTAATTAAGCCTGTGAACCATTTATCTGTTATTTAACGAAATCTGCTTTAAGGAGATAATCAGCGCTTTCCCTGATACCCTGGAGTGAAGTCTTAAGCTGTTCAGCAACTGCCTGGGGATCGCGCTGACCGCCAAAACCTGCACCGGGAGCTCCGCCCTGACGTGCCTGACCGCCCTGCGGCTGGCCCTGTCCCTGCCCCTGGGGCTGACCCTGAGGACGTCCCTGGCCCTGAGGACCCGGCTGGCCGCCACCCATATTGCCTGATCCGCCCTGGGACATCCTTGCCTGCATCTGCTTCATCATAGCAAGCGATTGTGCCTTCTGTTCCGGAGTCATCTTTGCTTCCATCTCAACAAACCAGTCATTAAAACCATTCTTGTAGAACTGTGTGAAAATGGCTTTGTAATCGATAGTTCCGCTTTCTCCGATCACGTAGTCATCTTTTATATGAAGGACCTTAAACCTGTCGGGATATTTTTTCAGATAAGCAACAGGATCCTGGCCTCCAACAGTAATCCAGTAAACATCCATCTGGAAGAATACTTTGGCGGGATCAGTATTTGCTATCAGGAAATCCTCATAAAGCTGATTTGTCCCCGGGATGGTGGCAAATTCCATGTTGTGGTTGTGATAACCGAATTTTATGCCTCTCTTGCTGGTTCATCGCCAATCTTATTCATAAGATCACATTCTGCCTTAAGCGCATCTACATTGGTAGACCACGAGTTCATCGGAAAGACAACATATTTGACACCCATGGCCTTATGATCGTCGAACAGCTTTCCCCATGCGGCAACTGATCCTTCAACATCTTTAACATCAAATTTTGCACGTGCATGACTTGATATAATGTCGAGACCGTATTTCTCAGCAAGTGCAGCATAATCGGCAGGTTTGAATCCTGCAACAGTTCCGCTGGCAGTATTGTAATTGGATATTTCCATT
>Ga0172375_10001888_pt1 | contig 33336 bp, 21 predicted proteins | sample LakKiv1m_FD_114537 | JGI IMG/M metagenome (GOLD analysis project Ga0172375, IMG submission 114537) | Freshwater microbial communities from Kabuno Bay, South-Kivu, Congo - kab_092012_11.1m | ecosystem: Environmental > Aquatic > Freshwater > Lake | place: Democratic Republic of the Congo... | reverse complement strand
TACTTCGCGCAACAGCATTACTATCTGTTCCGCTTTGAACCTTTTCCTTGCCATGTAAAACCCCCTTTCTATGAGCCTATAGTATAGCTTAAATACTGGCTCAGGTTAAGGGGGTCAGGTCATTATCCCCTAACTCTTTGAAACATCGATACATAAAAAATACCCTGATTAGTGTTAATAACCAGGGTAATGTTTATCTCTCTATTAGGAATTCGAGAGATTTATATGGTTGCCCGTGTTGATATAAGTAATAACTGTATCTCTTAATACTAACAGGCTAATTATATAGTAAATTAAGCAAATATCAAGAAATTTGCCCCAATCAGAGATAATGTTAGGCGAAAACATGTCCGTTTTGTCCGGTCATTTTTGGCTAGAAATAACGCAACTGTTTGAGAGATAAATAAATACAGAATGTCCACCCTCGAGAGGTGGACATCGGTTTAAAAAACACTTTTATCGAATAAAATAAAAAGGGGCATCAATTTGGGATAGGCCTTTACGGTTGAGGACCTGAAGGCAAGACGCCCCTTTTTAGTTTATAAAAGCTGCTTTTAATTCCGCACCGCTTCCCCCTAACTCAAGCACGACAAGTATATCCCTGAGTGTCTGATCAGTGGAGCAGCAGTTTTCTTCCTCCATTCTTAGAATACTTGAAATACAAGAAATTATCTTCTCCGCATCGCCATCAAGCATACCCTTAAAACAGCTTGCAGCAAGGTAATCTTTAATGCGTTCCGCAGATGGCGTAATACCTGCGTTAACCAGGCGCTCTATATCAGACCATTCCTGAGTTAGATTAACGCGCTGAATGCTGCCTAATGGCACAGTTCGCATAATATCCTTAAGATTGCCCATAGACTGGGTAACGATTGGAAGAGTGCGGAAGTCAATACCGCCCATCCTACCTTGGGTAGCCGCTTGTGGGGCAGGTGCTGCTTGGAAAACAGGCGCTCCAGCTTGCGATGAGACGGCAGATTGTCGCTCTATCCTGAATATCGCTTCCATCTCTTGAGCAATCTGATGGGCTTCTTTATTTAAATCAGGCCGTCTTTCAGCAATCCACTCTGCCATTGCTTCATGGCCAAGCTCTGCGATTATAGAGCGTAAGTCATTGTTATGCCGGGCAAAATACTTGTCTCCTACGAATATCCTATTGCCTAATCTTACAGGTCCGTTGATAGGACGGTAATCTTTAGTATTCATAAAAGCTTGTGATACGACTACTATTTCAACCGGGCCGACTCTACCGGGGCCGAATTTCTGTTCAAGATCAGAAATTATGTCTCTCGGCAAAGGAATGCGCCTTGCTCCGGTTAAGTCTGCCATTTCGGCGATGGCTTCGACATCTTGCCTTGAAATATTGCCTTCAAAAGCATAATCTGGCACTAATCCCGACTCTTCAGTATTATTATCTTCTCTTGTCTCCATCGGTATCCCCTGGTGGTTTTTTAATAAGCCCTGCCTTTCCACAAGCTCATCAATCCCATTACTTGCTTTCTTTATTGCCTCTATATTCCCTAGAATACTTTCTCTGGTTATCATTCCATCCTGCAATTCGGTATTCATGAACTTAACCTGAACTTCGGGCCCGCCTCCATCAGGGAAATGGCTTCTAACCTCTTGTTTGAAGAAGAATATTATTTGATCCCTAAGTTCAATATTATCCTGACCCTTTGGTAAATTAATGGTGAAAATAATTAAATCCTGTCTTACTCCGGGGATACTACTTAAAGTTCCGGAAATTTTATAGTGCTTTAAAATATGCTTATCTACCTGCTTACCAACCCAAGCAAAGAAATCTATTGCATCTTGGTTACCCCTGCCACTTTTTACTTCAGTTATTACCAGACTTCCGTCTCTTTGCCGCGTAAGAATATCTCTTTCCTCTCTATCAGCTGTAGAGTTAAGAGCATCTACTCTTATCCCTTCTCTCATTAATTGGTATGCATTTGCTACTTCTTGTACATGAGACATAAAAGTTTCAATTTGCGCTTCTGGATTCTTGCTTAATAAATTCAGCTGGTTTATTACTCTACTTAAGCCATTTACACCGGCTTCAACAAGAATTCGTATTGTTAATAATAATTTGCGAAATACTTCGAGCTTTGCTAACAACAGTAGCTTCTTAAGACTTTCTAAATTTAAAGAATCAGAAATTTTATCTAAGATCTTTCTCAACAATACTACTTTGGTTTCAACATTCGGATCATCCTCAGTGGTCTTTTCACGCAAAATATTCTTAGCAAAATCACGGTTATGCATTATTTTATCTAAAAGTTCGTCTTTGGTGTTTTCTAGTCTACGCTGCGCTGCTACTACTACTGTTTCACCTGAGTCAATTTTAGCTCGAATGGCTGTAGTTTGGCTCTTTGCCAGCGCAGGTACAGATACAGCCGCCCCTGCTTTAGTCAAACCCTCTATCCAATTATGAACACCACCAAGCTCCCTATCTGTACTAAATGCCCCGGCAACTGAAAGCGCAGCTAAAAATTCATGCGCTAAAGCCTCCTCTCTGGCCTGGCCTTTTACGGTTTCTCTTATAACTATAGTAAGTTCTACTTCTCCGTTTCTACCTTTACGGGCAACTACAACCCCATTACCAATGAGGCCATGTTGATTAAACCAAGCATCGGAAGCAGTCCTAACTGCTATACGTAAATCACCAATTACAATTTCGGATGCAGCGTCTATCTGATAAGTGCCTCCGGCTGCACTAAAGACCTCTAGATTTGCCAATTTAAGCCCGAGCACAGAAACAGTTTTGCCTACCGCATCTGTGCCCTCCTGGCCTGCCGCTATTTGTGCCTGATTGTCTTCTCCTTGGAGTTCTGCCTTTAACCCAATAATCACTTCTCTAATTATTCTAATTTGTTCCTGCGAAGGAGGAGAATGATTTTTTAGTTTAAGATAACCGAGAATCTGATCTACCTTATCCTGCGTATACTCAAATAGGATATTATCAAGATCCTTTAACAGAGGAGAAAAATCAACGCTTCTAAAATCTAAGCTGGGGTATTGAGTGGCCAGGTTAAAGAGCGCGTTCCTCGCTTTTGTTTTTATCTCTTTTCGCTGCTGTTTTTTTGCTCTTTCCGCCAGCTCCTCTTGTGTTGCTTCTACTAAGTCCCTTATCGGCTTGTATTCTGCCACGTTGGCCCTTGAAAGCGAATGCGTCGTTGAAAAACCTCCAGTGTTTCCAGAGTCAAAGTAATATTCGTCTTCTACTATCTCGGCTTTGCTTGAACTTGCATAGTGTTCTTGCATAAACCCGGAGGCTGCAGCACTACCTGCAGAACCTGCTGCCATCAGTACTGCGGGGATCCATCCTTTTAATAACAAATCGGCTAAAGCATCGAATACCACCGCATCTAAATTCAGCCCGCTTGAGTTGTATAAAGGCTGTACTACAACACCATTTTCAGTAAGAATAAGCACCGCATTGGCTATCATTTTGCCTTCTTTATAAACCCGAAGGAATAAAGCGTCTGTTTCTAGGGCATGAATCAGCGGCATCTCGCGGTGTATGCCAGTAGTGGGATTAAAGCACCCCGGAACTCCTACTCCGCTATAAGAATCTTTAAAAAAATCAAATGCTATCTCGACAGTTACCTTTGCTTGCTGAGATTGAGCCTTATAAGCAATAGAAAGCTTTTCAGTCTCCTGTAAAATATTTACGACCCTTCTTCTATCTTCCTCTGAAACATCGGGATTATTGAGCAAATATTTTTGTGCGAATTCTACTGCTTTCTCATATGAATCGAGGCTATCTGCGTTAAAATCAACAAATTCTGCTTTATTAGTAACCGCTATCTCAAAAAGTTGGAATGCCTGTTGCCTTAGTTTTTCTGATACTTCTTCGGTGCCGGTAGTAGCAGGCACAATTTTACTTAAACCTTTCTGCCATAAAAGCGGGCTGTATCCTGCCTGTATAAGGCGGGCGTAAGTTTCTTGATTCCACTGCGCCTGTGTATATAACCAATTATTGAATTCTGCAAGCGTATTCGAACGAATTAAAGCCTTAAGAGCTTCTTTTATTTTCTTAACCGTGTCAGGATATTCTTTACCTATTCTTAAAGAAACAGCTACCAAATTATTTATATAGGGGCTTAGCTCGGTATGTTCTGCCAAAAATTTCCTAAATCCTTTAGTAGAAGAATATCCGACAAATGAAGAGAGGGCTTTACTCATACAGTCTGCGTATAGTTGTTTTAGCTCAGATATGAATTTCTTATCCCCGAACTTCCCGCTTAGGTAAGAGTCAACTAAAGAACTTGCTTTCTTTATAAAGCTCTGCTTTTGAAATGGTAGCTTATTTACTGAAATATAGGAGTGGGAGATTAGAGCCAACGCTTCGCTTACATTCTCGTATTTCTTACCGGAGGTAATTAACTGCCTTATAGCACCGATTAGCCTCTCGTGTGAATCTAGATGCGCTGAGCGGTCCATTAAGGCAAAAAGAAAATCTATAGATAATATAGCTAAGACGTGCCTCGCAAGAAAACTGAGCAGATTTTTGTCTTCCTGCTCTTCCTGTATGTCTAATATCACATCCATAAAAGAGACGTCGCGCTTGCGCAGGAATTCCCTGATAAAACCTGCGCTATATTCTATTTTCCACTCTGCGAGTTTGCGTAATACTTTATCTATATCGCTGCTCTCCTCCTGGAAAAATTCATAAAATTCTTTTCTCTTCTCTGGGTCAGTCGTTTGAGCAAAAAGCTCAAAAAGAGCTTTACCTAAAACAGTTTCAAACCCTAATAGGTACTTTGCCAACTCTGTACGCAGGAACGGACAATTTTTCGGTATATGATTCCAGGCCTGTTCGATTGTATATTCGTTTCCTTGCGCGAAATCCGGATTAAAAACCTTAAGCGTTTCTATAACCGCACCCAAAATCAGCAATTTCGTGCCAACGTGCTCTCTCATATATTCATAAAATGCCTCGCCTTTAAAAGCAGCCAAGTCCTTTATAGATTCGGGGCTATATTGCAGAATTTCCGCCAAAGCATTGCAGATCTCGATTTTAATTTCTTCCTGTAAATAATTGGCGCCTTTTATTCTGGATAAAGCCTGGATTAAACTGGGAATTGTTTCTTTTAGTTTTAGCACTAATCCCCGGGTATAACTATAATCTACGCCCGAAGTTGATGAAACCTTGCTTATCGCCACCAAAGCCGATGCTATGCTTGCTCTTAAAGAATTAGAATACGGAGTATCGTCTTCAGTATTTTGCAACAACTTGATTAATATATCAACTGTCCTTAAAACAATCTGGTACGCTGGCTGCCTGAATCGGGATAATTCCATCTCTTCCCGTGTCTTATCACTCCATGCAACCTGGCCGATAATATTTTCTAGCGCCTTGACTAAATTTGCTCTAGTATAATTGGAGTATTCATCATTACCCACTGTCCTCTCAAGGCCGTCTAAAAGTGCCTCCATAGCGCTATTTATAGTCTGTGCTACCTGAATCCTTTCAACAAGATTAGTAAAAACTGTCTTTTCGGTTAGCTGGATCCCCAATAGCTCTTTAGCAATGGAAGCTCTAAGATAATTAACTGCCTGACCTTCTCCTTGAGCATCTCGAAGTACTTTAATTAAAACAGAGCAAATTCCGACATTGGTTAAGTCAGTTTGCAAATCGACCTTGTTATCACCTTCTATATGAGTCTTAACACTAAGTCTACCGCTGAGCGCCAAGCGTATATTGCCTATAATGCCGACTATCCTTGCCCGCCTATAATTAGCAATATCACTATTGTCTTTGATCTCTTCTAACTTTGAGATGAGTAACTGTAGTGTTTCTCTTAATGAATCCATGGGCTTATCCAGCAAGCCTTTATATGGTCCAGATAAAGAAACACGATTGCGGATATTTGCTATCTCTCCTAATTCATATAACGCCAATTCCCCCCGTAAAGTTAAAGAGCCATCACTGCTTTTCTCTGCTGCCAATACTACTGTTGCTATACGTACTGAAGATTCGAGTGAACCTATAATTAATCGTAATAAATAGACTCCATACGGACGAAGCTTTTCTTGACTGAGAAGATTATCAAGCTTACGATCTATGAAAAGAATAGACCTTAATAATGATAATTTAATACGGATAGGGATCCCTAGAATGAACCTAACCGCTCTATCAGAAAATGGCTGGAGAGAATTTTCTGCTTTCTTGACCTGATATGCCATCTGTCTCATTAAACGAAGCGCCTCTTTAGGGATTTTTATAAAATCACCAATGTATATATCCTGCATATTAAATTGAATTTGCCCGTATGGCTGGTTATAAATTTGCTGATTGGCTATCTGTATAAAGTTATCCGGGATATTCCAAGCGAAGTTCTGATTTTGTCCGGCAATAGGATTTATTGCTGGCGGATTAGGCGCTTCTTCAACATCATCGTCTTCTTCCCATTCTTCATCAGCCTCTTCAACCCCTGCATCTTGCCTATCTACATCTTTATTTCTATTAAATAATCCTTTTAACCAACCGACAAATCCCGTCTCCGCCCCTGCTTCTGCCACTCCTTCTGATTGCCTACCTAAGGCTTCGGTTATCTCGTGAATTACTAACTCTCGGTCGTTCTCATTGCCTTCAAGTATATAAACAGTAGCCTGGCCTGTTACTCTGTTGAAATGACCGAATCCCCTGCCTGGATCAGATATGCCAAGGCTTCTTGCTCTTGCTGCAAATTCTTGCTGACTTAATACTTCTATTTTTACATCGTACTTCTCTTCAAGCTCTTTTAAAGATAGAACCCTATCTCTTTGGGGAACGGTATCAGCTGCGCCTTGTGCCATAACATGGACTATATCGCCTTGAGCATCAACTTGAATATTCACCCCTATGTTAGGGCCTGAGAGAGACACTCCCTCTCTTGCAGCTATACGGATTGACCTACCGCCTCCAAGGGTAGTAACCTCTGTCCCAAGTTGAGCAGGAGCAAGCACTCCGGCCTGAAATCCACCTGAAAAATAGCTCCTGATTACCTGCCCAAAGGGAGTAGATACAGGAGTCTGGAAGTTATATTCGCCGTCTTTAAATGATTTTTGATAAGCATTAAAATAAGTGCCTTTGGAAAACGGGATTTTCGCAGTAAAACTAGTGATATTTCGTGACTCAATAAGCCGGGAATAAGTTGTATTTTGATAGGCAAACTTCACTTTAAACCACTGGGATAAAATCAAGGAATAATAAACTTGACGTAAAGCGGCGTATTTCTTTGCTGTATTTACTTCTTTGGTCAACTTAGGGATAATGGTTTCGCGAATAAGTTGGCTTGAGTATTCATTGAGGGCTTTCAGGCGGTCATCCTTGAAGTTGTAAACAGCGTCATCCTTAAGGTAATCCTGCTCAAGCATAACCTTTAGGGTAGCTTTATAGATGTAGGCAGAATCTGTAGTCTCTCTTATAATAATTTCATCAGGCACAATCCAAGGCCTAGTTAAGGTAGGGATAGTTACATTCTGACTACCAAAAAGTTCTTCGGCTTTCTGATAAAGCTTGTTCCAGTACTGCTGGCCTTCGGGGGTTTCGGGAGAGGTAGCCTTGGCGGTATCTTTCTTTAGCTCTAAGTCTGCCTCAAGAAGGACTCTTCCTATGTCAGTCTGAGCCAAATTATCATCTATGATATTATCAGGTGAATCAGGGCGCAAGTTGACCCAGAAAGCATCATTGGGCAGGGACAAGCCGATGAAGAAGTATTTTAAGAGATCTTTAGAGGTATTTTCAAGATCACTGGTCGAGGGATTCTTTAGGGTGCCTTTATCTATGAGCAAGCGGAAGTTATTCTGGGCTGGGTCGTATTGGAGGTAGCGCAGATGCAGCGGGCGGAATTTATCCACAGTCATAGCGCTGCGCATTGCGCTAAGATGGCCTGCTATATCCAATTGAGCTGCAACCTGCGCAAAGCCTGATTGCTCAAAGATAAGCAGGAAGCTTAATAAAAAGGCAATAATTTTGGTCGGCTTTTTCATCTGTTATTTAAGCGAATTTTCGCTCCTCAACCGTATACTAAAGTATGTTACATATAAGGTAAGAATCAAGGCAAAATGGGCGTTTTTAGAAAGCGCTTCCAGAAGGGGGCATAAAAGACGCCTAATCAGGGGAGATTTTTTGGTTAAGCTGGGGGCAGATCGACAGGATATTCTTGCCTTAGACTACCGGTATTCCTACCAGATTGGACATCGTTGAAGCCGAAAATGTCCAATCTGGTAGGCAGAGATAGTGTCTAATTAACTTGACTTCTCTCGAATTGTATGGCCATATTGTATCAACAAAAGGGCCAAACATGAGCGAAAAGACTATAAACGAGATCATGGCGTTAAAAGGGATGCCGCTTGCTGAGCTTAGGGCGAAATACGAAGAGTTATTCCCGAGCCAGAAAGCGCCTTCAAATAACAAGGTATTTCTCTGGCGGAAAATTGCTTACCGGATGCAGGAGATTGAATACGGCGGTATTTCCGCTGAAACCCGAGGTAAAATCTTAGAACTAATTCAGCAGTATGATCCGGTTAATAACAAGGCCTTGCGCCCTGATGCTTCCACTGAAAACCGACCCAAGAAATCTAACCTTAGCCGGGACAAGAGGCTGCCGATCCCCGGCACTGTAATTACTAAAGAATATAAAGGTATTAAACTTCATGTTAAGATACTGGAGTTTGGCTTTGAGCACAATAGCAAAGTTTACAAAAGCCTTACTGCAATCGCTAAGGAAGTAACCGGAGCACACTGGAATGGATACTTGTTTTTTAAACTGTAGGAGTAATTATGGAAGCTAGCCAACGCATCTACTGCGCAGCGTACTGCCGCAAATCAGTGGAAGAACGCGCGGATGAGACCTTTGGTTCTATTGAAAACCAGCACGAGGCGATCCTAAGCTTCATTGCCAGCCACAAGCACGAAGGCTGGACAGCGCTAACCGAAAGATACGATGATAATGGGTTCACCGGCTCAAACACCCACCGCCCTTCCTTGCAGAAATTGATTAATGATATCAAAGAAGGTAAAGTTAACATGGTAGTTGTCTATAAATTAGACCGGCTAAGCCGGTCATTGGTTGATTTTGTGCAAATCCTTAAGTTTTTTGAAGAGCACAATGTAGCCTTTGCCTCAATTACCCAGCCAATAGATACAAGCACTTCTACAGGCAAGCTGATGCTACATATTTTATCTTCCTTTGCCGAGTTTGAAAGAGAGCTAATATCTGAAAGAACCCGCGATAAAATGGCTGCTGCGCGCAAACGGGGCCAATGGCTGGGCGGAAGGCCACCATTAGGCTATGATATTGCAAAGGACAAGAAAGAGCTGGTAGTTAACCAAGAGGATGCCAAGCTAATCCGTGAAATCTTCGCTCTTTACCTAAAGGGCAATTCTCTTCTTAAAGTGGCTCAAATCATCAATGAGAAAGGATATAGGACAAAACGCGCCACTTCCAGGGGTGGGAAAACATTCGGAGGAATAAAATTCGGTATTACCCATATCCAGGCAATAATAACTAACGTACTCTATTTAGGAAAAGTCTGCTACGCCGGGCAAATCTATGACGGCCAACAAGAAGCTATTATCGACGAAGATACTTTCAAAAGAGCCCAAGAAAGGCTTAAAGAGAACCGGGTTGAGCGCAGAGCTACAAAGAATATAGAATGCACTGGATTATTAACCCATCTACTGCACTGCAAGACCTGCGGTAATTTTATGTTCCATACCTATACCTTAAAACACAAAACGCACAAATACCGTTACTATGTTTGTTCAAACGCCCAGAAACGCGGTTATAATTCCTGTCCAACAAAATCTGTCAATGCACAGGCAATAGAAGATGCCGCCGTTGATTGCTTAAAGAGAATCTTCGCTAATAACCACAGAAAAGGCGATCATCCCAATAAACAAGAAGTCGAAGCAGTTCTGTCTCCAATTTGGAATACCCTTTATCCTGAAGAAAAACGGCGCATCCTAAAGGTCATAATTAAAGAGATCGATTATAGCTCCACCAGCAAAAAACTGGGGCTTATGCTTAACGGCAGTGATACACGGCTTGAATTTGAGGTTGATTTAAAACAAGTGCGGCCTTTGAATAAATGGCGTAAAGAAAAGGAGGTAGAAAAAGAACCAAAAATCAGAATAAACTTAATCTCTGCTTACCAGCTGCAGAGGCTCATTGAAGCTGGCAGGATTAATAGCCTCAAGCAGACCTCTGAGTGGCTCAACATCGACCAATCACGCCTTAATCATACCTTAACACTGCTACTTCTCTCCCCGGCTATTCAGACAGAGATAATCTCAGGAGATACTCAAATACTCAACCTAATCCCCGAATACAAAATCCGCTCTTTAGCCGCGCAATTTGACTGGAATAAGCAAGCCGAAGCCTGGCAGAACATCAAAAATCCCTAGTAAATGCCCAGATAGAAGTTGTTTATTGCGCAAAATCTCGCCGATTAGCCATTTACTACGAGGCCTTTACTAAACCGCGATTCGGAGATGAAGAGATACTCGAGGGAGAATTATTCGCCTTATTCAGACAGAAAAGCTTGCTCCAGAAAAAAATGGGACAGTCCCCTTCGGGGACAGTCCCTATTTTTTCCCTAACCTTTTGAAACATCGTCACATAAAACACTCCCTGACCAGTGTTAGCAATCAAGGCAATATTTATCTCTCTATCTGGATTTCGAGAGATTCATGTGGTTGCCCCGCATGGATTCGAACCATGACAACAAGATCCAGAATCTTGTGTCCTACCATTAGACGACAGGGCAGAATCTTTAATATACTATATCCTATTCCCCGCCCAACTACGGCGGGATTTCGCTAGACTAAAAACCAAGGTGCTCAAATTTAAGGCTTAGAAGAGCCGTGAACTCCTTCGTACTTGGCAAGCATCTTCTTGATATTTCCGTCAACGCGACGAAGATTCAAGGATATATCAATAAGAAACGCCACCACAAAAACACCGATAATTACTAAAGCTAAAGTTATAACTCCCACATTGCCTCCCGTGTTTGGCAAGCTAGCTACTTAATAAACCTGCCCAATCTCTGAGCAAAACGCTCTTTACCTAAATAAAATATTACTTCGAATAAACCGGGACCTATAGTTTTACCGGTAAGCGCTACCCTGATCGGATGAATCAGAATTTTGGCCTCAATACCCAGCTCGCTAACCAGGCTGCGGAAACTTGCCTCGATACTGACAACATCAAATAATTCCAAAGCATTAACCCTCTCTATAAAAAGCTTGAATTCGTGTGATAAATCTTTGGATAAATACTTCTCCTTTGCCACCTCATCAATATTAGGCTGATCAATAAAGAAGAAATCTGCCCAATCTGCAAAATCATTTACCACTGAAAGGCGCGGTTGAAACAATTTTACAAGAGAAACAAGATAATTTCTATCAAAATTATCTTTATTGATATACTTCTTTTCGATAAGCTCGGGAATCAACAAATCCGCCAATTTTTCAGGATCTTCGCTCTTAAGATACTGGTTATTTATCCAGCCCAGTTTCTTTAAATCAAAGGTAGCTGCAGTCTTGTTAACTTCCGTTACATCAAATAACTTTACCGCTTCAGACAAATCGATAATCTCGCGGTTATCCCCGGGAGCCCAGCTTAAAAGTAAAAGATAATTATCTAGAGCTTTCGCTAAATAACCCATTTGACGATAGTCACTTATTGCTGTTGCTCCGGTTCTTTTAGAGAGCCTGCCTCCGTCTATTCTCATAATTAAAGGCAGGTGCGCAAATTTAGGTAGAGGAAAACCCAGGGCTTCATAAAGAAGAATCTGTTTAGGGGTATTAGAAATATGGTCGTCTCCTCTGATTACATGAGTTATCTGCATTTCTGCATCATCTACCACACAGGCAAAGTTATAAGTAGGTGTTTTATCCGATTTAATAAGCACCTGATCCTTAATTAAGCTGGAGTCAAATTCAATCTCTTGGCGGATTAAATCCTGCATCTTTATCTTCTGGACAGGAACTTTGAGAATTATCGCCTCCCCTTCTCTATCCGGAGATTTTTGGGTATAGGCTTTGCCCTCCTGCAGTAATCTTTGGGCATATTTAGTATAGATATCAAACCTTTTGCTCTGATAATGAATCTCGTCCCAATTAAAACCCAACCATTGTAAGCTATTTAAAATTTCATCCACAAATTCGGGTTTTGAACGCAGTTGATCGGTATCTTCAATTCTTAGAACAAACTTCCCTCCTTTAGCCCGGGCATAAAGCCAATTAAATAACGCTGTGCGGCCTCCGCCAATATGTAAATTTCCCGTAGGGCTGGGAGCAAAACGAACCCTGACCATACCTATAACTCCATTCCTTTATTCAATGCCTCTTGGTTAATTGCAATCAGTTGGGGTTTATCTTTAGGCGCCATCTCTTTAATTATATTTAAAACATTCTTTACGGAAACAACCTCTCTCTTTCCTAAAAGACACCCCAGGGCCACCATATTGGCCACTTTAATATTGCCTATTTTTAAAGCAATATCCGTAAAAGGATATTTTACAATTCTTAATCCTGCCTGAACGTTAACTAATGAACTGTTAACAATCAAGAGCCCGCCCTTCTTAAGGCGCGGAAAAAATTTAATAAAAGATAACTGGTTTAAAGCAATTATTATATCCGCTTTATCAATACGGGGAGAGCCTATAGGTTTGTCTGATATAACTATCATGCAATGCGCCGTACCTCCGCGAACCTCGGCCCCATAAGCCGGAAGCCAAGTTACTTCTAGATTATCCTCCATTGCCGCCTGGGCTAAAACCTTCCCGATAAGCATTATCCCTTGTCCGCCGGAGCCAGCGATAATAATACGTTCGGTCATTTCATCCTTCCTAAAGGAAATTCTTTTATCATTGTTTCGCGAATCCAATTTAAGGCTTGATTGGGCGATAAACCCCAATAAGTCGGACAGGGAGATAAAACCTCCACTAACGAAAAACCAACTCCATCTACTTGATTTTGAAATGCTCTTTTGATTGCTTTTTTAGTTTTTATGATCTCTAAGGGAGAGTGCAAAGATGTGCGTTCTATGTATTTTACACCCGGCAAAAGTGATAACATCTCGGAAATCTTTAAAGGATACCCTTGCAGTTGAGAAGACCTGCCCGAAGGAGTCGTTGCAGTCTTCTGATTTAAAAGAGTAGTGGGCGCCATCTGGCCACCGGTCATACCATAAATAGCATTATTTATAAAGATTACGGTAAGGTTCTCGCCGCGATTAGCAGCATGAATAGTCTCATTAGTTCCAATCGCCGCTAAATCTCCGTCTCCTTGATAGGTAAAAACTATATTTTGCGGCCTGACCCTTTTAATAGCAGTTGCAACAGCCAATGCCCTGCCATGCGCTGCTTCTGAACAATCAAAATCCCAGTAATCATAGGCAATTACTGCACAGCCTACCGGAGCTATAGCAATAACCTTTTCCCTGATATCTAACTCATCTACAACTTCAGCAATAATTCTATGCGCCAGACCATGACCGCAGCCCGGGCAATAATGAGTGGGAACCTCTTTTAAAGACTTAGGATGACTGTATATTTTATCCATGGTATATTTTATTTACTTTAGCAATAATAGCTTCCTCTGCCGGGACTCCGCCCCCGGCACGTCCAATAAATTCAACGCTCTTTTTGCCATTCACGGCTAATTGTACGTCTTCAAGCATCTGGCCGTAAGACATTTCGATAACTAGATATTTATTTCTTAGTTTTTTAAAAGCTCCCCTAGGAAAAGGCCAAAGGGTTATCGGACGTATAAGACCGACTTTTTTACCTTTAGCTCTTAATGCCTCAACCGCAGACTTGGCAATTCTAGCCATGCTCCCATATGCGACTAAAACAACTTGCGCATCTTTAACCAAATAATCCTGCCAACGCTCTTCTTTTTGCTGAATAACTTTGTATTTTTCCTGCAATTTAAGATTTATTTTCTCCAAATCGCCTTCATTCATAAAGAAAGATTTTACAACATTTGGTTTTCTTCCCGCGCAGCCAGTTAGTGCCCAGGGTTTTTTAAATTTTTGGCCTTTAACCTTTAAGCTTTGAACTTTTAACGGTTCCATCATCTGCCCTAACATGCCGTCGCCTAAAATAAGAACGGGATTGCGGTATTTGTCAGCCATATCAAAAGCTGACCTCATCAAATCAAAACACTCCTGCACGCTTGCCGGAGCTAAAACTATACACCGGTAATCTCCATGGCCCCCGCCGCGAGTAGCCTGAAAATAATCGGATTGTCCCGGCCAAATATTGCCTAATCCCGGTCCTCCGCGCATTATATTTACGATTACTGCCGGTAACTCTGCTCCGGCTATATAAGAGATTCCCTCTTGTTTAAGGCTTACTCCGGGACTAGAGGAAGAGGTCATCGCCCGCGCACCTGCTGCGGAAGCGCCAAAAACCATGTTAATTGCTGCGGTTTCCGACTCTGCTTGAATAAATACTCCGCCCCTCTCTTGCATATGCAAGGCCATATATCCAATAAGCTCGTTCTGAGGGGTAATGGGATAACCGGCGTAAAAAGTGCAACCGGCGCAAAGCGCTCCTTCAGCAATAGCCTCATTGCCACTCATTAAAATTTTATTACTATGTTTTTGCGGCATATTTATTTATAAACCTCGATACAGCAATCCGGACAGACAAGAGCGCAAAGAGCGCAACCTTTACATGCGCCTTTTGCTGTTGCGCTTTTTTCAGAGAATTTAACCGGTTTTACTCCTCGTAAGTTCAAATCTCTATCGATTGCAATTAAGCCTTGAGGACAAGCGCTGATACATAAAAGACAACCTTTACATTTCTCTCTATTAATAGTTATTTTTGGCATAATATTGATTTTATTTTATTTCTAATTCCCATACCCGTCAAACCATATTTATCCAGCATTAATTCTCTTTTGCCGTGTGGGATAAACTCACAAGGCAGGCCCAATTTAAATACCGGTTTAGCCACTAAACTCTCAAGCGAAGACCCAAAACCGGAATCAACTATTCCTTCTTCAACAGTAAAAACCTTATCTATTCTTTTACTTATCTCCAGTAAAAATTCATTATCCAGAGGTTTCGCAAAACGCGCATTCACCAAGGTTCCTGATATACCATCTTTTTCTAACAACGCCACCGCTTCCTGGGCAGGAGAAACCATGCTCCCTAAAGCAAATAAAACAAAATCCTTCCCTTCATTTAAAACCTCGGCCTTACCCAGCTTAATCTCCCGATTCTGCCTGCCAAATTCATTAGGCAAAACTTTCGCCCTGGGATAACGAATAGCAACGGGCTTATTAATCTTAAGAGCAAATTCCAGCATTCGCTCTAGTTCCAAATCATCCTTGGGAGCCATAATTATTAAATTAGGAATTGCATTTAAAAAGCTTATATCAAAAATACCCTGATGAGTTACCCCGTCTTCTCCTACAATACCTGCCCGATCAATACAAAATACAACCGGAAGATCTTGCAGAGCTACATCTTCAACAATCTGATCATAGGCGCGTTGTAGAAAAGTTGAATACAGAGCAACTACCGGCTTAAACCCTCCCCTAGCCAGGCCGGCGGCAAAACAAACCGCGTGGGACTCAGCAATACCAACATCAAAGAATCTTGCGGGGAAGAACTCATGAAATTTATCTAAACCCGTACCTTCGGGCATGGCTGCAGTGATAGCCACAATTTTATTATCCTGTTTGGCCAACTCCACCAGCTTTGCGCCAAAGACCTCGGTATAACTTATTGCCGGACCATTTTTAGCAAGAGAAGAACCTGTCTGTATATCAAATGGGCCTGTTCCGTGAAATCTCACCGGATCATTTTCTGCCGCAAAATAACCTTTTCCCTTTTTAGTAACCACATGCATAATCCGCGGACCCTTTATATTTATAACCTTCTTTAGCGCTGGAATCAGTAGATCCAAATTATGCCCGTCAAAAGGACCGAAATAACGGAATCCTAATTCTTCAAATAACATACCAGGGATAAATAGATTTTTTAATCCCTCTTCGAATTTGTTCGCTAACTTTAAAAGACGGATACCTTGCGCCCCCCGGGCAGCAAGAAAATGCTCCAAAGATTCTTTAAAGCGGTTATAAACCGGTAGAGATATTATCTTATTTAAATAATTACTAATTGCCCCCACATTAGGAGCGATGCTCATCTCGTTAGTATTTAAAATAACCAGCATATCCTTCTTTAGATGCCCGGCATTATTCAGGCCCTCAAAACATAAACCGCCGCTTAAAGAACCGTCTCCAATTACAGCCACAACTTTAAAATGCTCGTCAATTGGTAACTGATCTCTTGCGCAGGCCAAGCCTAATGTTAACGATACCGCGCTTGATGAATGCCCCGAGGTAAAAACATCAAACACTGATTCGTCTTTAGAGGGGAACCCGCTTATTCCTGCGTAATTCCTTAAAGTAGAGAATTCTTTATTCCTACCGGTCAAAATCTTATGCGCATAGGCTTGATGCCCGACATCGAAAATAATCTTATCCTGCGGAGCATCCAGACAATAATGCAGCGCAATGATTAACTCCACGGCTCCCAAGCTTGAGGCAAGATGTCCGCCGTTAGCCGAAACCACCTCGGTCATCCTCTGTCTGATCTCTGAGGCAAGCCTTGGTAATTCGTCAATTTTAAGTTTTTTTAAATCTTGCGGATTATTGATCGTATCAAGCAACATATGTCCTTACTTATCCTCTTCTTCCGGTTCGAAAGGCTTAAGCTCGAACTCGCCTTTTTTATTCTTAACCAATGTATCGATCATTTTCTTTGCCGTCTCAAGTCTCTGACCGCACATTCTGGAAAGCTCTATTCCTTCCTGGTATTTCTTCAGCGCCTCATCTAGAGAAAGCTCACCGCTTTCCAAAGTCTCAACTATTTTCTCTAGCTTTTTCAAAGCCTCTTCAAATTTAACTTCTGCCATTTGTCTCTACCTCCGTAACTTTACTAACTACCTCTCCGTTATGTAATCTGGTTTTAATACTATCCCCTTTTTTTAAATAAGACGCCTCTCTTACAACTGTGCCATCGGCGATTTTGAACGTAATGCTATAGCCGCGGCTTAAGATATTTAACGGGCTCAGAGAAGAAAGCTTTTCGACTGCTCCTTTAAATTTAGCCTGTCTCAATTCTATAAAATGCTCTACACGCACCAATATCTGCCTAGCTAAATCCTGCAATCTTTCCTTATGCCGCTCTATTAATTCTGCTGGATTAAGTAAAATTAATTTATGCCTGAGTGTATGAAGCAAAGCAACGCTTCGCTCCAATGAGCGCTCTACGTTAGTCTTTAAATGATGCATCAGATTGTTCAGCTCTTCTTCGGAATTCTGTGTGATATTCAAAAATGCCCCTTTAAGCATATCTAGAAGACCTTCAAGCCTCTCCCTAAGATCTTCTTTCCTCGGCATCACCAATTCAGCTGCCACTGAAGGTGTGGCCGCACGGACATCCGCCACAAGATCCGCGATAGTTACATCGCGTTCATGACCGACCGCAGAGATAACCGGAATTGCAGAATCATATATAGCCCGAGCAACACACTCTTCATTAAATGCCCACAAGTCCTCAATGCTTCCTCCGCCTCGGCCTACAATCATTACCTCAATGCGATCTTTTTTAGCAACCGTATCATTATAACTATTTAAATCACGTATACCCTGAGCAATATCCTCTTTTGCCGACTCTCCCTGCACCTGAGCAGAACGTATAACTATAGAAACATCTGCGAAACGCCTATCCAGAACTTTCAAAATATCCTTAATTGCCGCCCCGGAAGCAGAAGTAACTATTCCTATCTTTACAGGCAGGTAAGGAAGCGCGCGTTTATGCTCCGGAGAAAATAAGCCTTCCTTTTCTAGCTTGGACTTTAACTGCTCCAGCGCAAGCTGTAGACCACCGATACCCTTAGGTTCGATCTTCTCGACAATTACCTGGTATTTTCCGTGTGGACCGTAAGCACTGATCTTTCCAAAACAAATTACCTTTTGTCCATTTTCCAGCTTAAACTTAAGGTCCTTATTAGCGCGAAAGAACATAACGCCGGGAAGAATACTTGTTTGATCTTTCAGAACAAAATAAAAATGCCCGTCTTTTGTCCCAAAGTTAGAAAGCTCTCCTTCTACCCATATCTCCGGGAAAGAAGCCTCTAGTATCAGTTTTATATCCTGAACAATCTGAGATACAGTATAAATATGTTTATCTTCCAGCGGCATTAGTTCCTTCGGTTGGAATCTGCTTTTTCTTTAAGATAATCAAATTAACGGAATACGGACTAAGTGAGAGCTCTTCCTGATAAGAACCGGTTAAACTAACTTCTTTCTCTTGTACAGGCTTAAACTCGCAGTTTAAACTACAAGACGAATCTACGCTAAAACGGCTGTAGGAATAATCCCCATTAATATTTTTAAGGTTAATTTTAATATTGCGGTTGCTAGAGTTGAATTTTTTAGCTTTATTATTTAGCTCTTGAGCCTTTTTAAGAAGAGCTTTTACTTTATTTGTGGTATGAGCTAAATCTATTCCCTTTTCAGATGTGATAACCTCATTCAGCGAATCCGAACGAATAGCATTTAAGATAAACTTACTCTCCGCAGGATTTAGAGTAGCTATATTCTCGGCGAGGTAATTATTAACTATATCCGGATCAATGTAATTATAAATAAGCAGCTCTATCCTGTCTTGTGATTTAGTGGCAATAGAGCCAACGAATTTATCATTAATCTTGCTAGAGAACATATCCGGACCTAATTCTTTTAGCATTTTAAAAATATTATAACTTACCTTAAAACCGATCTTCTTCTCTAGGCGCCCTAACCCATAATAAAATAACCCTACATTTCTAGTGGCGAGCTCCTTATTATTCTGAAAATCTTCCAGTGAGAAAAAGACCTGATTGTCTAAGCCCGCTTCGTACATATTTTTAATCCGCGCAGGTATATAGCTTGCAGAAATATAGGCTTTCTCTGCGCGAGCAGGCAAAACATTGGCATCTCGGTCATAATTCCATTCATCAACAATTAAGGGCGTATTATTGTCCAGCTTAAAATACGACAACCAATCCCGCAGAAGTTTAACTGAGTTCTTTTTATATATAGTGAGTTCGTTTTCTACTTCCGGGTCCGAAGAAAAAGCATGCCAACTGATAAAATCTAGCGGTAAATTATTGTTATCGCAAAATTTTATCAGTATATAAATTAGGCTTTTTTCGGGTTTAAGTATATTATTTCCGTCAAGATTATGAAACCACCAGCTTGTACCCGGACCGCCCACAGGAATATTAATCTTATACTGAGCCTCTAATTCCTTAACACTCTCAGCAACCAAGCGGTAAAGATTTAAATACTCCTGCTCTCGGCCTAAAAAGAAATCCCCTAAATCCGGGGCATTCCATACCTCATACCATATATTATATTTTTTTTCACAACTTAATTCCTTAATTCTGCTCTTTATCAGCTCCTTAAATGCCGCAGTCTTAATCGGCGCACTCTTGCCGTCTAAAATCTTTCCTAGTCCTTTGGGTGTGCCAAAAATATTCAAAATAACTACACCCCCAGAATCAGATACACTCTTAATAGTCTCATCATAGTTAGCTAATATCTTGCTTTCGGATTCTTTGTCTTTTGTAAATTGTGAAATTTCCCAAAGATTATATTGCAGGCGATAAACACCGTTGAAACCTATATCTTTCTTCCAAGTATCTATGGCTTCTTTAGAAGCTAAAGACTGCGGCCAGGTATTGTTATGGTGAAACCCTCGGCCGCTTAAATCGATATTCGGCTTCATTATCTTAGGTGTAGGACTAGTCCAAGAGGTTAAATCTAAAGTCAGCTCCAGATCATCCGGTGACTGCGCATAAAGAGCATTACAGATTAGACTCAAAGTTAAACAAACAAAACCGGCTAAGATTACAAATCTTTTCATTTAATGAGACCTTTCGCAACCCTGGTAATTGAAAGTGAGCGGCCGCTAGAATCATCTATATCTAAGATTGCACCGCATAACTTAATATCTTCACTAGCAACTTCAAATCTTACGGGAATAGCCGTAATAAACCTCTCCAAAACATTTTCTATTTTTCTGCCGATGACCGATTCATAAGGGCCAGTCATACCAGCATCCGTAAGAAAAGCTGTGCCTTGGGGAAGAATCCTTTCATCTGCGGTTTGTATATGCGTATGCGTCCCGATTACCGCTGAAACTTTTCCGTCTAAAAACCAACCTAAAGCTACTTTTTCCGACGTAGCCTCGGCATGAATATCTACAATTATTATTTTAGTCTCTTTATAAAGAGCCTCCTGAGCGCTTGCGGCTGTTTTAAAAGGACAATTAAGAGCATCCATAAAAACTCGGCCGTTAACATTAATTACTCCAACTTTAAGGCCCTTGGCAGTCTTAAATATCCCGCTACCCCTACCAGGCGCACCATCGGGATAATTAATCGGCCGCAATATCCTCTCCTCTTCTTTGATTAATTCAAATATCTCCTGCTTCTTCCAGATATGATCACCTGAAGTCAAAACGTCTACTCCGCTAGCAAATAAGTCTTCCGCTACTTTCCGGGTGATCCCGGAACCACCGGATGCATTCTCGGCATTAGCAATCACAAAATCAAGAGAATGCTCTGTCTTAAGGGCTGGGAGAAGCTTATTAATTGCTTCCCGGCCAGGACTGCCAACGATATCACCGATAAATAGTATCTTCATATTTAAAAATTATAATTTACTTAGCATATTCGATGGATCTTGTTTCTCTAATAACCGTTACTTTAATTTGCCCCGGATACTCCATCCCCTCTTCAATCTTCTTACGGATCTCCCTGGCCAAATTACTGGCTTCACCATCAGAAACCTTATCCGGCTGCACAATTACACGAATCTCCCGGCCAGCCTGAATAGCAAAAGATTTCTCTACGCCTTTAAAAAGATTGGCAATTGATTCTAACTTTTCCAGACGTTTAACGTAAGTCTCTAAAGTTTCGCGACGAGCGCCGGGACGTGCGGCACTTATAGCGTCGGCGGCAATGGCCAGAACCGCATAAATACTCTGAGCTGCTGTCTCTTCGTGATGCGCCTCAATTGAACCAACTACTTCTGCAGATTCTCCATATTTCTTAGCCAGATCAGCGCCTATCTTAGCGTGCGTTCCTTCAACCTGATGATCTACAGCCTTACCAATATCGTGCAAAAGACCGATGCGCCGGGCTAATTTAAAATCAAGCCCCAACTCTGAAGCCATTGATCCTAACAAAAAGGACGCTTCTTTAGAGTGCTGCAATGCATTCTGACCAAAACTGGTGCGGTACTTAAGACGGCCTAATAGTCTAACTATCTCTGGATGCAAACCGTTAACTCCGGCTTCAAAAGCAGCCCGTTCCCCTTCTTCGCGGATCTTTTCATCCATCTCTTTTTTAGTCTTCTCCACAATCTCTTCGATCCTGCCGGGATGAATTCTGCCATCGGCAAGAAGCTTCTCGAGGCTAAGACGGGCAATTTCTCTGCGCACCGCATCAAAAGCGGATATGGTGACTGCTTCCGGGGTATCGTCTATAATTATATCGACTCCCGTAGCCATTTCCAAAGCGCGGATATTTCTTCCTTCCCGACCGATAACCCGGCCCTTCATCTCATCGCTAGGTAGATTCACCACGCTTACCGTAGACTCGACAGTATGTTCGGCAGCGCATTTCTGAATGGCCAAACTTAAAATCTCTCTTGCTTTCTTATCGGATATGCTACGCGTCTCCTCTTCCTGCTTTTTTATTAATACGGCTTTTTCATTATTCAACTCTTCATTGAGACGGCTAAGTAAAATCTGCTTGGCTTCCTCGGCAGACAAAGAAGAAATCTTCTGCAATCTCTCTTTTTCTTCTCCGATAAGAGCATGCAGCTGCGCATCTTTAACTTTTATTGCCTCTTCCTGCTTTCTGACGTTTTCATGTTTAGATTCAATCTCTTTTTCCTTCTTCTCCATAAGGTCTAAGCGGCGGTCTATGTTTTCTTCCTTTTGCGCTAATCTTCGTTCCATATTAGAAATTTCCTGCCGCCTATCTTTCGTTTCACGTTCAAAATCCTGACGCACACGATAAAGAAGATCTTTTGCTTCCAGCTCAACTTCTCTGCGCTTGTCTTGAGCTTCCTTTCTGGCCGCTTCCAAAATATGTTCAGCCTTGGCTTCCGCGTCCTGAACCTTTTTCTCAGCGACATACTTTCTTAACGCGTACCCGACAAAAGCAGCAATACAAGCTATAACCAAAGATACAATAATATTTAACAACATGGATTACCTCCTTAAACAAATTAACTGCGAAAAATTCGGCTTTTTTATGCTAGAAAAGTTGTGTGGCTTTAGGCGAAAAGCACCTTATTGACGCTGATATCACCGGAGGTGGTAGGAACAAGGGGCAAGATTTGCAAAGAATATGCCAAGCCGATAGAAGGAGTATCTTTAGGGATTTTGCTTAGGAAGCGGTCATAATAACCTTTCCCACGACCCAGACGGTTACCTTTTTTATCAAAAGCAACCCCGGGAGTCACCACCAAATCCAAATCTTTAAGGTCGATGAAACGATTAATTGCAGGTTCAAATACCCCGTAAGGACCCCTACGCAGATGCGCATGGCTCACATACAAAGCTGGCCTTAAAGATGTTCTATTTTTTACACAAACTGGCACGGCAATAATCTTACCTAGTCTTTTTGCTTTTTCAATCATCTCTCTTGTTTCCACCTCGCCACTCATGGCGATATAAAACATAACTTTCTTTGCTTTTTTAAAAACCGGCTCTTTAAATAACTTCTGCTTAATTAACCTACTTTTATTTTTACGATCCTCCTCTTTCTGTCTTTTAAGCTTCATCAAAATTTTACTACGTAATTCTTGCTTTGTCAATCCTGCTGGACTTGATTTAGACATCTTCATTTATAAACAAGTCTCCCCTTCATGCTTATGCTCTTTAAACTCAAAAGGCACAGCTAAACCCTGTTTAGTATAGTAATCTTTAAGCGCCGAACGCAGTGCCTCTTCAGCCAAAACCGAACAATGCATTTTAACCGGAGGCAGGCCTCCTAAAGCTTCGGCTACAGCCTTGTTGGTGATATTTAAAGCATCAGCAATGCTTTTACCCTTGACCATCTCTGTAACCATGGAGCTAGTTGCTACAGCAGCCCCGCAGCCAAAAGTCTTAAATTTAACGTCGACAATTATATCCCCTTCAATTTTTAAGAACATCTTCATTACATCTCCGCAGATGGGATTTCCGACGGTACCAATACCGCTGGCATCCGTAATTTCTCCCACGTTACGAGGATTCATAAAGTGGTCCATAACTTTTTCGCTATAAGGTAATTGTCTATCCATGTTATTTATTTAAAACCAACTTGTGCGGCCTGCCTGATTTCTTAAAATCTTTAGGGCCTTGGATTGCTTTTAAATTATCTAGTTTCTTTCTTTTTTCTAGCTCATTATAAATTAAAACCCAGGCACAATCTTTTTCATTATCAACTTCGCACTTGCCTTTATTCATTCCTCCGCAAGGCCCATTCAGCAGACCCTTAGGGCAGAGAGTAATCGGACAAATACTACCAGTCACCCCTAAAACACATTCTGCGCATAAAGAGCATTTCTCATAAAAATTACCTTTAGCATCCATCACCGCCCCAAAGAGAGTGTTGCAGGCAGGTAACACTTCCAGGTTAAAACGATCGTTGTCTTTTGCTGATTGCACACCTAAACCACAGGCCAAAACCAAAACTACCTCTGCCTGGCGTATTGCAGAGATATTTTTAGCCAGCTCGCTTTTTAATTTTCCAGCCACGCAGGGTGCTGAAGGGACACAATAACCCACCACAATTTTACCTTTGGCCTCAAGCTCCTGCTTCATCTTAAGAACCTCATCCAGGCCTCCGGTCTTACAGGCAGTAGCGCATTCGCCGCAACCAATAAGGAAAATTTTGGTGTAGCTTTTTAAGCTATCTATAATATCTTGTATGGGTTTTAACTCTGAAATAATCATGTTAAAATTCTACCACTATTCCACTTTTGGAGCAAGAAAAAAGTCGGCTCTAACTAGTAATCTTCGCGATTACGAAAGTACTCCTTCATCATCTCCAGAAACTCTTTATCCTTGGATTCTTTTGGTAAAGGCCTATCTTTAAACTCTTCATCATCAATATCATAATCATCCCCTGCGCCTTCAACGCTAACAAATTTTTCCATTATATTACCCTCATCCAGAAAACGTGAGGTCTGGGTAAAAACTGTCCCACCGGAACTCATGAAGCTTCTGGGAGAGCGGTCTATATGCGGTTTAAGCAGAAAAAGGTTCTTCTTAGCCCGGGTTGCGGCAACATAAAAAAGCCTGCGCTCCTCCTCAATAGCCTCTTCATCCTCTAAAGATAGATAGCTTGGCAGGTGCCCTTCAGCCACATAGATTAAGAATACACTCTGCCACTCCAGGCCCTTGGCAGAATGAATAGTAGAAAGCGTAAGCGGGGCATCATCTCTATCTTTTTTTCCCGCCTCAACAATGCTCCTCTCCGGAGGCTCCAAAGCCATATCTACTAAAAAAGGTTCTAATGATTTATAGCGGCTGGCAATGCGTATTAAAGAATCTAAATCATTTATCCTCTTATGGAAATCATCATATTTAAGCTTAAGCAGCGGCTGATAATATTCTAAGAAGGACTCAATTATACTCGCCGGCTCCCGCTCTAGTGGATCAATCTCTTTAAGTAAATGAAAAAGTTTGTTTACCTCTTCCTTATGATTCGACAAGGGCCTGGAAAAGAACTCCTGTGAAGTTAAACTCATAACTTCATTAATGATTTTTTCTGCTCCCTTGGGGCCGATACCGGGAATTAATAAAAGAGCTCGCAGCCAGCTTACCTGGTCTGCGTGATTATAAAGAATGCGTAAATATGATATGACATCTTTAATATGCGCTGCTTCTATAAACTTTTGCCCCCCATATTTTACAAATGGAATATTCCGGCTAGCCAGCTGGACTTCCAAATCATTGGAGTGCCAGCCCGAGCGGAACAATACTGCTATATCCTTTAAATTTACACCGTCCTCGCGCAACTCCAATATTTTATCAGCTATATAACGGGATTGGCTGAATTCATCCTGGCAATCTATAAAAATGGGTTGCTCCCCGCCTTTAACTTTAGTGTAAAGATTCTTTTCAAATTTATCTTTTGCTCTTTTAATCACCTCGTTAGTAAGGTTAAGTATCGGCTGGGTTGAACGATAATTTTCTTCCAAAGTTATAATCTTGGCTCCTTTAAAAATATTAGGAAAATCCATAATATTGCGAAAATTTGCTCCCCGGAAAGAATAAATACTCTGGGCATCGTCTCCAACTACCATTATATTTTTATGCTCTGAAGCTAGAAGACAGGTTATATAAGCCTGAAGCTTATTGGTGTCTTGGTATTCATCGACCATAATATACTTATATTTCCTGGCAAGAGTTAAACGAACATTCTCATGATTAACAAGAAGGTTTTTCAGATAAACCAGAAGGTCATCATAATCCAGAAGCGATTTCTCGAACTTGTATTTATAATACTCGGTTTGAATTTGTTTAATTTCCGAGGAAAATTCTATAAACTGAGGATATTCATCGTACAAAACATCCTCGAGTTTCTCAGATTTATTTACACTCTTAGAAATTACCTCTAAAATAGCATGCTTCCTTGGAAAACGCTTTTCCAGTTTGTTAAAACCTAAGCGGGTACGGATTAAATTAATGGTATCCTCTGCATCGGATTGATCTAAAATAGTAAAATTACTAGAGAGTCCCAACAGCTTTGCGTAACGCCTTAAGATACCGTTGGCAAATGAATGAAAAGTGCCTCCGCTAACGTGACTACAGCGCTCATCAAGAAGAAGAGCGGCTCTCTTAAGCATCTCCTCAGCTGCCCGACGCGTAAAGGTAAGGAGTAAGATCGCATCCGGATGTATACCTTGCTCAACTAAATAGGCGACCCGATGCACAAGAACCCGGGTTTTCCCGCTACCTGCTCCGGCGATAACCAGATATGCTCCGTTAATTGATTCCACAGCCTTAAGTTGAGCGGGATTTAACTCATTTTTATAATCAATTTTCTTAGACATAATATACTAAATTACTGGGAGTTTATTTATTCTCGGCTTCCTTGAGTTTTCTTTTTTCTTCGAGGAGTTTTTGGGTGATCTCTTGAGGAACCTGCAAATATTTGGAGAATTCCATAGTCGCGTTAGCTCTACCGCTGGATAAAGAACGGAAAGCCGTAGCATAACCAAACATCTCAGATAAAGGAACCTCTGCAGAAATAATCTTTTGTTTACCCTTAGTCTCCATATTAAGTATCTTGCCGCGATGAGAACAGATATAACCCACGCAGGCATTCACATGCTCTTCAGGTGTTGCTACCTCTAATGACATATATGGCTCAAGGAGTATCGGCTTAGCTTTCATAAATGCATCTTTAAAACCAAAAATTCCCGCCATCTTGAAAGAAAGCTCGGATGAGTCAACTTCATGATAAGAGCCGTCGAACAACTCCACTTTTACATCCACTACAGGATAGCCGACATAAACACCTCTCTCCATCGCTTCAATTACTCCTTTTTCTACTGCCGGAATAAATGAACGCGGAATAGCTCCTCCTTTAATCCCGTCGATAAACTCAAACCCTTCCCCTGACTGAGCAGGAGATACCTTCAATAGCACATGTCCATACTGACCACGACCACCGGACTGCTTAATATGTTTTCCTTCTCCTTCAGATTTCTCTAATATTGTTTCCCTATAAGCAACCTTGGGCTGACCCACAATAGCCTCTACCCCGAATTCTTCCTTAAGCCTATCGACAATAATCTCCAAATGCAACTCTCCCATTCCGGTAAGCACAACCTCTTTAGTTTCTTCATCTGTGTGCACTAAAAAAGTAGGGTCTTCTTCGGTTAATTTGGCCAAGCCCTTGCCTAGCTTATCCTGATCCCCGCGACTCTTAGGAACAATACTCAAAGATACAACGGGAGTAGGGAATTGTATCGCTTCGAGTAAGATAGGATTCTCTTCATCACAGAGCGTATCCCCGGTAACGGTATTTCCCAGACCCACAACTGCAACAATGTCTCCGGCAAAAGCATAATCAACATTCTCCCTCTGATTAGCATGCATCTGCACAATCCTAGCAACTCTCTCTTTTTTATTCTTAGTAGAATTTAAAACATATATGCCGGTATCAAGCACTCCGGAATAAACACGCACATAAACTAACTTACCCATATGCGGATCTGCCTGTACTTTAAAAGCCAAACCGGAAAAAGGCTCTTTAGTATCCGGATGGCGCGGAAGCATTTTTTCTTTGTCATCTACATCATGACCTTCAATAGCAGGCATATCAAGAGGCGAAGGTAAATACAGAGCTACAGCATCAAGAAGATTTTGAACTCCCTTATTTTTAAACGCCGCTCCGCAGAGAACAGGCACTGCCTTATTGGTTATAGTGCCTTTACGAATTGCTGCTTTAAGCTCATCGGGGGTAATTACGGCATCTCCTGAATCGAGATATTTCTTCATTAATGCTTCATCAAAAGCCACTGCCTTTTCAACCATTACATGGCGGAACTCTTTGGCTTTCTCTAAATAATCTGACGGAATTTCTTCAACACGATACTCCTTACCTAATGATTCTTCTTCGTAATAATAAGCCTTCATCTCAAGCAGATCCACAACCCCTTTAAAATTTTCTTCCGCGCCGATAGGTATCTCTAAGGGAATGGCATTGCCCCCCAAATCATTTTCAATTCCCTTTAATACCGAATAAAAGTCTGCTCCGGTACGATCCATCTTATTCACAAAACCTAATTTTGGGACATTGTATTTGTTGGACTGATGCCAGACAGTCTCGGATTGCGGTTCAATTCCTCCAACTGCGCAAAATACCGCCACCGCTCCGTCTAAAACGCGCAAAGAACGCTCAACCTCAACGGTAAAATCCACATGCCCGGGGGTATCAATAAGGTTTATCTTATGCTCTTTCCAGAAACAAGTGGTAGCTGCCGCGGTAATAGTAATACCCCTTTCCCTCTCTTGTTTCATCCAATCCATCTGAGCACCGCCATCGTGCACTTCGCCGATTTTATGGCTCTTCCCCGTATAAAAAAGAATCCTTTCGGAAAGCGTAGTTTTACCGGCATCAATGTGCGCCATTACCCCGATATTACGAGTCATTCCCAACGGATACTTCGGCTGCGCGTGAGAACTTCCCTTGCTTGATTTTACTTCCGGAGAAACTTCTTCAGCCGGGGTAACTGCTTCAACTTTGGCCTCTTCTGCTAACGGTGGCTCTTTCGCCTCCTCCGGAATAACTGAATCTAGCGGAGCCTGACTAACAGTAGCCTCTAAAGGCGTTTCTGTTTTTACCTCTATCTCTGGTTCTTCTTTCGGTTCTTCTTTCGGTTCTTCTTTCGGTTCCTCTTTCGGTTCTTCTTTCGGTTCCTCTTTTCGTTCTTCTTTTGGCTCTTCTTTAATGTTTTGCTCAACAACAGCTTCTTCTTGCGCAGGAGCAATTGTTGATTGTATTTTTTCTTCTAACTGCTTCTTTAAATGTAGAATCTCCTCAGCAAAAACGTGCAGCTTCTCTTCTTTTGCTTCCAACTCTTTTTCCAATTCAGTGTATTCGTTATTTAATTTATTGAAATCATCCTTAGGGATCCATTCGCTATTCTTTTCTTTATGTTTAAATTCGGCAATGGCTGCTACAGATGCCTTTAGGTCCTGGATATATTTTTCTATCTGGTGTTTCTGTATTTCAATCTGTTCATCTTTATCTCTTATTACTTGCTCCTGTTCCTTAATTTTATTGTTTAACTCGCGCACCCCTCTGGCCGCATCTACATTTTTAGTAAATTCATCCTGGAGCTCTTTTTCTTTTACGATAAATTGATTCTTGAGTTCTAAATTTTCTGCTTTTACTTTATTGAGCATATCTTCGGAAGTAGCTACCCACTCTTGTCTGCGTTTCAGCTCTTCTTGTAACTGATCATATTTAGCTATTGCTTCTCGGTATTCTTCTTTTTCTTTAGCATTCTGAGTCTTTGTCTCCTGTAGCTCATTATTTAAACCTTTAACTTCGCTTTCCAGCTTATTAATCATCTGCTGACGAAAATCTAAAGCAGTCTCTTTGGGTAAAGGGCTTGTCTTTTTTTTAAGTTTAGGAGCTCGGCCCGCTTCTGCAGAGAAGAGGACACCAAAAACCGCATATAAAATTAACCCCGCTGCCGCTCCTCCAACAATAATTATAGGTATTAAACTATCCATAATTTATTCCGTACTCTTACGTAATTTATCCATCCGCTCTTTAATCTTGGCCTCAAAACCAATGTTCGTTGGCTCATAATAACTAACCTTCCTGCGGGTATATTTTTGTTTTACATAATGGTTGTCGAAATCGTGCGCGTATTTATAACCTTTCCCGTGTTTCAACGCCTCGCCATCGGCAGAAGCATCCTTAAGATGATCAGGAACTTCCTGAACCTTCTTATTTTCTATATCTTGCATCGCTTTATCAATTGCCAAATAGCAGGCATTTGACTTAGGGGCGCAAGAAAGATATATAACTGCCTGAGCTAAAGGAATTCGCGCTTCCGGCATCCCCACAAATTCTGATATCTGTAAAGCGGAGTTAGCTAAAACTAAAGCTAAAGGGTCAGCGTTACCTACATCCTCTGCAGCTAAAATACAAAGTCTGCGGGCAACAAATCTAGGGTCTTCACCCGAATAAAGCATTTTTGCCATCCAATATAGCGCGGCATCCGGATCGCTACCGCGCATAGATTTAATAAAAGCCGAAGCAGTATCAAAATGCGCATCCTCGTCGTGGTCGTAGACAACTGCTTTCTTTTGAATTGATTCCTCGGCAACCTCTAAATTAAAATTGATAAAGCCGTCTTTGGACTTGGGAGTAGTCAAAATCCCTACTTCTAAAGCATTAAGCGCTCTGCGGGCATCGCCTTCACACGTCTTAGCAATAAATTCCAACGCCTGGATCTCTGCTTTAACTTTAAACTTACCCAAACCGCGCTCGGCATCACTTAAAGCCAAATTTAAAATCTCTAAGATATCTTTTTCTTTTAAAGCTTTCAACTCACAAACCAGAGAGCGTGAAAGCAGAGGAGAGGCAAGAGAAAAAAATGGGTTGTGCACAGTGGCTCCGATTAATACCGGATTGCCATCCTCTACATCAGGGAGTAAAACATCCTGCTGGGCTTTGTTAAAACGGTGTATTTCATCAATAAAAAGTATAGTCTTGCGGTCCGTATCGATTAATTTTTGTTTTGCTACTGCTATAACCTTGCGCAATTCTTCAACATTAGAAGTAGTGGCGTTAATAGCAATAAAATGGGCGCCTGAAGTACTGGCGATACAATGGGCTAAGGAAGTTTTTCCGACTCCGGGAGGCCCGAATAAAACTACCGAGCTTAAACGATCTGCTTCAATCGCCCGACGCAGGAGTTTTCCTTTACCCAAGATGTGCAATTGGCCTATAAAATCATCTAACTTTTTAGGCCGCATACGCACAGCTAAAGGGAATTTTTTTAAATCTATCTTCTTATCTTCGCTAAAGAGGTCCATAGGGATAATTATACTACCATATACCTTACCAAAATAGTTCTGTAATCCCCAATCCTCCTATGCCTTTCAATAAGCAACGTTATACTATTAAATAACCTAGGAGGATTAATTCGGCCAGCAAACTTATGTTCGCTAGCACTCCATAAGTTTGGGCCTCATTAAAAAAAATCCCCGCATTAGTGCCGTTGGACTGAATACTCTGAACCATTTTGGTTTCAGGTGGGTGCCCTATCTTAAAACACCAAGGTGTTAAAGAATATCGGGCTCCCTTGATATTAGTGTTGGTTCAATAATTATCAAAATTCCAACGTGCACTGCAGGGATATTTAAAAGAGCTTTATTCTAAAAAAAGTATACCACATATTACCTAAAAGTCAAACTAACGACTTTTGCTCAAATTAAAGCTAGCGCATTTTAACATTAAATTGCTTGGTCAGCAGATCACAGTTAGCTCCATGCAACGGCTGAACCTCTTCTTCGGTTAAGGTGCGCTCGGGAGATCTGTAATAACAGGATAAGGTCAAGCCCCGGTATCCGGGAGGGATCTGCTTTCCTTTATAATAATCTGCAATTTTTACACTAGCTAAAAGCGGTTGACCGGATTGTTTAAATAATGCCAAAATGTCTTTAACGGATATATCTTCCTTAAGAATAAAACTTATATCTCTGGTTATCCCGGGGTATTTTGGCAAGGGCGCTAACTTCTTGTCCAGATTAGCATAAGATAAAATTTTATCGAAAGAAACTTCGGCTAAAAAGATATCTCTATTTTTAATATTAAATTTTTCCCGATTGGCATTACTTAACTTTAGCAGGTCCCCAACCCTCTCTTGCTTAATGAATACTTCAACCCTGGTAGCGTCCTGCGCTAAATTAAACTCATAATCCTTAATTCCCAGGAATTTAAATACTGTCTCGAGAATCCCTTTTAAGTTCAAAATGCCTACTTCATCTTTTATCGCACCGCTACTAAGCAATATGGGCTCATCTCCGCTTAAAGCCAAACCTAACATTAATTCTTCTTTAGGATGAGTTCCGGCAAGGAAAACATTGGCAATTTCAAAGAGAGCTACATACTCCTGCTTCTGATTTAAATTAAAAGCTACGCTCCTGGTTAAACCAAGATTTAGAGTAGTCCTTAACGCTTCCTGCTCCTGACTAAGAGGATTCATTACTTGAATCGGCTCTGACTTTATATCCCTAGATAGACTAATCAAAGAAGAACGATCTAAAAGACTGTAAGTAATTGCCTCGTTTAACCCTAAACCTACTAAAACGTTTTTTATTGCTGAAACTAAATCTCTTCTCTCTCTTAAGCTTACGCAAGGCATAACTGCCGGAAGAGTTGCCGGAATCCGCGCAAAACCGAATACACGGCTTATTTCTTCAATTAAATCTTCGGCAATCTTAACATCTTGCCTAAAAGACGGGGCAGTAACGCTAAACTTGCTTTTGCTTTGCAGGCTTACTTTAAAACCTAAATCAGCCAGTATACTCTTTATTTTAAGAGGCGGGATTCTTAATCCCAGAATTTTATCTACCTTCTCTAAATCTAAAGTAATTTGTTTATTCTTTAAAACTTGTTGGCCGACTGCTTTATAAACGGTCTCTTCTCCTTCGGCTAACTGAGCAATTAATTCTGCGGCTTTAGAAGAGGCCTTAGCAGTCGCCAGCAGGTCTATCCCTCTCTCAAATCTGTAACTAGATTCACTCTGCAAGCCCAGAATTTGTCTGCTCCGGCGAATAACTACGGGATTAAATACTGCTGCCTCTAGCAAAATATTCTGTGTACTCTGGTTAACCTCGGTATCCTTACCCCCCATTACGCCGGCCACCGCCACAGGCTTACCTGCATTAGCAATAACCAAAACTTTTTCCGAAAGCTCCTTCTCTAACCCGTCGATTGTAACTATTTTTTCTGAAGGATGGGCGCGACGCACAACTATTTCTTCCTTGCCCAGCCTATCCAAATCAAAAGCGTGCATCGGCTGACCTAATTCGAACAAAACATAATTAGTGATATCCACAATGTTATTAACGCTGCGGCAGCCAACAAGCTCCAGTCTCTCTCTAAGCCAGGCAGGAGATGGCCCTACCTTTACGTTGCGAATAACTCTACCTGTATACAAAGGGCAATCTTTCTTATCTTCAATCGCAATCTTTAATGCGCTACTTTTTTTACTTTTAACAGAAGATTTTATTTTCTGCTTTTTTATCTTTGCTCCTGTAAGCGCGCAAACCTCCTGAGCAATTCCAACGACACTCAACCAATCCGGGCGATTAGAGGTTATCTCTATTTCAAAAATAAAGTCCCCTCCTCTTTCCTCTAAAGAGACGACTTCCAGGCCTGCCATAGTCAGCTGATCAGCTAAGTCCTGAGCCGGAATTTTTATATCAACAAAATCTTTTAACCAATTGTAAGTTACTTTCACTTATTACCAATCTCCGATATGACGCTTCTAATTAATCTTGGCGGAATGGCTTGGCTTGATTTCGGACAGGACATGTGAATTTCTTGTAAGCAAGTGTCCCTGTGAGAAAACAAGTCAAGACATAGCGCAATAACTGTTTAAAACTGTCGTAAAAACCTTAAATCATTCTCAAAAAATAATCTTATATCATTAATGCCGTATTTAAGCATCGCGATTCTCTCTACTCCCATGCCAAAAGCAAAGCCGGTATAGACATCCGGATTAATACCCAC
>Ga0172375_10001887_pt1 | contig 33345 bp, 19 predicted proteins | sample LakKiv1m_FD_114537 | JGI IMG/M metagenome (GOLD analysis project Ga0172375, IMG submission 114537) | Freshwater microbial communities from Kabuno Bay, South-Kivu, Congo - kab_092012_11.1m | ecosystem: Environmental > Aquatic > Freshwater > Lake | place: Democratic Republic of the Congo... | reverse complement strand
TCAATCGCCTGCGCGCTTTCTTCCTTCCCTTCTTCTCCGAAAGTGGGATCCAGTGCCGCGGGAATGGTATCGGCAGTGCGATCTACATTCAATGGACGAATCACCGTCATTCGCTTCGCGTCGGACTTGACGCCACCGACCATGAAAAGCAATTCAAGAAGCGGAATGTTTCCTTTGAGTTTATAGAGGCCGGGTTTCTCAACTTCGCCGAAAACCAGAATTTTTTTACTGTTGTATTCCCTTACCGTAACGGTAACCTTCGGGTCTTTAACATATCCTTGGGCGAGTTTCTCTTGAATATCGTTCGCGACTTGATCGGGAGTAAGTCCTGCAGAGGGAACGCTCCCTAAGATAGGATAAGGAATAGTCCCGTCATTAGACACAGTTACGGTCTGTGTTAAATCCTGAGAACCCCACACTGAAATATCCAGAATATCTTCGCGGCCGATACGGTAAGATTCCTTATCTTCTGCGAAACCCGTTTGCGGAACTAATAGTAGAGCGATTAAAGGCAGGATTAGATAAAACTTTTTCATTCGATTCAAGAAAACCAACCCAGGATTACCTTCCCTTAGAAGTAAGAGTGCAAGAATACTGAACTTGAAATCTACCTTGAGTTCCGAAAATTATCTCTGAGATCCTTCGGCGACTTCCGCCGCCTCAAGGATGACAAACCGTTAAACCATCTTGAGATGATCCGCACCGCAGAACTCAAAGCCTAATTCAAAAAGATCTAACCGGAGGCCGGTTAGAAATTCACATTCACGCCCGCCGTCACTTTATGGAAAGTGTACTGCGAACGCGAAGGGTTTCCTGAAGCAGAAAAGTCTCTGCCGAAAGCATACCCAAGTCTGAAATCAAGATACCGAGTGAGCTTGTACATGTACATGCAGCCAAGCTCCATTTTCTTCTCATTGTTTTTATCATTAGAAATGATATTGTCGCTTTCGTCGGTATGCACAAAAACAAAGTCAGAGAAAAGACCGAAGTTATTCTTTTCGTTGATGTAGTAAGTAGCAGTCGTGCCAAGACGATCTACTGTCATAGAGCGAAAATGCCTGTCGTAGTTATCCAAGTTTGTTGCCGTCGAGCCGGTATCTCTGAAAATGAAAGTCGTATCAAACGTGTCCTGCAACGAGCGGCCATAATTGATTCCCCAAACCAATTTCTTTCCAAAATTATGGTTTATCCCCGCATTCCAAACCAAGGCGGAATCATATTGCCCGTGATCAAATTTTCTATACGCCCATCCGAAGCTCCCATTCAATGTTGTTTTCGATCCAAGTCCATAAGTAGCGCCCAATGTTGGGGATACTTGCCAATAGTCTTTCGTGGGCGTTTTAGAGAAATTTCGTATATTCCAGGTGAAGTTAGGCGTTACACTCAATTTCTTGCTAACGTCGTAAGTCAGCGACGTGTTGAGTCCGTTATCGTTAAATGTATCGCGAGTTGTCAAGCCATCGATATTGTCATTCTGGTAGATGTTTGCCGTGCTGGTTGGGGTAACGTCTCTAAAATGCTGGAAGGTGTATCCCAAACTGGAGCGAAGCTTTTCGCCGAAACGATGCTTGACTTCAGGATTAATGGTTTCCATTAAGAACATCTTCCCGGCTTTATCCGGCAGTTCGCTAACCTGGAAATTATTTCGAACGCCAAAAGCAGTGTCTTTCGTCATATCATAGCGAACGATGGCGTCGAGGTTGTGGGAATTATTATTATTTGAAAATTTATGCCCCTGATTCGTGGCAAAGCTGTAGGTGTAATCCAATTGCGTGTAAAGCTTGTCAGAAACCGGCACTTCAAGAGTTAATCCCGGAGAAATACGGGCCTGCCAACCGGGAGTCACTTTTCTCTGGGCCGTCATGTTGGAATTCCAACTCGAGTCCGTAAGCAAATGAGGGCGAATTCTCGGTTTTGTTCCTGCATCGCGAACCGAAATCTCCGAAAACGGATTCACTAATCTCGGCATCTTGCCCATAACTTTGCACCAAGCGCTTTCTCCCGAACCGGAAGACGTTTGAACGGCCGGTGCAATAGGCTTTGGCGCCACAGGAGCCGGAGCTACTTTTGCCGGACTTTTTTCACTTGTTAAGAAAGTTGTTTTCTTGACCGGGAGAGCGTCTTCGGCTGTTTTCATCTCATCGGCGAAAGTGAAGGGAACAATTAATGCAGAAAGGAAAGAAACGAGAACCAATGCAGAAAGAAAGTTCTTTTCTCTGCTTTTCTGTTGTTTTTGCTTTTTCATGATTGAACCCTTTCCCTTTTTTTAACTTTTCCTTGAGATGAAGCTACTTCCACTAAGTTGTTTTTGGGCTTAAGCTAAAAATGTATTAAGCCGGTACAGAACCGGAAGCTGACTGAACTCTGAAAACTCCCGCCCGGACATCATCAAATCTGCTTTGCATGAGATTGTAAACTTTCTGCAGTAGTTTATCGAAACCGTCCGGATCCTGCAATAAGGCGTTCTTTTCCTCTTCCGAGAGATCCAATAAGCTGGCAAGAAACTCTTTCGTGACCGTTCCGTCCGCCTGCCATCCCCCCTGAGGAACCATTCCCAGATCGGCAAGAAAATCAAAAGCATCCTCCGCATTCGCCCCTGTAGGAAGCTTTCCCATCGCCCCAACGGCCTTCACAAGCCAAAGAGCGAATTCTCCCTGATTCATCCCGACCGTAGGCTGTGCGGCAAAGCAAACGGAAGCCATCATCAAACAGACGACAAAAACAGAAATCATCTTAAAAGTATTGCGGCTCATGTTCATTCCTCCTTCGGCTGGCGTTACAAACGCTTCGCTTCCTTTAATATACGTTGCTATAACTTCTTCAGGTTTCTATCCGCTTGAAAACCAGACGGAAACAACAACGATACTATATCGATCCTTTTTTTAGTGTCAAGCGTTTTTATCAGATTTTCTCAAACTCAATCCCGGGCTACTCAATAAGACTTCTACTTGATAGATTTTATCGGCGCCCCGAAATTTATCTTTAAATCTTTTTTAGGCTTTTTAGCCCCCGGATTTCTCCGGTTTTCCGCCTCCGCTTCCTCCCAAGCCTCCCAATCCCGTCATAATCTTCCCGAATTCATTCTTTTCGAGGACTTTCTCGGCATCCTTCATGGATTCTTTCATCAGGCGGGTCAGGCTTTCCTTGTTAATCTGAGGCTCCTCGGCAAGCGAAATCATCAGGGAAAGCGTCGCGATCACCGACCTTCTCAGGTTTTTGATGGCCGTCTGTTGTTCGCGGATTATTTTCTCAAGCGCTTTAATCCGGTGTTCGAATTCGGAAAACTGCTTCTTGCTCTTTGAAGAAAGCATTTCTCAGATCTCCTTCTTACGCCCTTAAGCCCTTCGCGGGGCCGGGTTTCGGAAAATTTTTAATCGCGGCGATTGACTTTTTAAGATCTTCTTCCGGAAGCGCGTATCCGCTCAGTTTCCCGGAAAGAAACTTTTCGTATCCGCTTAGATCCATAATTCCATGGCCGCTGTAATTGAAGAGAATTACCTTTTCCTTACCCTCTTCCCTCGCTTTTACCGCCTCCTCTGCCACACAGGCAATCGCGTGACTGGTCTCCGGAGCGCAAATGGCCCCTTCCGTTCTCGCCCAAAGCAGGGCCGCCTCATAGCATTTGAGCTGGTCGTAAGCCTTCGGCGTCATCAGCCCCTGCGCAATCGCGGCGCTCACCAAAGGCGCGATCCCGTGATAACGCAATCCTCCCGCGTGAATCGCGGGCGGAATAAACGAATGCCCCAGCGTAAACATCGCGAGCAGAGGCGTCATGCAGGCAATGTCTCCGTAATCATAGGAAAACTCCCCGCGCGTCATTGTGGGGCATGCGGTAGGCTCCACCGGCAGGATTTCAATCTTCTCGCCGTGAATTTTGTCGCAAGCGAACGGAAACGCGAGCCCCGCGAAATTACTGCCGCCTCCCGCACACCCGATCACCACGTCCGGCACCTTCTCCCCCGCAATCTGAAGCTGTTTTTTCGCCTCAAGACCAATGATCGTCTGATGCAGCATCACGTGATTCAATACGCTTCCCAAAGCATACCGCGTCCGCCCGGTTTTATCGCTCACCGCGTCTTCCACCGCCTCGCTGATCGCGATCCCAAGGCTTCCCGGCGTATCCGGCATTTTCTTCCGGATATCACGCCCGACATTGGTTTCATCGCTCGGGCTCGAAATGCATCGCCCTCCCCACACCTGCATCATAACCTTTCGGAGCGGCTTCTGTTCATAGCTCGTCCGGACCATGTAAATCTTGCACTCAAGCCCGAGAAGATTGCAGGCAAACGCAAGCGCGCTCCCCCACTGCCCCGCCCCCGTCTCAGTCGTAAGCCGCTTAATCCCCGCCTGCTTGTTGTACCAGGCCTGCGCGACAGCCGTATTCGGCTTGTGACTTCCCGGAGGGCTCACGCTCTCGTCTTTGTAATAAATCCTCGCGGGAGTTTTCAGATATTCCTCAAGATAGATCGCGCGCCGCAGGGGTGCCGGCCTCCAGCGGTATAAAATTCCAAGCACCTCTTCGGGAATGTCAATCCAGCGCTCCTGACTCATCTCCTGCTCGATCAAATTCATCGGAAATACAGGCGCCAGCATATCCGGCGTAATCGGTTTCCCGTCCGGGCTCAGGGGGGGATGCAGAGGAGACGGCAAGTCCGCGGCGAGGTTGTACCATTGTTTCGGAATGTCGGATTCGGTAAGATTAATTTTAATTTCCCGCATTTTAACTCGCCTCCGGATAGACACCTGCGTATTACTGAAGAACTTGGGTCGTATTCTAACTTCCCTCTTATCCAAAATCAACGGAAGATGTTTGGGGGTAGGGATGAAAACTCAAAACCGCGTTAAAGTTTTAGTAACACACGAACTTCTGCGGCAACTCCGATGACTTTTTCGGGCAAGGTTTTCGCTAGGATAAAATTTGCCTTAGCGCTTCTTGAATATTTACGGAGAGGAATTTAGAACCAATATCGGAATGAGCGCTTCTGGTAACAAGAATCCGCCTGTCAGCGCGGATAAGATCCGCCGAAACATTCAGTCGTTTGGCGTCCTCCGGCTTCGGCGAGCCGGTCAATTTAAATTCAAAAGCCCAAAGTCCCTTTGAAAAACTCAGCACAAGATCAATTTCGTAGCCATCGCTGCTTCGGAAAAAATGGGCATCAAAATTTTTCCCGGAAGATCTCAACATACCGAGTATTTGATTAATACACCAACCTTCCCAGCTGGCCCCCACCCAGGGCTGAGACAGCAAAGCGTCCCGGTCGGGAACATTTAAAAGAGCATGGAGAAGTCCGCTGTCACGCCAAAAAATCTTGGGACTTTTAATCAGTCTTTTACGAATATTGGAAAAGTACGGTGGCAACATCAAGATCAGATACGCATTCTGAAGATATTCCAGGTAATGATTTACCGTATGGTAACTTAAACCGAGACTTCCGCTTACCGCGGACGCATTCCAAATCTGCCCGTGATACGCTGCCAGCATCTTGAAGAGTCTCTTGGTCACGTAAGGCTTGGCGGGCAGTCCCCATGCCGGCAGATCCCGCTCCGCCAAAAGAGTCAAATAATCATTCTCCCAGTCCGGATAATCCTTCTTCCTTAAAATCCCGCCGTCCGGGAAACCGCCTCGAAGCCACAGTTCATCCTGCGCCCGTTTCCCTTCTATCTCCGGAATGATAAAAGGTTGAAGCTCGCAAATCGCGAGACGCCCCGCCAGAGACTCCGAAACATTTTTCATCAAAGCGGGAGAAACCGATCCCAAGAGAAGAAAGCGCCCGTTTTTCCTTCTGTTTTGATCGATCGCTCCGCGGATTTTAGGAAAAATACCGGGCAGGACCTGAGCTTCATCCAAAACGATCAACTTCTTTCCCCGCAATAATTCGTCCCACCGAAGGTCAAGTTTTAGTTGATCGGTTTGCTGCTCCAAGTCGAAATAGACGGCCGAAAATGTCTTCGCCAGCGTGGTCTTTCCGGATTGCCGGGGCCCCAGCAACGCGACAGCCGGAAACCGGGCAAGCTTTTCCCTGATTTGGCGGGCCAAAAGTCGTTTTAGCATGTCTTGTATTATAGAAATCATTTTCTATTTTGCAAGCCTTCCCGCCTCATTGAAATATTGAAATAAATCAAAATAATGGGGTCACCTAGGTGTGGCCCCATTTTCTTTTAAGCGTTTCATACTTTGCCCATTCACGGCGGTCCATGTTTTTAGCCGACAAAAGCAGATTCACGAAATCAATCCCGGCGCCGTAATCCCCCAAAAAATCATACAGGCGGATAATAGCGCGACCGACCCAGGTCCCGATAAAAGTGTATTGCCCCGGCGGAAGATGGTCCCGGTACCTTTCCCTTAAAGACCGAATGTATTCGTAAACCGGCTCAGTCGACCCAAGACGTTCCGCCTCAATCAATGCCTCCAGTTCGTATTTCTTCTCCCAATAATTGGGTTTGCCCGGATTCATCCTGAGAAACCATTGAACCTCCTCAAGGGCGAGACGGTATTTCCCCTGCATTTGATGAATCTCCATGATCCCCCAAAGCGCCATGGATTTCTCAGCTTCATCCGTCACAAGCGCGGGTTGGATGGCGTCCTGATATTTCAAAATCGCTTCATCCAGCTTTCCCTCGATCTCCAAAGCCCTCGCCTCCCTTTGCAGGCCACATCGCACAACGACTTTCTGGATCCCGTTTAACTTCTCAAACTCGCGGTTCTGATCATCCGCAAGCTCTGTTGTCATAATCTCCCCAAAAAGAGACGCCCCCAAAAAGAAAAAGACAGAAAAGGCTGTCGCTCCTTTTTTAAGAAAATCACATATCCCATATCTCACGGGATAACTCTCCAAAGATTTTTGATGGGATCAAAATTAACGCGTGAATCGCTCGCCAGAAAATCCAAAACCGCGGCTTTCCCCGTGCTGTGCTCAATCAACTCCGTCACAAAGCGATTCACCGGCGTATTCGTCAAGGCGGGATCGTCGCAGCGCATATAATTTAAATGCGTCGCCCCGGCAATTTCAATATTGAGCAAGTCATGGTTTGAAGCCAGAAGTCCCGCGATGTCATACCGCCAGCCAACCAAACCGAGCTTGTGTAAAATATCTTCCGTCCCCCAGACATTCACGATCACTTCGACAGAAGATCCCGCAAAAGAAGGAAGCCCGAGGGGCGCCAGATTAAAGACCTCTGAAATCCCTTTTTTCAATACCTCAAGCGCTTTGTCGATCGCCTGATTTTGAAGAAACCCCAGAATCGATTCGATCAGCCGCCTCGAAAGTCCAAGCGCCCCGAGCGCCTGCTCAACGCCCTCCGCGATCCCTTCCCGGATTTTCTCCGCCGTATCGATCCACGCCCCCAAAGAGTCCCGGATCAGTTTGCCGAGATAAATCTGCGGCGCTCCCAGAGCGACAAGACTTTTCGCGCGATACCCACCCAACCAAATCGCCTCCGCCAGCGGGGCAAATCCCCCGGAAAATCCCATCCCCACAATCGGGCGGGAAAAATCTTCGCCGGGGTTCGCCAGAAAATGGTTCCGGATATCGCCCGCCACTTTCCCTGTCAGCCAAAGCCGGGTGAAAGCGGACTGTGATTCCGCGATCCACTGAAGAACATCTTTTGCCTGGTCAAGCCCGCCGGCAGAAAATTTCCGGAGGTAAATGGGCGTCGGAACAATGTCCCGCCCCCTCAAAATTTCGCCCCTGCTTTGAATTTCAAGGTCTTCGGAAAGATTCCGGATATAGTCCGGAGGGATTGAGTCATCCGTCTCCGGGTTCGCGATCCCATTGGTGAAAACAAAGAGATCCTGATCGCTCAAAGAGCCGGTGGATGAAACTCCCGTAGAAATTTTTGTATCAATGGACCGTACCATCCCCCCTTCGAAAAACACATTCATCCCGAAAGGCACCAACCGCAGGAGGGAATCCCAAAAACCCGCTTTCCCTTTTTCATCCGGCATTGAAAGGATCATCGCTCCCGAATCGTTCTCCGGATCCCCTTCCAGTAAAACCCCGTCCCGGTTTCTCACTTTAAAGCTTTTGACCTGCCCCGCTTCGGCAATTCCTTCAAAAATCAAATCTCCGGCAAGCTCCCCCCAGGTCCGTCCGGAAATCAGGCCGAATTTTTCTCCGGAATCAAAACCAAAATCCCCGATTTTAAAAATTCCTTCGTCTTTTATCCCGATAAGATTTCCGAAAAGATCGAAGAACAGTGACGCACAATCACTAAGAGAAAGTTCTTCCGCCTTTTCCCCCGACGGAAGTTCCGTGATCGTCCTCGGTTTCTCCAAGACAGCGTTTAACCCCGCACCGGAAAGAAGCGCCTCGACCGTCTGCCGGCCAAACAGGGAAGGAAGCGAATCTCTCAAAACGCCGGCAATTCCTTTTTCCCGGACCAAATCGCTCAACCGCTTCGTTTGGTCTAGAATTTTTTCAGATAAGCCGGATACCGCATTGAAAGGACTTAAGAAAACTTTTCCGATCAGGGAAAAAAGCCCCTCGAACAATCCCGTTTGTTCAAGGGCCGATTCAATCTCCGACTGAATGTCCTTCGCTTTCAAGGATCCGAGCCGCGTATCCTCCGAACCCTGAAATTTGAAACTCACGGAAGAAAGCGCGGTCCTTGCCGCGCCCTTGAGAAGATCAAACAAGCTGTTTCCCAAATCATACGGACGGGACACGGTCATCTCCGTCCCGTCGTCCCGCCGTCCCGTCACGGTGCCGCCGCCCGAGAAAAATTCTCCGAGCGCGGAAAAAACAGCTCGGTTAAAAAACGCGGACATTTCCGGATTGACCCCGACAAGAGCGGAGAGCTTCCCGATTCCCTGGAAGGCAAATTCTTCAAGAAGTTTCGGAGCCAGATATTTGAGGGTTTGCAGGAGATGGTCTGAAGTTCCGTGTTCTCCCGCGAGATTTTCGGCGACAAAACCGATCAGTTCGGCAACCGGCGGCGGGAGGTCCAGATGCAACGCGATTTCCGAGAGCCCCGCAAGCGTCAAAGCCTGAAGTCCCCGGCTCAGGAATCCCTGAACGGACCTCGTCGCCGCGCCCGCGTTCGCGCCGAGAATTCCTCCCGAAACAAACGCGCCGGCAAGCCTCGTGATCACCGGATTGACGTTAATCTTCTCGAGACCTTTGGTGATTCCGTAATCGAGCGCGTGCCCCAAGACATAGCGCGCGATTTTCTGCCGCAGACCGAGTTCCGAGGCCGACACGGCTTTCGAAAATAAAAATTCGCGGGCCCGGCCGATTTCCGTTTTGATAAAGGATCCGACGGGATTTATCGCGTTCCAGAAAGACGAGAACGCATTGACAATAAAATTTTTCATCCCGACCCAGAGCGGATCAAAGAAATTTCCGATCAGAGACAATCCTTTGAATACCACATTGAGAACGGGCTTGAAAAACTGCCCCACGCTTTTAAGCCCGCTGATAATCGACCTGCCGATTTCCTGAAAGGCCGAGCTAAATCCCGAAAGAACGGACCCGATTCCCGCCGTCGCGACGGAAACAATCGCGGAAAACGCCGCTCCTTTCAGAAAATTCTCAAAGAAATTGCCCGGTTGAGTCACCGCGCTGATCAAGCCCCCCAAAACAGCCGACACCACCAGTCCGATAATCAGATCGTCAATCCCAAACAACGCGCCCCGTATCGTTTTCGCTTCCTCCGCCGTCAAAACCCGGCCTTCCGGAAACGCGCCGGGAATGTCCAGCACAATGCCTTTCCCTTTTCCCTCCGCAAGCCATGCCCCGCAGAAATCGCTCTCCCCCATGGAGAGAAGACCTCCGTCCTCTCCCGCGTTCGGGTCCCAATAAATCACCTCTCCGTTTCTGATCTCCTTGAGAATGAGATAATGAGCCCCTTTGACGTGTAAAATCTTTTCGCGGGAATCGCCTGCCATTCGCGCTTTTAATCCGCTCCAGTCGATCTCGACGACTTCCAGCGGCCAGCCGTAAATTCCCGCCGTTTTTTCCAGCGCGAAAGCCGAAATCAGCAATTCCCCGTCGTCAAACGGAGTGCGTGTCCCCGAAACAATGTCGATCAACAGCGCGGACACGGCAAGATCGGCAATCGAAACGGATTTCGAGGCGCCCTCGAGAATCCGTTCCAAAACACGGAAGGCGGAGAAGCCAAAATGGACGGAGCAATCCTCAAGCCGCGCAAGAATTTGTTCCGCCTCCGCCCCGGTTAGAACAACCGCATCCTCCGCGGAAAGCCCCAATCCTTCAAGCCAAGCCCCGCGTTCCGCTTCATCCGTTTCCAAATATTCCCGCAGACGTTCCCGGACGCGTATTTTAATTTCCGCAATCCGCGAAAGTTTCCAAACCCGCTCATCACTTCCTTCAAGCGCTTCTTTCAGAACTTCAGAGTCAATCGAACCCCGCTCCAAAAACTGACCGCACCAGGATTTTATCTCTTCCACAGACGGGTCCCGTCCCAAAATCCCGCGATAGAAATGGACCAGGATGATTCCCATTTCATTCCGCGTGATTTCATCCTGCTGCCGGCCCGCTTCCTTCTCCAATTCTTCATAAGCCCTGGAGACCGTCTGATCTACCTCAAGTCCGGCCCGGGCAATTTCAAGATCAAGCTGCGAGTAAGCCTCAATCTCCTGCCGATAAGAATCGTGCAATTGATTCCGCAAATCTTCTATTGCTTCTCCGGCACCCGGAACTTCGACGGTTTGGCAGCTTTCGAAGCAGAGAAATTTCTGGCACACCCGCTGAAACCGGACGGATTCAAGTCTCGCGATTTCCGACTCGATCCGGTTTCGATACTCCGCGTAAGAGTCTCTGATCTCAAGAGCTTGATCATGATGCTGGACGGCCGCGTCCCGCAATGCTTCGAGTTTTTTGAGAAGAACCTCGCCCCGGGCTTTTGACAAATTTTCCCCGAGCTCACGCCGCGTTTTTTCAAAAACAACCCGGACCGGATTTCCTTCCGCGTCATATTCATAACGCGCCATCGCGGAACCCCGGCAGTCCAAAACGACCGTCACCCTGCCGTTTTCAAATAAAGTTTCCTCACCGCTTCCTTTTTTAAGATAGCGCAAGGCTTCATTCCCGTCATAAACAGCTCTTGTAATTTGCTCGGGCGCGACATCCAGCAGACGGACTTTTTGCTTCAGAGCGGTCCAGTCTTCAAGTCGCGAAACGGGAAAAACATAATTCAGGCGGTTCGAAAAAAGCTCCGGTTCGTCAAAAACCCCGGGATTTTCCGGATAAAAAATATCGCTGTAATGCCCTTTTTCCGTGCTCGCGATACCGGCAATTTTTTTAAGGCCGTAAAGATCTCCCGCGTCTCCCCAGACCGTGTGCGGCCCCTCAAGATGATCAATCGAGTAAAACGGCGTGTCATGCATCCAAAGCATCGCGCCGCCGCGTTCGAAATAAGGCCGGATCCGCTGATCCGCCTCCTGCCCGTCCTCAAAAAGCGTGTCAGGGAGAACATCATGCGCCATCACCAGGAAAGAATCTTTCCCGCGGGTCCGAAGCCAGTCCTTGAGCTCTTCCGCGTCCAGAACCCGATAGCCCCGTTCCGCCAAATACGCTTTGAACACAAGCCCTCCCTTGTCACCCGCAAGCCAGCTCCACGAACGCGACGGTGCCGCCAACGCGTAACGCTCGTCGTAATAAACCGCTTTTTCCCCGAACGAATCCCCGATTTCAAGAATTCCTTTCATCAATTCATTCTTGTACGGATCACTCGCCCTCAGAAGATCCACCCATTCAAAATCGGGCCAGATCCTGTAAAATCCGGAATCCGGATATTTCGGGTTGAAATTTTTGAAATATGACGCCGCATAGGAAGTTTCACCGAAAGTCCCGATCACCTCGCTCACGCTTCCCGGCTCCACGTATTCAAACGCCCCGCGAAGTAATTTTTCCGTCCGATAAAATTCCCGCGCCGTCACCGGATTCCCTTCAGGATCAAAATACGCCGCGGACTGCGGATGCGTGGTGAGATAGTAAAGAGGTTCGTTCTTTTTTTCGAGAAACAGCGCGTCACCCGCGGCGGCGCCTTTTCTTCCGATTACCGTCCAGGGAACATTCTCAAGGCCGGACAGTCTTGCGATTTCCTCTCCGGTAATTCCTATTTTTTCAAGCGCCTCAAGAAGCGCTTCGTTTCCTTCCGACGCGGGAAAGGGTCTGCCGCCCAAGGTAGCGACACAGACCCAGTCCCCGTCAGGAATATTATTTAAATATGAGGCAAAGGAAACTGAAAAAGCCTGTGAGCCGGGAGAAAAAACCTGCCGCTCTTTCATGGCTCCGGTGACAGAGTCTATTAAAACGACTTCATAATCCGCGCCGGAAGAGTTAAAAACAAACTGATCGTCTTTAAAAAACTGTATCCCCAAAGGATCGTTCTGCTTGTAGCTCACGCTCCACTTGGCGGGAATTTCCTCGTGATTGATAATCAGCGAACCGGTCCGGATTACTTTAACGCGGTCAATTTCCCCCGTTTCGTCCTCACGGTAAGAATAGGCGTAAGTTTCGCCTTTTTTGTTTTTAAGATTCACAAGCCGGCCGTTCAAATCATACCGGAGAAAAATATCCGTTAATTCCTGAGTGATAAATTCCGGGCTTCCGTTTTCGTCCGTCTCAATCCGGCAGATTCCCCCGGCGGGGACATCCGATGAAACCGTCTCCCCCAAAGCGGCATCGTAACTATTACGGGGCAAATTATTTTCGAAAGTCACGCGGGTTCCGTTCGCAAAATCAAGCCGCCCGCCCGACAAATCTCCGTTTGCATCGTAGGAAATTTCCGACAACTCTTTCCCGTCCGGGAACACAATGCCCGCGATTTTTCCGTCATGATAGACAAACCGCGTCCCGTCCGAATCGGTGCGTTCTTTCAAATCCACATAATGAAACGCCTCGCCGCGTTCATCCGTGCCCCGCTGATGCTCGTAATAAAATCCGTCCGGCGTCCTGTGCCCGATCAGTTGACCGTCCTTGTCATAAAAACGGGTCGTTCCGATCTCGTCAATCAAAAGCAGGCCGTCCTCCCGTTCCTCATACCGGCTTTTTTCCTGCAAGCGTCCTTTGACAAAAACTTCCGAGCCTTTCAACACTCCTTCTTCATCATAAAAATACCGGGTTTCGAGACCGGACGGGTCCGAGACGGAAATAAGTTTTTCGTTTTGGAACCGTTTCACCTCACCATTCGCGGCATCGGTCACAACCACTATTTCATTCCCGTCCGCATCGAATGCATAAGCATATTCGAGCGAGCCGCCGTCCCCGGTCGTGACATTCCGGATTTTCCCATATTCATAATCCACATGAAGAGAAGGTTCTTCCGCGGAAGAGGCGCCTGAAAAAACTCCATCCCATTGATTTTCGCCGTCATCTTCAAAATCAATATGGCTTGAATCCTGGAAAGTCACCGTCTGAATTTTTCGTTCCGCGCCCACCGTTCCTTCGCTGCCGTTTACACGCCTGAAAGAACTCACGGTTCCCGTCTCATCGTAATCAATCTCGGAAACCTGTTCCGTAATCCTCGAAAATTCCTCCTTCGGAAGATTTCTCCCACGCCAAACGGAAAACGCGACCGGTTCTTTTTCATCCAAAAACTCCTTAAAAGCCCTCAAATCTTCGGCTGAAAAATTAATATTCTCCTTCCACGCTTCGGGGACAACTTCTCTCAGCTTGAAGAAACTGAGATGATCGATTAATAAAGTATTCCAGCTTGAGAGGCGCTCTCCCTCGCCTGTGAGCAGAGTCACCTCATCAAGCTTGCCCGTTTTCTCACCCAAAGGGATCAAATAATCCGTCCAGCACGGCGGCACGCCGGAAATCCCGAACGAATCGCCTCCGGCTCCTTTAAGTTCCAGTGTCGCATCCGGAGAGGCGTTGTCAGGCGCGGCCGTTTTAAGTCCAATGCTGACGCAATCGAAATTCGAAAGCTCAATGCCGAAAAATTTCACATACATCCCCATCCAATCGACAAAAAGATCGGGATTAAAACTCAACGCGTAAGCGTCTCCCCGTTCTTCGTCATAGAACGGCTCAAGCCCGGCGGGGATATGATCCCAATCATTCGGATCTTTCCGGTTGCAGAAAGTCCCCACGTTGTACGCTTGATCAAACACATCGACGAGATTCCCTCCCGTAAGAATCGCGGCCTCTTCCTCCCGCCCTTCTTCCCGCAGATAGGGAATCATGTTTTTCTCCACAAGCGCCCCGTCTTTCAGGTAGCGTGCCGAAACACGGTCGATACGCCCCTCGCCGTCCAAAGAATAAAAAAACTCCGTCCGTCCGTTTCCCGGACTCTCAATCGCTGACACTCGTCTCTCCTGATAAAAAATCCTCGTTCCGCTTTTAAGCCTTTCCTCGGCCAGTTCACCTATGCGAATCACCGCCGTCGACCCGTCCGAGCGGCGAATCTCCGCGTTTTTCAGATTTCCGTCATCGCTCCATTCGATTCCGGTTAAAATTTCCTTTTCAGTCCGGACGGAAAAAATCTCTCCTTGGTCATACTCGGCGGAGAATCCGTTTTTTCGCCGTTCCAGCAAACAGCCGTCAGAATCATAAATCCATTTTTCACCGGTCCGGTTCGCGACAATTTTTTGAATCACGCCGTACACATCGCGCTCAACATCAAACAAAATCTCACTACCGTCGCCCAGGGCGGCCCGCTCAGGAATTCCGTCGTCCCCGAAGAGAATTCTGTCGCCCGCCGCGGTCGTCCAAGTCCGAAGCTTGCCGTTTTCGTAAACCCGCTCCGCTCCGGAGGATTCTCTTTCGGTTGCGCCGGACACTTCCCCATTTAAATCAAAAACAATGTTTGAAAATACGGACGTCAGAAAATCTTCCTCAGGAGACCGGACCGGAACGTTGTTTAAATAATCCTCGATTAGCGCATTCAAAGTCTCTTCCGTCTCGCCGAGCTTATTTTTCCAATTTAAAAAATCAAATTTCTTCATTTTGACCGCCGTCAGTTCGCTGAAATAGATTTTTCCTTCCTCGGGTAAATCCACCGGCCCATCCACGGCAATCACGATTTCATTAAGCAGTTCTCCGTACGGAGCGATCGGAAGCGTTACCGTCCGCCATTCCTCCGTCAGCGGGACGATAAAAAACTGCCCGGTGCCTTTGAGCTCAATTTTGGCGGTTTCGGGAAGCAAAGCGTCCGCGCCCCGCCGGACGCGAAGCGAGATAAAATCGGCGTCGGTCAAATCACCGGAATTCGTTTTCGCGTAAACTCCCACCGGCAAAGAACCGCTCATTCTTTGATAGGAAAGTTCCCGCACATAACCGATGTCCGGATCGTAGACCGAAGTGACGAAGGCTTCATTTTTTCCCGGAGTATAAAAAGCGCCCAATTCCTTCTGCCAGTCGAATACATTTTCAAGAGGGGCTTTGAGAATCAGGTCGCGGACTTTTGAAAACCGGGAATCCCTGAGAAAAGAAATTAAATCCATCCGCCGGAGCGCGCCGGCTTCTTTAAAAGAAACCCGGACATCCTGAATTTGTCCGGACAAATCGCGGTAGTAGAGAAAATTCACGCGCCCCAGCACCGGATCATCAAAAAAATCGATTAACCCTTCTTCGTTGACCGATACGGCAGGCGTCGCGGCAGAGCCCTCCTCAGCCTCTTCAAACGGCGATGCCGGAAGAAGCAAATCGGCCTCTTGCAAATTAAACTCAAATCTTTCGTATAAAGAATCATAGAATTCTTCCAATCCCGTCTGCTCAAGATAATTTTCAAAACTCGCGGGGCTTTCACTTTGCAACGCCAGAACCAGTGCCGCTTGATGCGTCGCATAATACCTTTGCCCCACAACCCCTTCGGTATTCATTGAATCAAAAAATCCGTAAGAGCCTGAAAGCTCCGGCATTCTTTCCAAAATTTCCCGGATCCATTCAATGACAAAATGAGGCGCCAGAGAATACGCCGCGGCCAATCCGTGGAGAGAGGCCACATTTTCAGTTAATGGGTCGGAAGTTTCCGCCGCGGAAGAAATCCCGATTTTCCCGGAATAATCCTGTCCGGGAATAAAAGAAGCCGACGGAAATCCCGGAAGATGATTTTTCGCCGCGAAAGACGCCATCGTCACAAAAAAATTCCGGAGGACTTTGTCGAACTCTTCGAATTTTGTTTCATCCGAACGCAGCAGGGGCCAGAACATCTGAAACGCGCTTCCGTCATAAGGGACAAGATTTAAAATGTTCTGCCCGGACGAGACGGGACAGGACTTGGAAGCAAGAATGAGGCGGTTCCAAACTTCTTCGGGAAGATCGAAGCGGCTGATCACGAACGCAAGTGAAGACCTGAATTCCTGAAACAGGCGGTCGATCCAATGATCAAACGTTTTCGATCCCGTATGATAAACCGCGCGGACAAATCCCGTCGCGGGATCGTAAAAATCCCGGAATCCTTCGCCCATCCGGGCAAGAATTTCATCCGCCTCGCGAATCAATTCTTCAATTCTGAGCCGCTCCGAGGAACCGGAAAAATTCTCGTTTCGAAGCGCGCCGATAAAACCCGCCAGGCTTTGCGCCAACCCGGCATTATCTCCAAAACCGATCTCATCATTGCGGGGAGAAACTAAAATCCGGGCCGGAAACTCTCCCGAATCAGAACCGGACGAAGGCTCCAGATTCATAAATGGAAGAAGTCCTTTGTGTCCGATTTCTTCCTGAGCCCGCCCAAGACTCTGAAGCACCTTCTCCGCACGATTTAAAGCTTCTTTCTGACTTAACCCGCTCAAGCCGCTGTCCACAGACGCCGCCAAACCCAAAATCTGCAAATAAAAACCGATCGCCGTCGGTTGAGTAAAAGAGGCCCGCTCAAACCCCTCCTCTACCGCGGCAAAATCCAGAGGGAAACCGGTCCTTTCATCAATCCCGATTCCTTCCTCAAAAAAAGAAAGATTTTTTTCAATCCAGCCGTTTTTAAGATTCATCTCCTCCGGACTCAAAGTTTCGGGCTCTTCGACTTTCCAATCCCCGTCCGGGGCCATATTTTTACCGGTATGATACGTTTCACCGGAAGGAGCCGTTAAATCCTCAACGCGGCCGTTTCGGACCCGATAAATCCAGCCGTTCCTGAATTCAATGTCCGCGTCAATAATTTCCTTCTCTTCATTCAAGACAATATTTCGCAAGCGGGCATCTCGGGTTTCAATTCCCCGGAAAACTTCCGGAATCTCCGTCACCGGTTCCGGATCCATTCTTAAAACAACTTCATTCAATGTCCCGTCCCGGAAAAATGCCGCCCCGCCTCCCCCAAACTCAAAACTCTCAAGAACGGCCCGTTTCGCATTTCCGCTTTCCGTAGAAACCGTTTCATAGCGATACAGCAAGCCGTCGCTCGTCCGCCATCGCGCAAGTTCTCCCGCTTCAAACTCCTGAAATGAACCGTCGGGATAATCGGCACGAAAAATCTCTCCGTCAACATACCGCAAACGGGACCCGTCTTCCCGCGTCAACACGCCGTCTTTTATTTCACCGTCTTCAAACGCGTAATCCGTCAGAATCCCTCCCGCCGGAAGCCGGATCCTTGCCGACGCTTCTTCCTCCTCCCGGAAAACCGTTCCCACTTCAGTGAGCAGTCCGGCAAAATCCCCTTTGGCGTCGTATTCAATCCGGTACCCCGCCCGCACCGCCTGTATTTTCTCAAGAAAAGAGAATTCGTTCTTTTGATAGGAAAAATCCGTCACGGTCCCGTCCGCTTTCACGACGGAATCAATCCGCCCTTCCGAAAAAAAAGCCGCCGTTCCATCATCTAAAATCGCGCGGATTAAATGATGGGCCGGATCATAAAAAAGTTTTTGCGGACAGTCCGGACCCGGCCCCACACGCTCCGCGACCCATCCCCCGGCGGAAGCCGTGATGTTGAAACAAACTTTTTCCCCTTCGGGGCTTTCAATCCGCGACAAAATCCCGTCGTCAAAAAAAACCCGGGAACTTTCACCGAAAAACGCTTCTTTTATCTTCCCATGCGAGTCATAAGACAAAACATCCTCCTTCTGCGTGAGAAGGATCCCCGTCACCTCTCCCGCGTCATTTTTTTCGTATGAAAAAACGCCCGACGCCCCTCCGGCCGTCAGGAACGAATCCAAAGTCCCGTCGGTTTTGTAAAAGTACCGAGTCCCCGCCAAATCCTCCAAAAACACAAGGCGCCCTTCTTTGAAAAAATACCGGCTTCCGTCTTTTGTCAAAATCAATCCGCCCGTCAGGCCGTTATTCTCAGTCAGTTCGGGGTTCTCGAGCCGGATCCCATCCGGCATTTCAATGGAGATGAGTTTGCCTTCGGCATAGTTCAAATGCGCCCCGTCTGAAGTGATCATCGCAAAAGTTGCTTCCGGGCTTCGGGTCTGAGCCGGGATTTCAGAAAATCCATCCGTATTTAAGGTAACGTTGAAAAAATAATGATGACGATTTCCAAGAATATCTTCTTCGCAAAAAACAAGTTTATTGATTCCCTCTCCCAGCGCGTAAACCCTGCTTTTCCCGATCCCATTTAACAAATAAGTCAGGACATACTCCGCCTGTCCGGATTCCCCCGCTGAAGTCACCGTGACTTCAGAAAAATCTTCCGTCTGACTTTCCGAATCTCCGGCTGCGACAGGTTCCAGACTCAATGTGTCCCGGAGAAAATCCCCCGTGTCCGGCAATCCCGGAGCCGAAAGCCATTGCTCATCCGCCGTCAAAGACTCCGTCCATCCGGCTGTCCTGACCGGCTGAATCTCCCCGCTTTCGTTAACGATAAAACTTTCACCGGGCCAGAGATGTTCCGTCCATAAAAAAATGACGGCAATGACAAACGTGATGAATTTTTTACACTTCTCCCTCTTTACCCAAAACATGGCTCACCTCCTCTCGATTGAAAGATTCACGTCCTTTTGACTGTCCAGTTCCGGAAGAATCAGGACCGAGCCGACGATGCTCCCCTCGGAATCCACATGGAAAGCACCTCCCTCCGAAAAAATCAGAAGATTTTTTTGCCGGCTCAGGAGTTGAGAGGCCAAAGCGTCTCGCGGAATTTTTATTTTATGCCCGTCCCTCAGGATCAACGTTCCGTCCGGCCTGGTTTCCCTAACTGAGACAATCTGATATTCGGACGGATGAAATTCATAGCTCTGCGCTCCGGCTTCGGGTGCGCCCAAAATCAATATCAAAAACACGGAAATCCCGGCTTTCCTCATGACAAAATCACCTCCTTTATTTTCCGGCCTACGGTTGTCCATCCCGCATCAATCGAAACCCTCGCGCTGGTCCCGTTTCTTGACAAAGCCGAATATTCCGGATCCAGGCGGATCACGACCTTCACAACGCGTTCATCGCGCCAGCCCCGCGATAAATCTTCCCCGTAATGTTTGATCGCATCGATTTCCCCGCGAAGTTCTTCCTCAAAAAAATCGGGGATCCGGACGCGTGCGGCATCCCCCGGTTTGATAAACCGCAATTCTTCCTGTCTAACGGGAAATTCAAGAACCGATTCCGCGCCCGCCAAAGTCAGCAGGAAGTCTCCCTTCCGGACGAAACTCCCCCGGAAAACCTGAGGATCCGAAATGACCGTTCCCGAGATCGGCGCCGCGATGTTCCCCTTCCCCGCTTCCGACGCCAGAAAAAACGCCCGCTCCTTCCATTGATCGATATCCATCCTCTCCCGCTCTCTTTCCCTCTGCAACAGCGCGTATTCCATTCGCATTTTCCTTGAAGCCGAAGGGGAAAGAAACCCTCTCTCAACCAACCTCTCTTCCTCCCGAATCATCTCGTCAAGATACGCCGCGCGTAATTGGACTTCTTCGAGTTTCTTCTCCTTCACGGAAACCCCCGAAACGATCTGCCCCCGCTCAAAATCCAACCGGTCGTTCGCGATCGCGAGAAGGCCTTGGCCCTTTTTGACTTTCCCGGCTTCCCGCACGAAAACTTCCGTAATTTTCCCCGAAACCGGCGCCCGAACATCGATTTTCTCGCGCGGCACAAACACCGCCCGTCCGGAAATTTTCAGCGGATACGGAAGAAAAGCCAAAGCGGTTGTGACAAGCGAAAGAAAGAGAAAACGGAAAAATTTTTTGGAGATTTTCTCTTTTTTAAGGTACGTCCCGCGGTCTTCAAAAAGTTCAGGCGCGTTTTTAAGGACCTCCGAGAGACCCAGGCGATTCGCCTCCCCGGGGATCCCCGCCTCCCGGATCAATGCCTTTTCTTCCCGATCGTCCGCGTTCAGCCGGTTCATGACCTGTTCTCCGGAGGTTTCCCCGAAAAATAAACGCACGGAATTGAAAGGCTGAAACTCAGAAGAAACGGCGCGCTCAGCGCAAGCCAGCCCGGCGCCCCTTTCAATCCAAGGCAGAAAAGTACGAGCCCCGTCAAAGAACCGCTCCACAAACAGCGGAAACACTCCCCGAAACTGATTTTCAGGAAAGGATCTTTTTTCATCGGTTCCCACCCGATTTTTTTCTCAAAAATCAACGAGAAGAAATCAAGGCTTTGATAAAAAACGTTGTTAAGAGAGAGGATGGTGGAGAGGACAATTTCCTTCGCGACGAGGAATGCGCCACGGAAATTCCGGACCGCCGAGAATTTGTGCAAAAAAACGACAGCCGCGGAAAACATGAAAACGCTTCCGGAATTTCCGGGGAAAGCAAACAGGGGGCTTACGAAAAAGAACTCCCAGAAAAAACCGCTCAGCATCCAAAAGAGAAAAAGCGGCTGGCAGAGATAAAGATACATGGAATAAAAAGCTAAAAAACGCGATTCAACCGGGATCCCTTTAAGAAACAAAAGCGGCCACGCCCCAAACGTCCCTTTCGCCCAGCGCCGGTCCCTTCGCCGCAACTCAAGGTAATTTGACGGAGCTTCGTCGAATGTCGCGACCTCCCCGCAAAATACGGTGCGTTTGCCCAGTCGATCCAGAAGCGCGGTCTCCCAAATATCATGGCTCAGCACTCCCTCCGGGAGTTTGATCCGGAGGAAATCATCGACTCGGATCAGACAGTTATGCCCGAAACAAACCGCTTTTCCGAAAATACGCTGCTGCGCGGGGAAATAAAATCTCTGGGCGATCGCCTGCCCGGCTGCCTGAAGACGGGCAAAAAGAGTCTTGGCGTGCGTGATATCAATGGAAGCCTGAAAAATAGCGACGGTCTTATTTTCGGGATGCTCAGCCTTCTCAATCAGGCGGAGAACCGTTCCCGGAGGAATAATCGAATCGGCGTCGCAAACGAAAAAATAACGGTATACGGTACGGTGTTCCCAAAGCCATTCCTTGATATTTCCCTGTTTTCTTTCAATTCGCTTTTCTCTCCGCCTGTAATAAATAGGTACTCCGGTCCGACGACTAACCTCCGCAAAAACTTCCCGTTCGGGATCTTCAAACGCCGCATCGGAATCGCTCAAGATCCAGAAATCGATATTTTGATCCCGGTTGCCTGAAACCGCGTACGCGACCCGCTCGCAGATTCCGTCTCTCTCGTTTTTAAGGCACCAAATGACGGCGGCTTTGGCACGCGACTCTTTTACCGAATGAAATTTTTCTTCCGGAAGAATGAGAAAAAAAACCGTCTCCCAAAAGAGGAAGCTGGTGTTGAACGAAAAAAATCCGAATCCCGCGAGCCAAAGAAACGCGTAAAGCCCCGCGTCGAAATTCAACTCCCGGGCCACGAGAAGAACCTGGAACGTCTGAGAACTTACGACCAACGCCAGAAAATATTTTGAGAATGATTTTTTCATGATTGCCTCGCAACACGCATCGTAAAACAGCGCGAAGGACGAGGCAATGGAGTTCCGGGATAAAAAGACTGATTTCTCGTCAGGATAGAGACTTGTCTAATCTGAATAGAGGAAATGATATAAATTCATAGCTGGAAATAAGTTAGGACTCCTTGCGCCGCAAGAGGATGTCATTCTGGGCGCTTCGACACATGGTGTCATTCTGAACCCTTCGGCGTCTGTCATCCTGAACACAGTGAAGGATCTTTGAAAGAATTATTCCTTTTACAGCGTCTAGATTCTTCGCTTCGCTCAGAATGACAGCAAAACAGGGAATCTGCGGGAATGGGCAGAACTCAATTTAAAACAAAGATTGGGTTGGGTAGTTGTCCTTCGATCCGGATTCTTCTTTAATTTGCTAAATAAACAGAACTTTCTATCGCCGGTCGCGCATTTTGGCGAGCAGGCGGAGGATCTCAAGATAAAGCCAGACCAGCGTGACCATCAGGCCAAACGCCCCGTACCATTCCATGTATTTCGGAACGCGCCGGGCCGCTCCCTGTTCGATAAAATCGAAATCCAGGACCAGATTGAGCGCGGCCACGACAACCACGAAGAGACTGAACCCGATGCCCAAAAGACCGCTTTCGTGAATGAAGGGAATACGGATTTTGAAAAACATCAAAATGATGTCCAGAAAATAGACGAGAGCGATTCCCCCGGTCGCGGCAAAAACTCCGAGCTTGAAATTTTCGGTAGGGCGGATCATCCCCGATTTATACGCGAGAAGAAGCGCGAAAAGCGTCCCAAAAGTCAGAGAGACCGCCTGAATCACGATCCCGGGGAATTGAATTTCAAAAACGGCGGAAATCGCGCCGAGGACAATCCCTTCAAGCCCGGCGTAGAGCGGCACCAGAAAAGACGACCATTCCTTTTTGAAAATCACAACGAGAGCAACAATGAACGCGGCGAGAACGCTCATCCAAAGCGCCGGAGGAATCCCTCCCGTAAAAGCTTTTCCCCAGGTCCAGGAAGCGGTCATCAAAAGAATCAGAAGAGAAATCGCTGACTTGTTGACCGTTCCCTGAATCGTCATCGCCTCCGATTCGGAAACGCTTCCCACTTTAAATGTATTGGCGTTGAGCGCCGGATTCCCTGTCCGCATCATTGGAGTCCTCCTTTTTTTTAGAACGACGTCTATGCTACTATTTCAGCACATCTTTCGAGTACATTGCAAGAAAGTTTTTTAGATCTCTGTAGTTCTTCCAGTCCCGAAAGTATTGTACTAAGTAACAATGCATAAGTTTTTGTGTGCTTAAAACGGTGTTCTTTTTGTTCGGCAAATCTGACTGGAGCGAGCTCTCGCAACCGTTTGGAGCTTGGTCCGGGGCGAAACCCCGGTCCAAACGGTGAGAGCGCAGGCGGTCGGACGCCGCCGGAGCGGACGAACCGCCGATCGCGGAAGCAGATTTGCCGAACTTTATAGCCTGAAATCTCAAAAAACTATTGAACGATTACTTAGTTTCATAAACTGAAAGAGATGAATAGTTGCGCGCAGCGAATATGCGCAAGATTCGTAAAAAGACTTGGGCGAATCTTGAGAGGGGTGGCCGTAGCCCCGCCAAGTTTCAGGGCGGGGAATATCGGCGGGGTTCCCCGAAAGTGAGCCCTAGCCCCGGCCAGGGGCGTAGTCTTTTCGGATCCGAAGCATCTGAGTGAAGCTCAACTATTTTTTTCTTTAAATTTGCCTTAATTCCGTTTATCCAACGCGAGGAAAATCCCCTTGAGAATCGCTTCGGGACTGGGCGGGCAACCCGGAACATACACATCCACGGGTAAAACCCGGTCCGCTCCGCCCGCCACCGCGTAACTGCCGCTGAAAAACCCTCCGCCGATCGCGCAGCTTCCGCAAGCAACGACTAATTTTGGAGACGGAACCGCCTGGTAAGTTTTCAATAAAGCGAGTTCCATTTGGCGGCTCACGGGACCGGTCACGAGCAGCATGTCCGCGTGCCGCGGAGAAGCGACAAAATGAATGCCGAAACGTTCCGCATCGTAAACGGGGTTGGATAAATTAACCATTTCCACTTCACAGGCATTGCAGGAACCGGCGTCGACTTCACGGATGTGAAGCGAGCGTCCGAACAGCTTTTTGATTTTACCGGAAAGTTTCTTCTCGAAATCATCGGGCAAAATTTCTTTCGATAAAACACTCACGGGACTCAAATCCGGGGAAAGCCTCCCGTCTTCGGAAGTGCTTTGCGGCGGAATCACAAACGAAGCGTCCCGTCTCGCGTCAGAAAGTTTGAAAGAAAACAATGCCGCCAATTCTTCTTTCGATTTGGCGGAACCTTCGCCTTTGCTTTTTAACACAATCGCATCATGCGGACACGCCGGTTTGCAAAGCCCGCAGGAAATACAATTGCCGCGGGAGAGAAAAAGTTTCCTGCGGTCTGCGGCGATTTCGTCCGATAAAGACAGCGCCGAGGAAGGACAAACTTCGACGCATTTTCCGCATCCCGTGCATTTCCCGGGATTGATTTCAGGGACGCCCAGAGAGGCTTCGTCCGCTGCCTCGGTCCCAGGGTACGGAAGCGTGACTCTGCCGACTTGAACATTTTTTCTGAAAATCCGGAACACGGTTACCTCTTTCTTTGCAAATCAGCGGTCATTACCAGAATAAGACAAGTTCATGCTTTTATTGATCAACGGAAAATCCGGAACGATATTCTCAAGCACCGCGTGCTCAATCAAAGGCCAGTTGACGAATGACGGCGAGTAAATTTTCCACCGCGAGATTTTCCCCTCCCCGTCCGTCATCACCCAATGAAAGCATTCTCCGCGCGGTGATTCCACGTACCCCAAAGCGCTTTTTCCGGGAGCCAGGGACCGCCCTTCCGTCCGGCAAGCGCCTTCCGGCATCAATTCAAGCGCCTCATGAATTAATTTAAATGATTCATGAATCTCCTGAATTCTCACGCGCATCCGGCTTTCCACGTCCCCATCCGTGAAGACGGGAACCATGAACAGAAGCTCCCCGTACGCGGCATAGGACATGTCCCGCCGCAAATCACGGTCGATTCCGGAAGCCCTCGCGACCGGGCCGACTCCCGCCAGCGCCTCCGCGACTTCCCGTTTAAGGATGCCGGTGTCCCGGATCCGGTCGATCAGAGAATTGACGTTCCAGAAAATCTGGATCACTTCATCAAAATCTTTTTTTATTTTCTTCGTCTCCGCGATCAGAAAATCTTTTTCGGACAAGGAAATGTCTTTTCGAACGCCGCCCAAAACAACCGTGGACCGCAAGAAACGGCTGCCCGTCATCCGTTCGTTCAAACGCATCAAAGATTCCTTGAGCCGCATCAGCTGGCTTGCTCCGAAACCAAAGCCCACATCCAGCGCGATCCCGGAAATATCGCTCACATGATTATAAAGGCGCTCCATTTCAAGAAAAACAACCCGAAGGAACCGGGCCCGCCTTGGAATTTCAAGCCCGTTCAAATTTTCCAAAGCCTGAGCGCACGCCGCGGCATGCGAAAACGAGTTATCTCCCGAAATGCGTTCCGCGAGCAAGATAAGATTCTCCGGAGACTTTCCTTCCCCCAGTTTTTCGATGCCTTTGTGGGTGTAAAAATGGCGGATTTCCAGTTTCAGAATGCCTTCGCCCGCGCAGGAAAAACGAAAATGTCCGGGTTCAATAATCCCGGCGTGAACGGGACCCACGGGAATTTCAAAAACCCCTTCGCCTTCGACCCGGTCAAAGACATACTCCCGGTTGCCTCGCGGAAGATTTCCCGGAAGCGAAAAATCCTTCCGCAAAGGATACAAACTCCCCGGCCAATCTTCATGAAACACCAGCCTTCTCGAATCCGGATGTCCTTCGGCAACAAGGCCGAAAAGATCCTGGACCTCCCGCTCCTGCCAATTCGCCTGCGGGACATAAGATGTGATGGACGGAAAAGTCAAATCGCGTTCCCTGACTTCTGTTTTCACGATAACAAAATGCCCTTCCGCCTGGAAGAAAAACACGTAATGGATCAAAAAAGCCCCCAGAACTTTCCGCTCATCCGTGGCAAAAAGAAAAACAAACCGCATCCCCAGTTTTTCAACAAGCCCCCGGGCCACCTGGACAATGTCCCTCTTGTCCGCGAGAAAGCACAGACGATTTCCGGGCTCGATCCAAATCTTGTCAATCAACGCTCCCAACTTTTCGCGAACGGTGTCCAAAACTTGTTTCATCAAACCGTCCCTCCCGCCACCGAAACCGCCCCGAGAATCAGCCTATGCAAAGGCCCGGGCACCCAAACCCCCAGCAGGACCAGAAAGAAAACTCCGGCCAACAAGACGCCGTCCATGACCGGATTCCGCCTAGCACAAACCGCTTTTTCAGGGATCCCAAAAATCATGTTGCTCGCGTGCCTCAGAAACCCCGCAAAAACCAGCACCAGCAGGGAAAGCAAAATTCCGCATGCAAGGAAATTCCCGCCGGCAAATCCACCGCTCAGGATAAAAAACTTGCTGACAAAAATATTGAAGGGCGGCATTCCCGAAATCGCCATGATTCCGATAAAAAAGACTCCGCCGAGCAAGGGGTTGATCTTCAAGATCCCTTTAATTTTTCCGATCTCTTTCGTCTCAAATTGATGCAGCAAATGCCCCGAACAGAAAAAGAGAAGGGACTTGCCGAACGCGTGGTTCACCACATGCAGGAGCGCCCCGTAAATCCCCCAAACCCCTCCGAAACCCAGTCCCGCGGCCACAAGGCCCATGTGTTCCACGCTGGAATAGGCAAAAAGACGTTTGTAATCTTTTTGATCCAGAATAAAGGGGACCGCCACCGCCACCGAAAGGACCCCGAAAAAAATCAGCAGGTGATTTGAAAACAAGGAGCCGGTCGCCATTTTAGTCAAAACATGAAATCTCAGGACCCCCAAAGTCGCGCAACTCAAAAGGACGCCGGACAAGAGCGCGCTCACCGGGCTTGGGGCCTGACTGTGAGCGTCCGGAAGCCAGGAATGAAACGGCGCGAGCCCCGCCTTGGTCCCGTACCCCACGAGAATGAAAACAAAAGCGAGCTTCATCACCTGAGGATTCAGTCCTTTCGCCCGTTCCGCGAGAAACGTCCAATGCAACAGACTGCTTCCACCGCCGGAAACTCCCAGGGCCGCAGAATAGTAGACAAGGATAATTCCAAAAAGGGCCAGCGCAATCCCGACGCTGCAGAGAATCAGATATTTCCAGGCCGCCTCGATCGAGCTTTTTTTATCGTCGACGTTCACGAGAAACGCGGAGGCCAGCGTCGTTCCCTCGATGGCAATCCACATCACTCCCAGGTTATTGGCAAAAACCGTCAGAAGCATCGTGAAAAGAAACAGGTGGAAAAAGAAACCGTAGCGGCGAAGTTTCTTGAGAGAAATCGCGGAAGGCCCTTCATTAAAAAGATAGCCCCCCGCGTACACCGCGGACAGAAGCCCCAGCGCGACAATCAGAGCGACAAAAAGGGCCCCGAGAGAATCCATGAATAAATTCCCCCCAAACGCGAAAAGGCTTCCTTTCCCGGCCTGTGTGAAGACAAAATATTCCCCGGCGAGGGCAAGAAAAACCGCTCCCGCGACAAAAAAGAAGCGGACCAGTGCTTTGGTCCCGGCCAAAAGGCAGCAGAACGCGAAAAAGACCGGAATCGCCAGCAAATAACCAATCGTCATTTTTATCCTTTCAGACCCGTCAAATCATCCATATCAATTCCCTCAAACGCTCCGCGGATCTTCAGCATAAAAATTCCCATGATGAAGACGGCCACGAGAATGTCAAAGGATATTCCCAATTCCACCAGCAGCGGCATACCAAAGGTCATTGTAATTCCAAGAAGAAAAAGGCCGTTCTCGATCAACAGCAGCCCCAGCACCTGCGTCATCGCCTTTTTGACGGAAATCATGACCAGCATTCCGAAAAATACCGTAAAAATCGCGATCGGAACGAATTCTCTCGAAAAAACCGGCTCGAGCCCGCGCAAACCGCTTGTGACATAAAAGGAAACAAACAGCAGAAAAATCGAAATCAGAAGCAGAAACGGCACATTGACATAGCTCTCGACTTCCCTGCGAACGCCAAGGCGGTGAATCATCCTCGAAAAGACGCGCGGAATCACGATGGTTTTCAGGACAACGGTCAGCCCCGCCGAAATCAGCAAATGCTCCACATGACCGGCCAGAGCCACCAAAACCGTGATCATCGCGAGCAGGAAAGAATGAATCGCGTACGCCCGGACCGAAGCCATAATCTGGGGAGCCGCGATCATTCCGAACGAAGCCACCAGAAGCAGCATCCCGAAAAAATGAACCAGTGACGGAATCCATTCCTGACTCATACTTACCTCCCAACCATTAATTGCCCGAGAAACGAAAGCAGGGCCAGCACAAAGGCAATCGCCAGAAAATCAGGCGCCCGGAAAAGGCGCAGTTTTGCAAAATGGATTTCAATCCAGCCGATAACCAACGCGCCGGCGGCAATTTTTCCCACGTACAGCGCTAAAGAAAAAAAGACCGGGGTAACGCTAAAAGTGCCGGTCATTCCCCACGGAAAGAAAAGATTCGCCAGCAACGTCAAAAACAGAAGTTGTTTGATTTGATGGCCCCACTCCATCAAGGCCAGATATTTCCCGGAATATTCCAAAATCATGGCTTCATGAACCATCGTCAGCTCAAGATGCGTCGCGGGATTGTCCACGGGAATTCTTCCGCTTTCCGCGATCGTCAGGATCAGGACCGCGCCGAACGCAAGACTGGTAAAAAAAATCACCCGATGGGGAGGATCCATCGCCAGACCGGACATCATTCCCGCCAGGGAAAGCGTTTTCGTGTGAAACGCCAGTGAGAAAAAAGAAAGCAAGAGCGCGGGCTCCGCCAGCGAAGAAAGGAACATTTCCCGGCTCGAACCCATTCCCCCAAACGCCGTTCCCGTATCCAAAGCCGCCAAAACGAGAAAAAATCTCCCCAAGGCGATCAAATAGACAAACAGGATTGCGTCTCCCATGAAGCCAAACAAAGCCCCTTTCCAGATCACCGGGACCATCAAAGCGGCCGCAATCGTTCCGGCAAAAAAGACGTAGGGCGCCGCGTGAAAAATCCAGGACGCTGTGTCTGAAATCACCATCCCTTTTCGAAACAACTTGATGAGATCAAAATAAACCTGGAGAAAACGCGGCCCGACCCGGTTTTGCGAGATGGCCTTCATTTTTTTGATAAACCAGGACACCGCGGGCGCGGCCCCCAGAATTAACACCATCTGCAAAATCGACAGAATCAAAACCTTCACGACAACCTCGCGAAAAGAAGCAGGACGATTAAAGTGATGAAAATATAGCCGAGATAAATCTGGATGTGCCCGGTCTGGATCCGCTTCGCTTTTTCGGAAAAATACAGTGCAAATTTCGTCATCGGGCGGTAAATCGTTTCTTCAAACAAAGGTTTAATCCCCGATTCAAAACGTTTCGCGGTACGAAGCACGGAATAACCTTCGTCTTCGATTTCCACTTTTCTCGAGGGCTGATACAGAAAGGAAAAAACCCTCCGGATTGGCTTGGAATACCCCGTTGCCGAATACTGCATGCGGCCCGTAAAGCCCCGCATTCCGCAAGCCCAGCTGGGCCCTGTCTTTACCGGAACTCGCCTAGCGAAAATAATCACGCCCGCCACGACCGCCGACAAAGAAACCGCGAGTACCGCGAAAATCCAGGGCAACGACAGCTGACTCCATCCCGACGGAAAAACAAGAAAGCTTCCGTGAATCGCGAGGGAGTTCCCGGAACTCATCCCCGTCAAGCTTCCGCTCAATTTCCCGAGAATTGAAACGATTCCGGGAGCGGCAAGACCCAATCCGAGACAGCTCAACGCAAGCGTCCCCATCCCGATTTTCATGGAACGGCCCCCTTCCCGGGCCTGTTCGGCATGGGAAGAACGAGGAAGCCCCAAAAAAGTAATCCCGAACGCTTTCACAAAACAGGTCGCGGCCAAAGCGCCGGCAAGCCCCAGCAAAGAGGCCAGCACCAGAGAAAAGAATCTTATTCCAAAGCCCCCGCAATCCATGCCGGCGAGAAGCGCCAGAAACGTCATCCATTCGCTCACAAAGCCGTTCAAGGGAGGAAGCGCCGAAATGGCCGCCGAACCCGTGAGAAAACAGGCCGCCGTCCAGGGCATTTTCCTGATCAACCCTCCCAGTTCTTCAATGTTCCGCGTATGCGTTCCTGACAAAACCGAACCGGCCCCTAAAAATAACAGCCCTTTAAAAGTTGCGTGATTGAGGGCATGGTAAAGCGCGGCCGCGATTGCGAACGAAGCGTAAACCGGCTGGCGGGTCGAAACAAATACGGCTCCCATGCCGATTCCCAAAAGAATAATTCCGATATTTTCGATGCTATGGAAAGCAAGCAGTCTTTTCAAATCGTGCTCCATTAAAGCATAGAGAACCCCCAAAAGCGTTGAAAGGATTCCAATGCCGAGCACAACCGCCCCCCACCAAAAAGGAACCGGTCCCAGAAAGAAAAAAAGAAACCGGAGCAAGGCGTAAATGGCCGTTTTAATCATCGCGCCCGACATCAGGGCGGAAATGGGACTCGGCGCCTCGGGATGGGCTTCGGGAAGCCAGATATGAAAAGGAATCATGCCGGCTTTCGTCCCGAATCCGACCAGCGCGCAGAGAAAGATGATGTTTTTAAGTCCGGACGAAAGCATTCCCGCGTGGGCCCTAAAGGCATCAAAGGCAAGGGACCCCGAGACGGAAAAGAGAAGCCAAAACGCTCCCGCGATAAAAGCCGTTCCCGCGTGCGTCATGACAAAATACATCAGACCGGCACGCCGAGCCTTTGGATTTTCATGTTCGGTTACCACCAACAAATAAGAAACAAGCGACATGACTTCCCAAGCCACAAGGAAAGTAAGAACGTTGCGGGCCATCACCACCAGGATCATTGACAGAAGGAAAATATTATAAAACAATCCAAAAATCGCCATGTTTTTCTTGCCGAAATATTCCCGGTTATAACCGACCGCAAAGATCGAAACGGGGATCGACAGAAAGGAAATCAGGAAAACAAAAAACGCCGAAAGCGAATCGAGCTTAAGAATGATTTCGCCGCATAGCGGGATCCCTCCGGGAAAGATCAGAACGATCCCGTTCCCGGACCAGAGAACTCCCGCGGAATAAAACATCCCCGCCAAACCCGCCAGCAAAGCTCCCGAGCAAGCAAGCCGGTTCGAATGCTCGGGATTCCCTTTTTGAAAAAACCCCGAAAGGCCGCCCAAAATGTAAAAAAGGATTTGCGTCAAAACCAACTTTTCCATCATGCTCCACTTTCAATTGAACCGGCAAAAACCGGTCGTCCCGAAAAACAAAAAAGCCTTTTAGCTTCAAGAAGTCAAACCGCTCCGTCGAGCGGTCAACCACTTAAAACCAAAAAGCAAACTTAACTTTCTACCGTCGGTAAGGAGCCATCACCTCCTTACTGCTACCCAGCTATTCTTTCATCATCTCAAATGGTAACGGGCTTCTCGCCCCTGGGAATATTTCGGATTACATCCCTCCCCTTCTAAAACTCTGGCTTTTCATTTTAAGATACATGTATCGGAATGTCAAACCAACCGAAACCAAACCCCTTCAAAGACCCAAAACGTTCTGCATGGTGTAGAGCCCCTTATTCTTGTCGGAAAGGAATTTCGCGGCAAGAAGGGCCCCTTTGGCAAACGCGTCGCGGGACGAAGCTTTATGAACCAGTTCGATTCTCTCGCCGTCGGAAAGGAAAGAAACGGTATGTTCCCCGATCACATCTCCTCCGCGAACCGCGTGAATCCCGATTGTTCGTTTGTCCCGTTCTCCCGTAATCCCTTCCCTTCCGTACAGAAAGGCTTTTTCGGGTTCAAGATCCCGCCCTCTGGCCGCCCGCCTGGCGAGTTCTAAAGCGGTTCCGCTCGGAGCGTCTTTCTTGTGCTTGTGATGAGTTTCCACGATTTCGATATTGTAATCATCGCTGAGTTTCAAAGCCACGAGCTCCGTCAACTTGAACAGAAGATTCACTCCCAGACTCATATTGGGCGACTGCACGATTGGGATTTTTTTCGCGGCCTGTGCAATCAGCTGAAGGGTTTCTTCCGAAAGACCGGTTGTCCCGATCACAATCGCCTTTTTGTGCTTAAGACACTGGCAGAGATGCTCCGAAACCGCTTCAGGATTCGTAAAATCGATCAGGACATCTCCCTTGTCGATGATTTTTCCGAGTCCGCTTTCAACCCGGAGTTCGGCATGGGTTCCCCCCAAAAGATTCGAAAGCGAAGTCCCGACCCCGGGATGCCTGGGAGTTTCAAACGCTCCGGTCAACCTGAAATCCGGATCTTTGGAGGCCAGATTGAGAATCCTTCCGCCCATCCGTCCGCACGCTCCGCCCACCAAAAGTTTAATCATGTGAAGCCTCCTTCATCCCTGACGGCATCATTCTTCCGGATCAATTTTCCGTTTTGCCCTTTTTCGCCCGGAGAATCCCGTATCGCGTGAGAAAATTCTTCAAATTCGTCCGGTTTCCTTTTGACATCTCGCAAAGCGGCAGGCGGAATTCCTCATCCACCATTCCCATCATCGCAAGCGCCGTTTTTACCGGAATCGGATTGGTTTCGACAAAAAGAAGTTTCAAGAGTTCAAAAATTTTATGGTGAACCCGCTGCGCGCGGTCATAATCCCCGCTCAAAGCGGCATGCGTCAATTCCGCCATTTCTTTCGGAATGACATTGGCCGCGGCGGAAATCACGCCGCGCCCCCCCACGGACATCATGGGAAGCGTCAAGGAGTCATCGCCGGACAGGACGGTGATATCGCACAGAGAAAGGATGCGGCTCACCTGGTCCAGATTGCCGCTGGCTTCTTTGATCGCGACAATATTGGGAAATTCTTTTTTCAAACGCGCCACGGTTTCCGGGGCCATATTGATCCCGGTTCGCCCCGGGATATTGTAGAGAATAAAGGGAATATCTTCTTTCGACGCCAAGTACGCGTAATGGCGATAAAGCCCTTCCTGAGTCGGCTTGTTGTAATACGGATTCACGACCAGCACGCCGTCCGCGTTGATTTTCTTCGCGTGTTGAATCAGGCCAAGCCCTTCCAGCGTCGCGTTCGACCCGGCCCCGCAAATCACCGGCACGCGGCCCGCGACATGCTCCACGGCAATCGCCATCAACCGGCGGTGCTCCTCGTGAGTCAGCGTGGCGGATTCTCCCGTGGTGCCGCAAGGGACAATCGCGTCCGTGCCGTTTGCGATCTGGAAATCAATCAGTTTCCTGAAAATTTTTTCATCCACTTTTCCGTTCTTAAAAGGAGTGATCAATGCCACAAACGATCCTTCGAATTTATTCGTCATCTTATTCCTCTCTTCCCCTATCGATGAGTTATAAAAAGTTCTCCCTTAAACACAATCCCGGCCTTCCCTTCCAGAGACACCTCCCGGAAATCCGTCCCGTCAGGGATAAATCCGACTTTCAACTCTCCGCCTAAAGTCCTGACCGTGACGGGAGACCGGTACCCCGAAGCAATGGCGCTGACAATCGCGGATGCCGTAACACCCGTTCCGCAAGCGCGGGTGAGGCCCACTCCCCGTTCATACGTCCGCACAAAAATCGAAGTTTCCGACTCCTTTTTGACGAAATTCACATTAGTG
>Ga0172375_10001885_pt1 | contig 33378 bp, 41 predicted proteins | sample LakKiv1m_FD_114537 | JGI IMG/M metagenome (GOLD analysis project Ga0172375, IMG submission 114537) | Freshwater microbial communities from Kabuno Bay, South-Kivu, Congo - kab_092012_11.1m | ecosystem: Environmental > Aquatic > Freshwater > Lake | place: Democratic Republic of the Congo... | reverse complement strand
GAAAAAATTTGGGATAGAGTTGAAGACAATCAAGAGCTTATCGAAGGAATATCCAAAAGCAACGAATCTCTTTTATCCTCCAGAAACAACGAAATCGTTAAGTTTCTAACAGTAATCACCTCTATTGCCTTTCCGTTTGTAATAGTCAACAATCTTTACTCAATGAATGTAGTAGGGCTACCATTCGCACAATATCAAGGCATTGTGTGGATCTTGTTTAGTATCATTTTCTTTGCCGGAATAATTATCATCGCCTATTTCAATCGAAGAAAGTGGCTTTAAGAACTACAAACGCCATCTGCCCAAAGACCTTTCTTATTTTCCCTTGCTTGTTTTTGAGCATACTTAAATTCTTCCATATATTTATAAGGGTTGTTTTGGTAAGTATATTCATAAGCATAACCTTCGCTAATCATTAGTTTATTAAAATTTAAACTATCCAAAAAGACGTAACGCAGAAGTCTTCCATACTTGTCCCTTTCTCCTTGCGTTGGATCGGACTCAAGAGTAATTATTTTATTATCTAATATTGCTCTTGCTTTAACGCCAGCTTCTTTACCAAAACACTGAACAGATTTTCTCGGATCTACAGTTTCCGGAGCATCAATTCCAATTAATCTTACCGTTTCCTCCTTATTATTTATTAAAACCTTAATCGTATCCCCATCAATAACTTTTGTTACCTTAGCTGAAATTACACTTTCATTAATCTGTTGTATTGTTGGAGTAGGTCCTAAAACTACATTAATCTTATTTGATTTTCGATTCCCGACAAAAAAACCACCAAAAATAAATAAGATAAAGAAAAGAAAAATATAGAAATACAGAAATTTCCTGGTCATTGTCCTTTTGTATCACAAAAAACCTCTTCCGACAAGTTGGTATTCAAGCTGTATATCTGATAAAATTCAATTGTATTGCTGGATCGTCTAATGGTAGGACAACGGACTCTGAATCCGTTTATCTTGGTTCGAATCCAGGTCCAGCAGCCCATTAGAGCACCCCTAAATGATCGGGTGCTCTATTTAGCTTGATAAGGCTTACTAAAGCCCCACTTTTCTCTAAAAAGATTCGGACCGGGAAAATTCGACTAAAATTAGACAATTAAATCGATTTTATTTGCTAAAGTTTTACTTAATTATAAATTGGGGAAGCGGATACAAAGCGGTCATGAAGATACAATATTCCTCCCAAGGCATTAACAATTTCTCTCTTTTCCTGAATAGTGCCGTTATGCAGTGCATATTTTGAATACTCAACGATATCCAGCGGTTTATGATTCGGATCGACATTTTGTTGCAATAATATCTGTTCTCTTATTCTTCTATACTCGTCCTTGTAAGTTTTCAATTCCGTAGTTTCCCTTATTAGCTGAGGATGAGCAATATTGGTAAAATTTATATATCTAAGTAGTTCTTTTATTAGTTTTTCTTCCGTTACGTATGGCTCCGGACAGCTGTAGTTCATTTGCCTGGAGCAATGATAATAAATATGGTAAGCAGGATCTCTTGTTAGTCTTTTTCTGTACCTATCCTCTCCGACAATGCTTGATCCGCAGGTGGCACACTTAAATAATTGTTTAAATGCAAATTGTTTTGATCCGTATTTAGCTTTCTTAAAAGGAATAGTAATTTGTTTTTGAACTTTGTCAAAGATGTCCTTTGTTATTAACGGCTTATGCGAACCTTTATACCAATTACCGCTATTAACAGGATATTCAAATTCTCCATAATAGAATGGATTTTTAAGTAAAAGATACAAATTGCCTAAGTGGATCTTTTTTCCGGATCGCGCTGTCATTCCTACACTATCCCACCACTTTTTGATTTTTCTACCACTATCTCCATTTTCGGCAATTCTCCTAAAAGCTTCCGTTATCAACGGCGCTCTGTCCGGATCAGGAATAATGTCCTTTACTCCATTCATTGCTCTATTGTAATAACCTGTTGGAGGTAATCCCGGTCGCCAACCCATCTGACATTTTGCCCTTATTCCTCTTTTTACATTTAATCCTTTTTGATCATTCTCAAGTTTTGCCTGACTACATAAAATCATAAGTAGAAATTTTTCGTTAGGATTATTAGAGAAGTTTTGAGAATAAGTTTTTATTTTTAATAATTTTCCCTGATCCATTAAATCAACTAGTTGTCCTAAATCTCCGGCATTTCTACTTAATCTGTCAGGAGCCCAAGTTAAAATTCCCGTGAATAATCCTTGCTTAATATCATTTAGTAATCGATTGAAAACCAGTCTTTGTCCTGATAATTTTGCCGAATGCTTTTCTTGTCGAATTTCTTTTATGAAGAGGTTTTCTCTTGTTGCGATGTCCGTCATTTCCTTAATTTGAGAGTCAATAGACATTGCCTGCCGTTCGTCATCTTCGGTCGATTTTCTCGCGTACAAGCAATATTGAATTGGTTTATTTTCTAAGCTATTTTCCATTTTTTGATTAATCTTTTTACTCTGGTCATATTTGTGAAGAATTTATCAATATAATCTTTATTATTGGTCAAAAGGTACTTGTAAAAGTAGTTTTCAGAGCGATTAACAAGTCTTAAAAGCTTCTCTTTTTCCTTCATTGGGAGGACAGTATCGGAAAGGGGTTAGGAAAGCAAGTCGTAAAATCCTATAAGGATAATAAGAAAGTTGTATACTATAAGCATTATGAAGATTAAGAAAGATTTGAAAAAATTTTGGGAAAGAATTTTATATACGCTTAGAATTATTTATCGTTTTGTAGGTATTTTGTTTGTGGTGATTGGAAACTCAATTCTTGGGCGAAAAGGAAAATACCAAACTCTTTCCCATTTAATAGAAGATCAGTTTTCATCTTTGGATATGCAGATAAAAGTTCATGATACCCGAGAATTTCCCCTTTTTGTTAGATTTTATATCGAAATAGATTCTGTAAGTGAGAAGATCATTGACTGGAAATATTTTACTATGGAATTGGTTTATCAAATCGGAGCTATGGTTTCCGATATTTCAATTGAAAAAGATTTTAAAAGAGGAAAAGATAGTCATAGTTATACTGTTGATATTACAAAAACCGCTATTGGCAATCTTGAAAAAGGACTTACTTTGGCTCAACCTTTAATGTTTGAGCCAGACAGCATCATAACCGTCGCTAAAAAGGCAGTTGAATTAATCCGTACGGGAAAGAGCATTACGCCAAAAACCTTGAAGAACGAATTAAAAATCAACGAGGCAAGAGCGGAAGATTTATATGATCAATTAAAAAAGACAAATGTTTTTGCTAAAAAGTCCAGTGGAATGACAGTTAATTAAACATTTTTCTTCTTCAAAACCTCTCGAGGTTTTGCTCCTTCTGATTCTCCTATTATTTTTGCCTCTGTTAGCTGATCTAGAATTCTTGCAGCTCTTGAATAGCCTATTGTTAATCTTCTTTGAAGCAATGATGCGCTCACCTGATCATATCCCTGCACAAGTTTCTTTGCCTCCTCAAATAACTCGTCCAGAGAATTATCTTCATGAATATACTCTTTTGGATCAGGAAAACCTGATAAATAATCCTCAATTCTCCTGATTCTTACCTTCAATCCCGCAAGTTCTGTTTTTAAGTTTTCAATTTCCTTCTTTTGTTTATCCATAATACTTATCTTTTTTAATTAACTTGTTGATTTCCTCATTTTACCTATGTCCATCTACCATCCAATCATTTGTTGGCAACTTGTCAAGAGAAGTCAAAGTCTTTCCGTCATATTCGAATCTCACTATTGCCGCTCCGCCAGTTGGAGAAGACAACGGATCGTCTTTATTGTAGAGAACATATTGTAAAGCTATAGTTTTGTCCGTACTCCACCTTATCTGAATTCCGTTGCTTGGCTCTGAAGAATCTGTACCGATATATTTGCCGTTATAAAAGAAAAATGCTCTTTGGCAATAACCGTCTGCCGATCCAGTACAAGTTCCGATTAAAACCGTAAAGAGATTTGATTGATCGTAGTATAGATTGTTGGGATTATAAATTGAATATCCTGCTTTTTGCATATATTCTATTTCAGCATCGACAGTATTGGGAGTAGCGGAACCATTATCTTTGACGAACTTTCCATTCTTGTATCTGTATCTTTGTTCTTTTATCATGCCATCATGATTGGGTTGGTCAAAATATGTTAAGACGAATCCGTTTCCGTCTCCCGTTGACCTGACTCCTATGCCTAATAATTCTGAAGATTCAAAAATAATTTTCCCGTTTTTTATTATCATTAATTTACCTACTCCTTGAGACATTGCCGTAGGAACAATAACTAAGCTCTCATCAGACTTATAATCCTTATCTACCGTAAAGCTATAATACTGAGGACATCTAAAAGCAACGCATTCCGGAATTATCGAAGCCACTTTTTTCTGTTGAGGAAAAAATTTAACCCAAATAACCAAGAAAAGGGCAATTAATACAATAACCAATAATATTTTTAATTTAATATTTTTCATTTCTAATCCAATACATTCCTCTACCTACCCTTACAAACCTATTGCTATTAAGTATGCTGGCAAAAACCAGTGCCGAGACCAGAAGTCGTGGACGCAAGAAGAAAAGGAGTAACAAAATTTATTAGTAAAAGTGGCTTTACAGATCCGGCAATTGAATACGGTAAATCCAGAAAAATGAAATTATACGAGGGCAAAAAAAGAGTAGTGTAGGTCTGTGTCGCACATTTTAAGATGCGCGATCGATTTAAATTAATTAATGCTCTGATATAATAAGCAGATGGAGCTCAACCAAATCGCTGTCCCCTTTTTTCTCACCCTCCTAGCAGGTTTATCAACAGTATTGGGCAGTATTCTTTTTCTTAGACATTTTTGCAAAAGAAAATATCTTGGTTTTGTGCTCGGACTATCCGCTGGGGTAATGATTTATCTTTCATTCGTAGAATTATTGCCTTCAGCAATAAGACAAATAGGTTTTTTAAATGCAAACGTCTTCTTTTTTCTAGGCATTATCGCAATTGGTTTTATTGATTTTATTCTCCCCCATCATTACTTGGAGGAAAGAATTTGTAAAAGACAGCGCATTATTGACCCCAAACTATTTTCAACAGGATTAATGGTTACCTTAGGGCTAATAATCCATAATTTCCCTGAAGGAATAGCAGTATTTTTAAGCGCTTTCAGTGAATTAAAACTTGGTATTATACTGGCATTTGCAATAGCTGTCCATAATATTCCTGAAGGAATTGCTGTTTCAGCACCGATTTATCATGCAACAGGCGATAAGGCAAAAGCGATTAAATATTCGTTTATTTCCGGGATAGCAGAGCCAATCGGAGCAATTGTTGCCTACATTGTTCTAAGACCATATCTTGATCAGAATATTCTTGCCTATACATTTTCCATTGTCGCAGGAATAATGGTTTATATAAGTTTTGATGAATTGTTGCCTGCAAGTTTTCGGGATAATCATGGACATAGTGCTATGTTAGGCATATTTACGGGAATGATCATTGTTTTAGCAAGTCTTATTCTCGCCTAAAACTCCCTCTTGACAAAAACTGAAAAACGCCTATAATGAATAGGTATTCAATATAAAGGAGGTGAGAAATATGCCAAGATTTGACGGAACAGGTCCTTGCGGTATGGGTCCAAGAACTGGAAGGGGAATGGGTCATTGCGGAAGAGGTCTAGGGATGGGTTTCCATGGACGCCATCATGGTTATGGACGAGGCCTGGGAAGATATTTCGGTGGGAATAATCCTCAAACAAAAGAAGAAAAAGTTGAGGATGCCAAAGCCTACAAAAAAGCTTTGCAGGAAGAAATTGAAGATATAGATAAAGAACTTTCTGATCTGCAAAAGCAAGAATAAAAAGAATCCCTATCTTATCTAAGTTTTTTACATTAAATGATAAGATAGGGATTTAAAAGATATTATAATAAAAATATGCCAAGAAATAAAATACCAAGATGTTTAAGATTTGATCCAAATGTAGTTTACTTTAAACCTCGAGGAATTCCCTTAAGGGAACTTGAAGAGGTTGTTTTGTTGCCTGATGAACTCGAAGCGCTAAAGCTTTATGAGGTTGATAATCTTGAGCAGATTAAAGCAGCTGAAAAAATGAAGATATCCCAACCTACTTTTGCTAGATTATTAAACAGTGCAAATAAAAAAATTGCCCAGGCTATTATTAAAGGTAAAGCAATTAGGATTGAGGGAAGAGAAAAAATTTAAAATGACGATATCGCACATTGCCTTACAATGCCCAAACGAGAAAAAAGCGAACATCTTTTTCAATAAAATTTTGGGATTGAAGCAAAAAAGTGAATTTATCTTACCTTCAAGCTTATCGATGAATATTTTTGGTATTGGAAAATCATTAAAAGTAAAAGTCTTTTCCGAAAAAAGCATTTCATTTGAAATTTTTATTACTAAACAAAAACCAAGAATTGTTTTTGAGCATATTTGTCTTTTCGTGGAGAATAAACAGAATTTAATTAATAAATGTAAAAAGTACGGTATCAAAATACTTAATAATTCAAATTATAAACAATGCTTGTTTATTAGAGATTTTTCAGGCTATCTATACGAGATAAAAGATAAACAAAAAATAAACCCAGAATGAAAAAAATAATTTTAACTATTCTGTTTTTATTAACAATAATTTTTGCTGCAAATGTACCTGCTTTTGCACAAACAGATGTAACCAGTAATACGCAAAAGGAGGAAACCATAGAGGGTAAGGTGTTAAAAATATTAGAAGAAAAACAAATTACTCCTGTTGGTATGGAAAAACCCCAGCTTTATCAAAAAATAGAGATATTAATAACAAAGGGATCACTAAAGGATAAAAAAGTAATTATCGAAAATGGTAATTTGCCAATGAGTAATTTGCAAAAATATAATGTTAACGATAAATTGGTTATAACCCGCACTAAAAACTTTGAAGGAAAAGACGTTTTCTATATTACCGATTATATAAGAAGAGGTGCTTTATTGTGGTTATTTATTCTTTTCATAGCATTAGCTGTTGTGATAGGCCGCTGGCAAGGGTTAGCATCTTTAATCGGAATGGGAATTTCTTTTTTGGTTATTTTTTGGTTAATTCTTCCTAAAATCTCCTCAGGAGAAGATCCTGTTAAGATAGCAATTTTAGGATCATTAATTATTATTCCTGCAACTTTTCTTTTATCCCATGGTGTAAATAAAAAGACTTTAATTGCTATTGTGGGGACGCTAATCTCTCTGATTATTACAGGTATTTTAGCTAGTGTTTTTGTCGATGCAACTAAGCTTACGGGTTTTGCTTCCGAAGATGCAGGTTTTTTACAAGCACTCAAGCCGGGAATCATCAATATTAAAGGCCTTCTTTTGGCAGGAATTATAATCGGTGTTTTAGGCGTTTTGGACGATATCACTATCTCTCAGTCCGCAATTGTTCAACAATTAAAATTAGCAAATCCAAATCTTAAAGATGTCGAACTCTATAAAAAGGCAATGGCAGTGGGAAAAGATCATATTGCTTCCATGGTTAACACTTTAATTTTAGTTTATGCAGGAGCAGCACTTCCCTTACTTATTATTTTCGTTAATAATCCTCATCCATTTTTGGAAATTATTAATTACGAGATGATTGCCGATGAGGTTGTTCGAGCATTAGTTGGAAGCATAGGATTAATACTGGCGGTTCCGATTACAACGATAATTGCTGTTATTGTAGCAACAGCAAAAGAAAGGAGGTAGGTTTTTATGAAAGTGTTAAAAATTGGCGCAGTTTGGTGTAATGGATGTTTGGTAATGCGCCCCAGATGGCAGGAGATTGAAAAAGAAAATCCGTGGCTTAAAACACAATATTTTGATTTCGATAAGGATAAAGAAATTGTTAAAAAATACAAAATCGACAGTGGTGTATTGCCGGTTTTTATCTTTCTTGATAAAAATGAAAAAGAATTCCTTCGTTTAAACGGAGAGGTAGAAAAAGAAGAATTGATAAAAGTATTATTAGGGAACAAAAATAAATGATAATTAAAAACCCAATAGCTATCTCTTTATCGCCAAATGTAGAAAGCGAAGATATATGTTGCGCAATCCGCATGCTCAGTTCGCCGTGGTATTGGAAAAAAGGAAATCAAATTAAGAATGTGGAAGAATGGTTTAAAGAATATTTTGGAGCTGAGGAGGCTGTTTCTTTTAGTAGTGGCAGGGTGGCTTTATATGCATTACTAAAAGCCTTTGGTATCGGAAAAGACGATGAAGTGATAATACAGGCATTTACTTGCGTCGTTGTCCCCAATGCAATCATGAGCGTAGGAGCAAAGCCAATTTTTGCTGATATTGATGATTCTATAAATATAGATCCGAGTTTGCTAGAAAGGTATATAAATAAGAAAACAAAGGCTATAATAGTGCAACATACTTTCGGGATCCCAGCTAAAATTGATTCAATTAAGAAAATTGCAGCAAAATACAGTCTTGTGTTAATTGAGGATTGCGCTCAAGCACTAGGCGCAACAATTAACAATAGGAGTGTAGGTACATTTGGAGATGCCTCTTTTTTCAGCTTTGGCAGGGATAAAGTAATCTCCTCTGTTTTTGGAGGAATGGCAATTGTTAATTTAAAATCTAACAAGATCACGTTAAGGTTAAAGGAAATTCAAAAAGGGTTTCCGTATCCCAGTTATTTCTGGATTTTTCAGCAACTACTACATCCTCTTGCTTTTGCTGTTATTTTGCCCTTATACAACTTTTGCATCGGCAAACTATTTCTTTTTACGCTACAAAAAATGCATTTTCTCTCCAAGCCTGTATTTAAAGAAGAACTGTTGGGTAACATGTCTGCGAATTTGTTAACTCGATACCCAAACGCATTAGCAAATTTACTTATTCCGCAAATCCATAAGCTCGAACGATACAATAAGAAAAGAAAAGAAATAGCATCTTATTATTTTCGTTCTTTAGGTTGCCTACAGAATATCAAATTACCTTTACGTCAAGACGGAGCAATATACTTAAGATTTAATCTTTTAATAAATGGGTCAGAAGAAGTATTGGCTCGCGCTAAAAAGAATTACATGCTATTTGGAAGCTGGTATAAAAATATTATTGATCCAAAAGAAACCGTATTTGAGAAAATTGGATATCACAGGGGTTCTTGTCCAAAAGCAGAAAAAATAGCTGAATTATCGGTAAATTTACCTACTTATTCAAAGTTACTACTTTATGATTTAGAGAAAATAGTAAACTTTATTAAAGACAGAAAGGAAAAAGAATGAAGCTAATAAAAATATTTTTGGCATTTTTTATTACCCTTTTTTTATTCCTTGCGATTATAAGGCCCATAGGAGCTCAAGAAAAAGAAGTTACTATTCATTTTTTCTGGGCAGAAGGTTGTCCTCATTGTGCCAAAGAAAGAGTCTTTTTACAAAAAATTATTAATAAATATTCTGCAGTAGTAATTAAAGATTATGAAGTGACTACAAACAAAGAAAATGTATCGCTTCTTCAGAAGGTAGGCAGAGAGCTAAATGCGGATATTTCAGGCGTTCCTTTTACGGTGATAGGAAAAGATTATGTTGCGGGTTTTTACAATGACGAAACAACAGGAAAAGAGATAGAAGATAAAGTTAATTGCGCTATTCGCGATGGATGTACAGATATCATAACCGATCTTACTCGAAAATCAGAGAAAAAATCCGAAGAAGCAACCTCGGTAATTCCTTCAAGCTTGCATGTTCCTATTTTTGGTCAAATTTCAACTAAAAATCTATCTCTACCAGCTTTTACTTTTGTAATTGCTCTTCTAGATGGGTTCAATCCCTGCGCTATGTGGGTACTTCTTTTTCTTATTTCGCTTCTTTTAGGAATGCATAATCGTTTGAAAATGTTCATTTTGGGTTTTTCTTTTATATTCGCTTCCGCATCAGTATATTTCCTCTTTCTCACAGCTTGGCTGAATATCTTTTTGTTTTTAGGATTTATAATTTGGATAAGATTGGTAATTGGTGCTGTAGCTTTGGGAGCAGGCGGACTAAATATAAGAGAATACATCGCAAACAGAAAAGGCGGATGTAAAATTGCTGGAGATGAGAGAAGGAGAGAGATATTTGAAAAAATAAGAGGAATTACAAAAAATAAACACTTTGTTATTGCTCTTTTTGGGATCGTGCTTCTTGCTTTTGCTGTTAACCTTATTGAGCTTGTTTGCTCCGCAGGACTTCCTGCTGTCTATACTAAAGTTCTTACTATGTCCAAACTGTCGACATGGCAATACTATTCTTATCTTTTATTTTACATTTTCATCTTTATGCTTGATGACCTGATTATTTTTATCGCTGCTATGGTTACTCTCCATGTTGCTGGAATACAAAGTAAATATTCTAGATTTTCCCACTTAGTAGGCGGAATATTAATGTTAATAATTGGACTATTGTTAATATTTAAGCCCGGTTGGTTAATGTTTGGATAAGCTTTTCCAATATGCAATAACTACATATTGCAAGTGACTTACGACTATATAAAAAATTTTATGTGATATATTGAAGACTAAGACAATAGATTCTTAAACCATTAGCCAATAATCTAACGCTTATAAAGCATTGCTATAATAAGTATTATTATTGCTATGAAAACTATTGTCCCTCCTGTTGAAAGATTCGAATAAAAGGATGATATTATTCCCGCAATAACCGCAAACAATGAAACAAGTTCAGCAATAATAATTGTCTTTTTAAAACTTGTTTTGAACTGTAATGCTGTAACAACAGGAATAACAATAAGAGCGGCAATTAATAGCGCTCCAACTACCGGTATCGCAAGGGCGACCGTGAATGCGGAGAGTATAATCAAGAGAAAATTTATAAATCCAGTAGGAATGCCGCTTACTTTAGCCGCTTCCTCATCAACCGTTACATATAAAAACTCTTTGTAAAAAGCGAAAATACTGGCTATAACCAAAATTCCCAAAACAGCAATTATATATACATCAATTTGCTTAACCGTAGTAATGCTACCGAAAAGATAGCTAAACAAGCTTACACTAAAACCTTTGGCGAAACTGATTAAAATAATTGCCAATGCAAGACTTCCTGATAAAAAAATTGAAAGAGCGGATTCTCCAAATATTCTCTTGCTGATTCGTAACTTTTCAATTGCAATCGATGATAAAACAGCAGAAGCAATAGCTGTTATCAAAGGATTGATTTTTAACAAAAGTCCAATTGCTACTCCCGCAAGGGAAACATGAGACAAAGTGTCAGCAATTAGAGAATAGCGTCTTAAGACAAGAAATATCCCTATGAGGGGAGCTATTATAGCAATAATAATACCCGCTTCAAATCCCCTAACGACAAATCCGTAGTTAAAAATATCCAACATTAGCAACAGTTATCCTCCTTCTTTTCTATAAATTTATGGATATATTCTTTTTTAGGATACTTATGGGGATCTCCGAAGTATTCCAATGTCTTATTGATATAAGCAAGCTTATTTGCTTCATGCATTACAACATCAAGATCATGTGTTATTAATACTAATGTTAGCTTTAATTCCATGTTTAATTTTTCCAAGAGCTTATAGAATTGTTTCTGAGTCTTAATGTCAACTCCCGCTGTTGGTTCATCTAATAACATTACATCAGGCTCTGTTGTCAACGCTCTTGCTATAAAAACACGCTGCTTCTGGCCTCCGGACAGATCGTTTATTTGCCTGTCTTTATATTCAAGCATTCCTACTTCCCTTAGGGCTTGCAAAGTTTTTTCTTTATCTTCTTTTGTTGGGAGGTTGAAGAGACCTCTTTTTCCATACCTGCCCATAGTTACTATTTCCTCAACCGTTATAGGGAAATTTGTTTCAACGAAAACCCTTTGAGACACATAGCCTATTCTTGACCAATTTTTAAAATCCTTTAAGTCGATATCAAATAGTTTAATCGAATCGCTTTTTGGATTAAGTAATCCCAATATTAATTTAAGTAGAGTTGTTTTTCCCCCTCCGTTTGGGCCAACTACCCCTACGTAATCACCTTTTTTTATTTCCAAAGAAATATCTTTTATGACCTCTTCTTTGTTGTAAGAAAAACAAACTTTATCTAATTTAATTATTGATTGGGGATTATTTATTTGTTGCATTGTAGTGCAGTTTGCAGATTTTTTAAATTATCTCTCATAACCGTAAAGTAATTTTTACCCTCTCTAATATCATCTTCCGTAATTCCTTCGATAGGGTCAAGCACCAAAGTTTTTGCCCCTATTTCATTTGCGATCGTTTCGGAAAGCTTCGGACTTACCAAACTTTCAAAGAAGATATACTTAATGTTATTTTTTCTGGCAAAATCAGCTATTTCTGCAAGCTTTTGAACTGAAGGTTCCTCCTCGGGAGAAATGCCTGAAATTGATATTTGTTTTAAATTATATTGCTGTGCGAGATAAGCAAATGCGGCATGGGAAGTAACGATATCTCTAGTTTGGCAATTTGCCAAAGCCTCTTTATATTCATTATCCAGTTGATCTAATTTGATATTTAATTGCGCTTGATTTTCTTTATAGTAATCAGCATTTTTAGGGTCAATGGACAGATAACCTTCTGTTATTTTTTCCACCATCTTTTTCACAAGTAAAGGGTCAAGCCACACATGAGGATCCTTCATTGTTTCGCCTTCCTCATCTAATTCTTTTGTAAATAAGCCTTCGCCAACCGTAATGATTTTTGTATTTTTATCTTTAAGGTTACTCTTAATTCTATCTCCCCACACTTCAACTCCACCATTTAGGACAAGTAAATCGCTATTTTCAATACCGGCAACGTCTTTAGCTGTGAGCTCATAATCATGCGGCTCCGAACCTGATGGGGTAATATTTATAACTTGTGCTTTATCTCCACCAATCTCAGAAGAGAGGAAGTATAAAGGATAAAAAGACGCAATTATTTTTAATTTTCCATCATTTAAGGTTTTATTATTTAAATTTTTATTAGACGATTTACTTAAAACAGAATACCCAACCACAATGAGTATAATTACCAATACTATGAATATTATCTTTTTCATAATTAATTACTTCTATTTGCATCCGACACAAAGACCGTAAAATTCTAACGAGTGTTTTTTAATCAAAAACTTATGTTCCTTGCCGATTTCCTTTTCTAGTGATTGAATGGAATCTCCTTCAACGTCTTCTATCTTTCCGCATTTTTCGCAAACCAAGTGATGATGATGTTTTTTGTTAGCTAGTTCATAGCGGGTTTTTCCATCCTGGAAATATGTGGGTATTGCAATATTCTTATTTGTTAAAATATTCATTATCCTAAATACTGTTGCTTGATTTGTTTTTATTTTCTGACAATTGAGATAATCTATGATCGTATTTACATCTAGTGGATTTTTTGCTTCATCCAAATATTGAAGTATGGCAAGCCTCGCGGGTGTTGCCCTCAAATTAGTTTTATTAAGACTTTCTCTATAGTTTTTGTTTTGTAATATATTTTCCATCTGCAAGTTAATTGCATTTATTATATGCAACTAATTTGCATTTGTCAAGGACTTATTTTTACAACCTAAAAAGACAAAATAGCTTTACCCTTTTATAGTGTCTCATTTGTCTCATTTAGCCTGGAGAATGATACAATCGTTATAAGGATCAAACGGGTCTAGACCGAGATCCACAGCAAGACATAAAAATAACAAATATGAATAAGAAACAATCTGTTGCTTTAAGCTCTGTCTTTGCAAGCTTAGCTTTAACCGTAGTTAAGCTTTTTGTAGGATTGATCACTGGCAGTATGGGAATTATTTCCGAAGCTGCTCACTCTCTTTTGGATTTTGGAGCAGCATCTCTTACATTTTTTGCAGTAAGGGCTGGAGATAAAAAGGCTGATGCTGATCACCATTATGGTCACGAAAAAATCGAAAGCATTTCTGCTTTAATTGAAACAGGATTGCTCTTTTTAACAAGCGGTTGGATTATATATGAAGCAGTAAAACGCCTAAATACAGGAAAGATAGAAGTCGAGGTAACATGGTATGCCTTTACTGTAATGATATTTTCCATAATTGTAGATTTCTCACGTTCACGAGCACTCAAAAAGGTAGCAGATGAAACAAAAAGTCAAGCTTTGGAAGCAGATGCCCTCCACTTCAGCTCAGACATTTTAAGCTCTTTAACAGTAATAGCAGGTTTGATTTTCGTTTCTTTTGGTTTTATAAAAGCTGATGCAATCGCAGCAATTATTGTTTCTTTATTTGTTCTATATACAGGATACCGTTTGGGAAAAAGGACAATTGATGTATTAATTGACACAGTTCCCTTAGGACTATCGGAAAAAATTAAAGATTTAATCTTACGAACTAAAGGCGTTAGTGAAATTAAAAGAATACGGATTAGACCTGCGGGCATTACGATCTTTATCGACATAGCTATTACTGTAAACAGTAGATTATCAATTGACAAAGCGCATGCAATTTCGGGCAAAATTGAGAACAAAATTAAAGCTTCAATTCCTGAAGCAGATGTTACAATACAAATTCAACCCCATGCTTCATCAAAATAATTTACAGCTCAACTCAACACTGCCTCGTTAAATAAGCTATAATAAAGACCTATGAGATGGATGTTGCGATCTAAAATTCATAAGGCCAAAGTTACAGAGGCTAATGTTAATTACGTTGGCAGTATAACCATAGATGAGGGACTGATGAAAAAAGTTGGTATTTGGCCAGGCGAAAAAGTTTTGGTAGCAAGCAATACATCAGGAGCTAGAGTTGAAACTTATGTTATCGCAGCTAAAAAAGGGTCTTGCATTATTTGTATGAATGGGGCAGCAGCTCATTTGATCAAGAAAAATGAGGAAGTGATCATTATGGGATTTGAACTAGCAAATAAACCAATTAAAGCAAAAATCATTTTAGTTGACAAAAAAAATAATTTCGTAAAATTTCTTAAGTAAGCATGTTGGTTGACAATATTAATCTAATTGTTAAAGCGGGCAATGGCGGGAATGGGGCGGCAACTTTTTTGAAAAATGAAGGAAAAGCTAAAGGCGGACCTGATGGAGGCAATGGTGGAAATGGTGGAAACATCTACTTTCAAGGCTCAACTAATATAAATGATCTCCGTGAATTCAGATATAAGAAGAAAATTATTGCCCAAGACGGTGTGTCCGGTAAACACAAAAAATTATTTGGCAAAAACGCAGAGCATCTAGTTATTTATTTACCTTTAGGAACACGCGTAACTGATGCAAACTCAAACAAAATAATTGAAATAATTGATACGGTTTCCGCAATTCTTGTAGCGCGTGGCGGAAAAGGCGGACGTGGAAATATGGAATTCAAATCAGCTGTTAATCAAGCTCCAAGATATGCTGAAAAAGGTATCTTGGGTGAAGAAAAAAAATTATTTTTGGAATTACGCCTAATTGCAGATATCGGCTTAATTGGATTACCAAATGCGGGGAAAAGCAGCTTGCTTTCTGTTTTAACAAATGCAACTCCTAAAATTGCCAATTATGCATTTACAACGCTTGAACCGAATATTGGAATGCTAGAGCAACATCCGATCGCTGATATTCCGGGACTTATTGAAGGAGCATCGAGAGGAAAAGGCTTGGGAGTTGAATTTCTGAAACACATTGAAAAAACAAAAGTTTTGGTTCATTGCATAGGCGTGACTGAAAAAAATATAAAAGAAAAATATGAAATTGTCCGCCATGAATTTGAAAAATATAATATTTCTTTATTGGATAAGCCTGAAATAATTTTACTTACCAAAACCGATCTCATGAATAAAGAATCAATTAAAAAGAAAATGAAAATTTTGGAGAAAAAAGGCAAAGAAGTTCTTGCTATCTCTATTTACAATATGGAAAGTCTAAATTTTCTAAAAAGAGAGCTGCTTCATTACATGAACAATTTTACATAGGTTTTAGGAAGAGATCTATTGACACACGAGTGCGATCGTACTACAGTAAAAATGCACATATCCCAAAAACGAGGAGGTGAGAACAATGAGTAAAAAGGATTTGACTGGCAAGGTCATTCACTACTACGATAAAATTGGAGTTGCCGTAGTAAAACTAGAAAAGATTTTAAAAGTAGAAGATAAAGTAAAATTTGAAAAGGGCGACAATTCTTTTGAACAAATCATAGAATCAATGCAACTTGAGCATAAATCAGTAAACTCGGGAAAAAAGAATGAAGAAATCGCTATTAAGGTTGATCAAGCTGTAAAAAGTGGAACATTAATTTATAAATTATAGTATTTGCAGTCCATAGAATTCAGATCTTGTTGACTTTTGGAGTCATTTTTGATATAATACAAGTCTAAATCCGGCAGATTTAAAGCAATAAATCTGCTTAATCTTAGAAAGTTCTGATTAGGCAAGCATTAAAGATAATAAGTAATACAATTTTTTGAAATTCGTATCTTTTCCCCTACTCATACTTCAATTCTCATTTAGGCAGTTTTATTCCTTTAATCAATGAATAAACGAAGATTTAGTAATTCAAACTTGTACACGGTTTATATGCTTCGCACATCTTCCAATACATTTTATATAGGGCAAACAAATAATTTGGAGAAGAGATTAAAACAGCATAAGAATAAAACCAGCAGGTCTGCAAAATACATGCGTAAGTTTAGATCATTTGAATTGGTTTACAGCGAAAACTGCAACAATCTTTCGCAGGCTTTAAAAAGAGAAATTGAATTAAAAAAACTATCTCATGCGAAAAAAGAGGCTTTGATCAACGGTATAAATTAAGACTGCTGTTTAATTGCTGATTAAATGCATTCATAAATCCCAAAGCCATCCAAACTGTTATAGCTGTAGAAATTATTGTCAGAATGATTGCGATAAAGCCGATTATTCTTGATTTTGAATTTTTTTGTCTTAAATATTTTATTCCAGGCCAAAGCCCTAAAGGAGGAAGCAAAAAACTCAAGAGATAAACGAATATTTGTCTTCCAACAGTTACTGATAAAGGTTTATCTTGCAATTTTTTCCCGCAGTTCGGACAGAAATAATCGGATAATAAAATATTTCCCCCACAATAACGGCAATTTAATTGATTCTCCATCTTCTTAATTGTGCTGTTCTTCTTAAACATTGTCAATATAATCTAATTTAGCTTGACATTGTAAGATAAATTACATATACTTTCTCTCCATGAAAAACCTATTTTTAAAAGTAGCCAAAAAATTAAGAAATATTAGCATAAAGTTGATAAATTTCTGTAAGAAAGGTTTCTTTTTCCATAATAGGAATACTGAATTATTGGCAATATGGACCATATTGTTTATGGCTATAACTGGACTATTTATTATTGCAATTAAAAGTAGTGTTTTAGTTATGTTTTTGCTTTTTATTTCTGCAATTGTAATAATGTATGCTGGAATTATCGCTACGACATACTATCTTTATGTTCTAAAACATCGCGATAAAAAAAGCTTACTTCCTAAAATTCATAATTTATTTAATAAATCTTTCAAATTAAGATCTTTATTCTATTTTATGAAAATTCCGCGTTTTTCAATCTTTAATAATATTGCAAAAAACTTCAAGCTTGCTTCTTAATTCTGATATACTAAGTCAGTGAGATGGTTAAAAAACTATAAATATAAAGGTCTTACCCTCCTTTTTATAAGCATTCTATTCACAATTTTCTTATCCAAATATACATCCTTCAATCAACTTTTTTTAAAAGCTAAATACATTCCTTTTGTTGGCTCTTTTGTCGCAGGACTACTTTATATTTCCTCCTCTACAGCAGCGCTTGGAATATTAATGTTTTCAGATTTAGCTAAAATAATATCACCAATAGAAATAGCCTTATTAGGAGGATTGGGCGCAGTTGTGGCAGATTTTCTCCTTTTCCGTTTTCTTAAAGATAGTTTGCTCTCCGAAATTACACCTATTTATAACAAATTAGGAGGACGCTATTTAACAAAACTTATGTATCACAAGTTTTTTAGATGGAGTTTGCCAATTGTTGGCGCTATTATTATCGCCTCTCCTTTTCCTGATGAAATAGGAATTAGTCTTATGGGTATAAGCAAGATAAAAAGCTATCAATTTGTCTTATTATCCTTTGCTTTAAATGCTTCTGGAATATTTCTTCTTATCTTAGGGGTATCTTTAATAAAATAATCTTGATATATATGGGGTAAATATAAAAATACCAACAATTACAGATCCCATTGCTGATATCAAAACCATTCCCGCGGCCACGTCTTTTGCTATTTTCGCTTCTTTCCTATGCTCCTGAGTAATTAGATTTACCATCTCTTCCAACGAAGTATTTATCATTTCAGAACAAATAACTAACAATATTGTTATTCCCAAAACACCTTTCTCATATGGATTAGTATGAAAAATCAAGCTTAAGACAACAACAACCAAGGCAATGATAAAATCTATCCTTAAATTGCGATTGCTTTTTATCGCATGCCAAACACCCTCCAATGCATAGCTAAAAGAGCTCAATAAAGACTTATTATATTCCATATTTTAATTATAAAGCATTCTCAAGAGAAATTGTTTGCTAATAAGATATACCGTCAATGTTATCACGATTCCCAAGATGCTTCCAATTACTGTTTCCATAAGGGTGTGCTCTTTAGTCTTAACACGTGACCAGGCAAGAAGAGGAATTAAAGTAAGAAGAAGAAAAAAATATCCCCTATAGGTAATTCCTATGAATAAAAAAGCAGCTGTGGCAGTTGCGAGATGAATGCTGGCTTTAATCCATTCGTTAACAACTATTATCGTTGTTAATCCCAAAATAAAAGCAAGAAATCCGATTAAAAGAACCTTTGGACCATTAAGAATAATAATAGATAACAAGTAACAAAAAGCTGCAAATGCAGAAAATGAAAAAAGAAGGGGTCTTTGTTCCCTTTTGGAAACATCAAAATTTGAAAAAACTCCAAGCATTACGCCTACAATCACAAATAAAACAACAACTAAAACAAAAGCATACGAAAATAATGTCCATTTCAAGGCATGAGAATAATCTTGACTAAATTTTGCAATCAAAACAAAAAACATCGGAAATAAGGTAAAAACCGGACTAAGAAGAAAAGATATTGCTTTAGCAAAACCCGTCATAAGCTATTAAAGTGTAATTCTAATTCTCTCCAAAGTTTTTTCTTTCCCTAAAACTTCTAAAGAGTCAGGAAGAGGTAATCCTTTCTCAAAACCAGTTGTAATCTTATACAAGATACTTCCTTTTGTTTTATTTGTGTCTAAGACTTTTTTCATCGCAGAAAGAATTGTGATTTTGTTCCAATTTTTAATTGCGGAAAAATTTTCTAGAAGAATTTTAGCGACATTTTTTTCTTCTTTAGATAATTCCGGAATTTTTGCTAGAACAAGATCTTTAAACTCTTTAAGAGTTTTCATTCTGGTTTTAGCAAGATCTAAAATAAGATCTAAAGCTTTTGAATCGTTTTTTAAATAAGCAAGAACATCTTCATCTTGATCGTAAAATTCCAAAAGTAAAGTTTTTAAATTTTTATTATCCATCATTCTTATGTATTCGCCATTCATCCATTCGAGTTTTTTAATATCGAAAATCGGACTTGCTGTATTGATTTCTTTAAGATCAAAAAGTTTTATCATTTCATTAATGTCCATAATTTCTTTATCTCCTCCAGGATTCCATCCCAAAAGCCCCATAAAATTCAAGATTGCTTCCTTAAGATATCCTTCATTCCTATAATCAAGAACTGATTTAGCTCCATGCCTTTTGGATAACTTTTGATGATCGGGTCCTAAAATATTTGGTGTATGTGCGAAAATCGGAGGACTCCAAGAAAAACTTTTGTACAAAAGTAAATGCTTAGGAGCTGAAGAAAGCCACTCATCTCCACGAATGACATGAGAAATATTCATAAGATGGTCGTCAACTACGCTTGCTAAATGATATGTAGGGAATCCATCGGATTTAAGAATTACAAAATCCTCAATAATATCTGTTTTAAAAGAAATTTTTTTATTTCCTACAGCGTCTACCCAAGATATTTCTTGATCAGCTGGAATTTTAAATCGTATTGCTCCTTCATCTTTATATGCAAATCCCTTTTTTACGAGAATATCCGCATGTTCTTTGTAAATACTTTTTCTTTCCGACTGGATATATTTTTCATCCCATGAAATTCCAAGCCAAGTAAGAATTTCAAAAATTGCCTCTTGTGCTCCAGAAACAATTCTAGCCTGATCTGTATCTTCAATACGCACTATAAATTTACCCTTAGCATGTCTTGCAAAAAGGTAATTAAATAGAGCTGTTCTCGTAGTTCCGATGTGCGGAATACCGGTTGGACTTGGTGCAATTCTAACTCTAACCATAGCTTAAGATGTATTGATTGTACTTGAATTTTTCTCTATACTCAAGACGTGACCTCTTTAAACACTGCAAAAAAAGAAACAAAAATACTTCTTAAATGGGGAGGAATATCTCTCCTTATAATATGTATTTTTTTCGTGGGAATAAAATCTCTAACATTCATAATAAGTTTATTTACCCCTTCTTCTCCTCCTGAAGCCTCTTTTGGGAAATTACCTCCAATTCCTTTTTCAAATCAAATAAAAGAAAATATTTCCTATTCTCTTGACACACTGACAGGATTTCTTCCAAATTTTTCCGATCGGGCAAAAGTATACAAAATAACTCCTGAACCACCAACGCTTCTGGGACTAGATAAAACACGTAAAAAAATTTCAGAAATTGGATTTGTTTCTGACGGAGTCCAAATTGCTGAAGACACATATCAATGGGTAGATCAAAATGCAACTGCGCAAAAAATAACATCTTTACAAAGAACAATTATAATGAATATTTTTTCATCAGATTTTAACCTCTCTTCTCCTTATTTAGTAACGCCATCCCTTCAAACATTTTCAGGACAAGATGAAGTAAATCAGACAACTGAAGTAGTCAAGTCTTTTCTTTCCGATATGTCTTTATCTCTACAGGATATTGACGAAAAAAAAACTAAAATCACCCTATATTCAATAGAAAAAAGCGCTCTTACTCCGACATCTAAAATTTCAAATACTAAAATAGTAAAAATCGATTTTTTTCAAAAGGATATAGATCGCCTGCCAATTTATTATGACAAAGGAACGTCAACAACTATTGATTTTTTGATTGGAAAAGAAAAAAATATATTGGAGGTTGTGGATGCACGTTTTTTCTATAAAAATGTTTCAAAAACCTCCTCAACCTATGCTATAAAAACAGCTCTTCAAGCATATTCAGAATTACAAAAAGGTAAAGCTTATATTGCCTATAAACCTGCTGATACGGTTGAGTTTATTATTAAAAAGATATCTTTGGGATATTATATGGGAGCAAATCAACAGGAATATCTAATGCCTATTGTTGTATTTGAAGGAAATAATGATTTCGTTGCCTATGTTTCTGCGGTCAAGGATGAATGGATAAGTAATTAATGTTTTCTGATATTTCGTACAATAATCGACTGGTATCGAAAAATCTATCCTGACTATCCATAACTACAATAATTAGAGTGTGTTCCCCCTCTTTTTTTGAAGTAACCAACACTTGACCTGCCTCAGTCGTATAGCCTGTCTTTACCCCATTTATTCCTTGAACTCCCAATAATTGGTTTAGGTTTTTTAATAAATATTTATTCTCCATAGAAATATCAGTTATTTCCCAGGTTTTTGTTGCAACTATTTTTGAAAACTCCTGATTATCTAATGCTCTTGATGCTAATCTAGCTAAATCCAAAGGAGTTGTGTAATCACGGCTGTCCTCAAGACCTATTGAGTCTGCAAAATTGGTATTAGTCAAACGAAATAATTTAGCTTTTTCATTCATTTTTTTAATAAAGCTAGCTTCTCCACCGGGATAATTTTGTGCAATAGCTAAAGCTGCATCATTTCCGGAAGGAAGAAGCATTGCATATAAAATATCTCTAAAAAACAATTTTTCCCCTACCGCAAACCCTACATTAACCCCTTCCACTCTTTCAGTTTTAATTGTTAGGACATCATTCATTTTGTAGTAATCCAACGCAATTATTGCTGTCATAATCTTTGTAGTTGATGCCATAGAAAATAAAAGATTTGGATTTTTCGAAAAAAGTACAGTCCCTGAATCTTTATCCATTATAATAATTGCCTTTGCTGAAATATCAGGATTTATTGGAGATCTAAAAACAGGATATTGTGATTGTGAGATTGTTAATGGAATTTTTTTTATTTCCTTGTCAAAGATATAATATCTTAAGCCTAAGTCTAAAAAAGCGCTACTTAATAAAACTAAAAGGCACAATGACATAAGTGTATAAAAAATGTGCCTTTTTTTCTTTTTGAAGAAATTAATGGGAAAACCTTTCATCTACTCGCTCCATGTCTCTTGGGAAAAGACTTGCCTCTCTAATATTCTTAAGTCCAAGAATGTGCATTGTGATCCTCTCACTTCCAAAAGAAAATCCTCCCTCAGAAGGCATACCATATTTGAATGCCTGAAGATAAATTTCACTCTTCTTTAAGTCTATTCCTCTTTTTTTGGCATTCTGAACTAATTCATTATAGTTATTTATCCTTTGCCCTCCTGTTAGCCATTCTGCTCCCTGCCCGATTAAATCAAAGCTTAATGTATATCCTGGATCTTTAGGATCTTCGAAAGTGTAGAATGGTCTTTTTGAAACAGGATAATGAGTAACAAATACTAAATCTGAACTCTTTTTTTCCAAAGCCCATTTGCAGATTTCCCGCTCATCTTCAGGCTGCAAATCCGGATCCTGTCGATTATCTCTCCCTGTTCTTTTAAATATAATTTCTTGCGCTTCCCTCAACTTTAGTTGTGGAATTTTTGCCGCTATTTTTGGAATACTTACATTATATGTTCTAAGAATATCTGCATTTTGACTACCTACACTCTCAATCATAAATTTAATTACATATTCTGCCATATCCATCACATCGCGCCAACTTTCGATAAAACCAAATTCCACATCAAGGGTTGTAACCTCTGTTAAATGCCTTGTAGTTACAGATGGCTCTGCTCTTAAAGTTTTATTTACAGTAAAAACTCTTTCAAAAACTCCAACCATAATTTGTTTATAGAATTGTGGACTTTGCGCTAGATAGGCTTGGTGATCAAAATATTTTATTTCAAAAACTTCAGATCCACCTTCTGCCCCTTGAGGAATAATTACGGGAGATTGATATTCGGTAAAATCCTTTTTTTTGCAAGCTTGTCTAAAAGAATCTATGAGTGTTTCTTGCACTTTAAAAATACTAGCCACCTTAGGATGACGAAGAGTTAATCCCCTATTGTCTAGAAGGGTTGGAAGTTCTAAATTTAAATCTTTTCCCCCCATATCAAAAGGTAAAGTTTCTGCTTTTGATAAAATAATAATCTCTTTAGCTTCAAGTTCAACGCTGCCAGCAATTGAAGCTTTATCAACTGTATTTTCAGGTCTTTTTTTAATTTCCCCAATGATTTTAACCGCAAATTCTGGTCTTACTTCTTTTGCAGCTTCATAAGCACCCTTAGAAACATTGATATTTGCAACTATCTGAAGCCTTCCTGACCTATCACGCAAGCTCAAAAAAATGAGTTTTCCATGATCACGTCTTAAGTAAATCCACCCTTTAACCATGACTGATTTACCTACATAATTAATGGTTTCTGAGATTAATATGCGTTTTTCAGGAATTACGGTAATCTTATTGTTTGACATTTTATAGTTAATATTGTATATTACATCCTTAATCTTGACAAGCTCTTTGTCAGGTTCTTGTCAAGCAACAAAAAGACCTTACATATAAATTTATAGGTAGAGCAGGAGCTCTATTTTTATTTCAAAATATGAGTATGGCAGAAACAAGAACTACGCCGCAAACAGCAAAAGAAGCATTTAGCATAAATGGACTATTAAAACCTGACGCAGTACTTGGGGTAGCAAAAGCCACTACAAAAGACATCCCAAATGAGACATTCGCAAATTTACTTAAATCTGTTGTCGAAAAACCAGTTAATCCTTCTGCGGAGACAAATACTTCCTTAATAAAAGTTGCAACAACAGAAAGTCCCGCTATAAAAGCAACTGCTTCTATTGTAATTGTTCAGAAAACAGATACTCCTCCTACAAGTATGAGTAGATCTACTGCAATAGTAGAATCAACCCCCGTAGTGCAAAAGACTGCAAAAGAATTAAAAGAAGAACAAGATAGAGAATGGAATAAAGAAAAAGGAAAACGAACACAGTGGAATGATGCGAACCGATTATACCCCAGAAATAGAGGAACGAGAAAAAGAAGCTAGTTTACGTTTTTTTAAAATCCTTAATCTTTAATTGTAGCCGTTTTTCTCCATTCCATTCATTTTTATCAATTGTATAAACTATATCTATTTTATCGCCAATATTGATTTTTGTTTTTTCACCCAACCCAAACCCAATCCCTTCAAATCTAACTCCTGTTTTTTGACTGCTGACTATTAATTTTAAATGTTTGCCTTCATTTCCAACTAGTCTTACATCCTCGATTACGACACCGCGGCTCACAAAAGTCGGCTCCGGATTTCCCATTCCAAACGGACTAAATTTCTGCAAAGACTCATATAAATTTATATTTATAGAAGATAACGGTAATTCGCAATCAATCTTAAGACTGCGGGTAAGTAAACTCTTATTCAATAATAAATCTGCTTTATTTTCCAACGCTTTTTGCAGTAATGGAAGTTTAGCTGTCTCAACAGTAAAACCAGCAGCCATCGGATGACCTCCTGCATCTACTAAAAATTCTGAAGCAGTTTTTATAAATTCAATCATGTTGAATCCACTTATTGATCTGGCTGATCCCTTACTGAATTTTTCTCCTTGGGAAATAACAATTGAAGGTTTATAAAATTCCTCAACTAATTTTCCCGCAACTAACCCAATAACTCCTTGCTCATAACTTTCATGAATAACAAATAATAAGTTTTTTAATTTTGATTTTTGACTTTTAACTTTTTCTACAGCATGCAACACTGTCCTCAGGGTTACATTCTGTCTTTCTTTATTTGTATTTCCTAATAATTGCGCAAGACCTCTGGCTCTTTCTGGATTTGTTGTACAAATTAAACGTAGACTATCCATCGCATATTCAAGTCTTCCCATTGCGTTAAGCCGGGGAGCAATTATGTGCCCTATTTCATAAACTCCCAGAGATTGCCTTACTAATCCTGCTTCTTTTAACAATTCCAAAAGTCCGGTTCTTCTTGTTTCTTGAAGTTTTTTTAAACCAAACCTAAGAAGAGTTCTATTTGCTCCTTTCAAGGGAACCAAATCTGCAACTGTTGCTAATGCTACTAATTCAAGATAGGTTTCATTTTTTTTAAATTCTTGAGTAAATACCCAAGCAACTCCTGCTCCACATAATTTTGTTGTATGGATAATTGCTAAAGCATTGGGCAATTTTTTAGGCTTTACGTGATGATCGGTAATAATCACATCTATTCCCATCTTGTTTGCAAAATCTACGGCAGTATTTGCAACAATTCCGTTATCTACTGTTATTATTAATTTTGCATCTTGAACCTTAGATTTTAAATTTCGAATTCCCGCAATAGATAAACCATAACCTTCTTCAATTCTATGAGGAATATATGGCATAACTTTTGCACCCATTGAATTAAGCGTTTCCCAAAGAATTGCTGCGCCTGTTATTCCATCAACATCATAATCGCCAAAAACTACAATTTGTTCTTTGTTTTTTATCGCTAATTTTATTCTTGCAATAGCTTTTCTTAATTGTTTTTTATCAATTCCAACACTTTCAATGGTAACTTTATTTAATTCTGGATTTAAAAACTCTTCAACATCTTTCTTAGTTTTTATCCCCCTATTTCCTAAGAGTATTTTTATTACTTCACCTGCTCGTCCCTTATTTAAAATTTGCCACTTCTTCATAAATCAAAATTCTTTGTTATACTATAGCAGTATGATAAAACTTATTCCAGAAGAAATTTTAAAGCTTTACAAAAAGATTCACGAGGCTAATTTTGAGGCATATTTGGTAGGCGGATGTGTCCGCAATATGCTGTTAAAAAAGACTATAAAAGATTGGGATATGACTACAAATGCAACTCCGGAGCAAATACTTAAAATTTTCAAAGATGGATTTTACGATAACCAATATGGAACAGTCGGCTTACCTATTGAAATTTCCGGACAAAAACATATCATAGAAATAACAACATTTCGGACAGAACAGGGCTTTGCTGATAGGAGACATCCTGAAAAGGTATTATGGGGGGAGAAAATTGAAGAAGATCTTGCGCGCCGTGACTTCACTATTAATGCCATTGCTCTTCGACTCACTTCGTTCGCTCAGGGTAAACCGTTAAATTTTGAACTCGTAGACCCTTATGAGGGACAAAAAGATATTGTTAGCAAATTAATTCGTGCCGTAAGAAATCCAAAAGAACGGTTTAAAGAAGATGCTCTCAGACTTTTAAGAGCTATTAGAATCGCAACAGAACTTTCTTTTACGATTGAAGAAAATACTTGGAAAGAAATAATTTCCGATGCGCCGCTTATTACTAGCGTTTCAGGAGAAAGAATTAGGATTGAACTTTTGAAAATCTTGAAAAGTGAAAATGCGCATGAAGGAATTATGCACTTAAAAAAAGCTAATCTTTTAGACCACATTCTCCCCGAACTAATTGTCGGAATTGGAATTTCTCAGGCAAGACCCGGCCGTCATCATACGGACGACGTATTTACTCATAATATTTTGTCTCTAAAATTTTGTCCATCAACAGATCCAATTGTGCGGTTTGCGGCACTTATACATGACGTTGGCAAACCAAAAGCAATGTCCGAAGACAAAGACGGTCTGGTAATTTTTCACAATCATGAGGTAACCGGAGCAAATATTGCTGCTGGAATTTGTGAAAGGTTAAAATTTTCTAAAATTGATAAAGAAAGAATTGTTAATTTAATCAGGTGGCATATGTTTGGCGTTAATGAAAATCAAACAGATAGCTCAATTAGAAGATTTATCAGGAAAATTGAAGTGAAAAACGTTAAAGATATGATGGACATAAGAATTGCTGACAGGCTTGGCAGTGGCAGACCGGCTGATAGCTGGAGATTAAAACTTTTTAAAGAAAAAATTGAAGAACAATTAAAACCAGCTAAATTTTCCATTAACGATCTTGCGATTGACGGAAATGACATAATGAAAGAGCTAAACATTAAGCCAGGACCAAGGATTGGAAAAATTCTCCAAAAGCTTTTTGATGAAGTCGACAAAGATTTATCCAAAAACAATAAAAAATATTTACTCCAACGGATTTTAACTATTGACAAATAGATTGGAATTGCAATAAAATCTCCTCATGGAAGAAAGATTTCGACCTAATCCCAGCGAAAACCCTCTTATAAGAGAAGCTTTATCCAATAAAAAAAAGAAGGCAGAAAACAATGAGAAGGAAACGCGCGCTCTTTTCGATAATTACAAGTCGCTTATCTTAAATTACGGTAAAGAAGAAAATACGATAGCATGCTCTATTAAATTTCCCGAAGGAGAATCCGTAGACACAATAGTTCGATATAATCCTCAATTAAAAGTTATTGAACTTCGGATTCAATTCCTTGACGATTATTTAAGTATTCCTGAATTTAAAGGTAACGCTACTTTACAATCACGCAAAAACTATCCTAATACTCAACAACCGCTAAAAACAGAAATATTAAACAAAAAAGAGTTTAGTAAATATATTGATTTAGCAAATATTATAGGGGAACAGCTTCGAAAACAAAAATCAGTAAGTCAACCTACGAAATAATTTCTTCATTGTAATTTACTTCTGGGAATTTTGCCCTTGCTTAAAGGCTTTTTGTTTAATATAATTATTAAATTAATGAAGAGGTACTTTACATCCGAATCTGTAACAGAAGGACACCCTGACAAAATATGCGACCAAATTTCCGACGCAGTATTGGATGCTGTTTTAAAAGACGATCCAGATAGCGCTTGCTGCTGCGAAGTATTTACGACTACCGGCCTTGTTTTGGTAGGAGGAGAAATTACCACCAAAACTTATGTTGATGTTCAATCAATAGTACGTAATGTTCTAAAAGACATTGGGTATATAAATGCCGATTATGGAATTGATTACAAGAGTTGCGCCGTAATAAATGTTATCCACGAGCAAAGTGGAGATATCGCCCAGGGAGAAAACCCTAAAAAAGCTATCCATAAAGCTCAGGGCGCCGGAGATCAGGGTATGATGGTTGGGTATGCGTGCCGTGAAACTCCCGAACTCATGCCCCTCCCTATTATACTTGCTCACAAAATGGCTAAAAGATTAGCAGAAGTGCGAAAAAAGAAAATAATTCCTTATCTTCGCCCTGACGGCAAAACTCAAGTTACAGTTGAGTATGAAAATGAGAAGCCAGTTGGTATCGAGACTGTCGTTGTTGCCGCACAGCACAATGATGGAATTCCTTATAAAAAAATCCGCGCTGATATTATTAAAAATGTTATAAAGCCAATCTGCGGTAATTTATTAAACGGTAAAGCAAAAATTTACATTAACGAAACTGGCAAGTTCGTTACTGGTGGCCCCCAAGGAGATACGGGAGTAACAGGACGAAAAATAATTGTTGATACTTACGGAGGAATGGCGCGTCATGGCGGAGGAGCATTTAGCGGTAAAGTTCCGAATAAACAAGACCGAAGCGGTGCATATATGGCACGCTATATTGCTAAAAATGTTGTGGCATCAGGTCTGGCTGACAAATGTGAGATACAATTAGCTTACGCCATAGGTTTTCCACAACCAGTTTCTGTGCATGTTGAAACTTACGACACGGGGAAAATTGATGATAATCAAATTGAAAAAGCGATCCGTGCAATCTTTGATATGAGTCCGGCTGGAATTATCAAAACCCTTGATCTTAAACGCCCAATCTACCGCCAAACCGCTACTTACGGCCATTTTGGAAGGCAGGATTTAAACCTTCCTTGGGAAAAGACTGATAAAATAAAAGAGTTGCAAAAATATGCTTAAGCAAAAATTAAAAGACGAATTAAAACAAAGCATGCTTGCCAGAAACGAACTTAAAACTTCTGTTCTAAGAATGCTTCTTTCAGCAATTAATTACTATGAAATTCAAACGGGTGGCGCGGGATATGAAGCAACAGATGAAGATGTATTGACTGTTGTTCAAAAAGAAGCTAAACAGAGAAAAGATTCTATTGAAGAATTTAAAAAAGCAGAACGAATGGAGTTAGTCGACAAGGAAACAAAAGAACTTACAATGTTACAAGTTTATTTACCCGCGCAACTATCCGAAACAGAAATCCGTGAGATTGTTAAACAAACAATCAATGAAACTGGTGTAGCTACAATCGCTGAAATTGGAAAAATAATGGGAGCATTAATGCCAAAAATCAAGGGCAAAGCAGACGGAGGATTGGTTAATAAAATTGTTAGGGAATCTCTTACTTCTTAATTTTTTTCTTATCAATTATCTCTTGCCACAAAACTAAAAGCGGACTTGCATTAAATATAGAAGAATAAGTTCCACTAACTACTCCTATAAGAAGAGCCACAACGAACCAACGGATGCTTTCTCCCCCAAATAAAAGCAACGCAATTAATATCAAAACAACAGTCAAGGAAGTATTCAGAGATCTTCCTATTGTCTGAATTATTGATTCATTAACAGTTTTAGGAAAATCAGATCCTCCCATTTTTCTAAGATTTTCCCTGATTCTATCAAAGACAACGATCGTATCATGAACAGAAAAACCAATAACAGTTAAGATTGCAGTAACAAAAAGAGAATCTATTTCAACATTTAAAAAATGTCCCAATATTGCAAAAACGCCTATTACAACCAACACATCATGGATAAGAGCAATAATTGCACAAACTCCAAAGCGAAAACTACTTGTAGGTTTAGGAACTTGTCTAAAAGACCATGTTATATATAGAATAATAAGAATTGACGCAATTACTACTGCTTTTAGGGCATTTAAAGTTGTTTCTTGGCCCATTACAGGCCCTATTGTCTCGAATTCCTGCTCTTTAACATCTTTAAGTGTCTTTGACAAGGCACTCATAAATTTATTGTTCTGATTTTGATCCATTGGAGATGTTCTAATGAAAATTAATTTGTTAGATTTTTCAATACTCGCGGTTTTTATTTTTTCCACCTTCAAAATTTTATTTACTATTTGAACTTTATTTTCACTAACAGGATCATTAAAAGACAGGGTTAACCGCGAACCTCCGGTAAAATCAATAGAAAGATTTAATCCCCACAGGAAAATTGCAATAATTCCCGGAATTATAATCAACAAAGATAGTCCAAAATACCAATTCTTATGTCCGATTATATTCATATTATTTATAGATAACTCTTAAAAATGTTCTTGTTACAACTATTGCCGAAAACATGGAAACCAAAATTCCAATAGCTAAGGTCAAAGCAAATCCCTTGACAGAGCCTGTCCCAAATTGATACAAAACAAAGCATGTTATCAGACTTGAAATATTTGAATCTCTAATTGATGTCCATGCTCTTGAAAATCCCAATTCCAATGCCTCATGCCACGACCGACCAACTCTTTTTTCTTCTTTCATTCTTTCAAAAATTAAAATATTCGCATCAACAGCCATTCCAATTGAAAGAATAAATCCGGCAATACCAGAGAGAGTAAGAGTAATTGCATACGGAGTAATACTGCTTACTTTGAAGATTGAAATAACTAGTAAAGCGTATATTATTAAGGCTATGCTTGCAATAATTCCAAGTCTTCCATATAAAGTAGTCATAAAAATAGCTATTATGATAATTCCTAAAACTCCTGCGAAAATACTTTTTAATAAAGCATCATTTCCCAAAGTTGCATCTACGGTGTGTTGCTGTAGATATAAGAGAGGAACAGGCAATGCTCCTGCATTAAGAGATCTGCTTAAGTCATTTGCGGATTCTACCGTAAATCCCCCTGATATAACAGCATCCCCTGTCAATATAGGCACATTTACACGAGGAGCTTCAATAACTTGATCGTCCAAAACAATTGCTACAATTTTCTCAACATTTCGGGTGGTAATATCTGCAAATTTTTTTGCACCTTGAGATGTAAATTTTAATTGAACTTCCGGTTTGCCGCTATTTTGGTCAAAGCCAACGCTTGTTTCTTTAAGATCCGATCCACCAAGACTTGTTTTGTTAGGATATGTTCCCAGCACCTGCAGAATACTTGGAGGATATACTACTTGCGCAGATTGAGTTGCTATAAAATTTAGATATTCTTGTTGATTCTTAAATAGAACTGCGGAACTCGATGCAGTTTTTTCCCAAAAAGAAAGTTGTGCAGTTGTCCCAATTATATTTTTTGCTTGGTCAATGTTGACTCCAGGCAATTCTGCAATTATACGATAATCATTTCCATTAACTGAGGAGTAAACAATTGGCTCTGATACTCCAAAATAATTTGTTCTTTGATCTATTACTGTTTTTACTGACTCTAAAGCTTTCCCTCTTTGAGCCTGAGCTATATTTTTCATATCCGCTTTAAGAGTCAGGCTCGTGCCACCTGCAAGATCTAATCCTTTTTTAAAAGTTAAAGATTTAGTTACAGAAAGAAAACCTTTTGAAGGAAGATTAATTAAGACTGCTAAAATTGTTATTAGAATTATGAACCACAGAAGAAATCGCGGACTTTTTTTCATGCCAACATACTTTCCTCGTCCCCATAAAGCATTACTCTAGATCCCAAGAGGACAGACAATATAAATGGATCTCTTTTTTTCTTTCTGAATGAAAATTCCTCCTCCGTCATTACCGTATAATTAATTTCTCTCCCTAATCTTTTTTCCTCATCTCTTATTAGAATCGCTAATTCAGGCAACACAATTGTTCCAACAATGATAAAGTCTACATCTGTTGGGTTTTTCTCCATTCTTCTTGCAAATTTTCCCGAAAACATTGCATATTTTATACGGCCAATTTTAACCCGATTTCTTAGCACTGCCTCACCTAAACCTATCATTTTTGAGCCCATTCTTAAAAGATCAAAATAAAAAGGGTAATTTTTGGACAAAGAATAATATACCCTATTGGCGCGAGGTTCTCTTGTTAAGATTCCCTTTTTTTCCAAAAATAAAAGTTCGCGTCTTACTGCATTAATTTCATCCCCTGTTCTTCTTACCAACTCTCTAACATGAAACATTTCTGAAGGTTGCGCCAACATGGCGTTCAGAAGTTTTATTCTGGATTGTGAAGTAATTAAATCAGCTAACATAAATTCTTGCCCTGATTATACATCATTTAATAGTCAATATTCCATCCGTGGGCAGAATTTCGAACCAAATTGTTCCTCGATCAAATTTTATAGCCGATCCTGCACTATCAAATAGTAATGTCCTGGCTGTCCTACTGTCTTTTCTCCAAGTGCCCGTAATTTGTTTTCCGTCCATAAAAATACTTGCTTTACCAGAACCTTTCGTTTTATACAATAAATGTAGATTGTTTTCGTATCCATCATTTGCACTAGATTCTATCATTCTTAAAACAGCTATATTTTTTGCAGTTAATTGCTTACTAGTATTCCTGTCTATATGGGCAGCTCCTCCATTATTCCTTTTGTATATATTAGCAATTGGTTCATATATCCAATCTACTGCATAAGCAGAATTTGTTGTCCAGAATTCTAAATGAATTATCTGAGATGTCGGTCTTTGGGATGTTGGAGCATCGTCTTTAAAAGAGTACGGAACAAAACCCTTTGTCCAAGGTGTTCCATTTTTATCTTCAACTTTTAATCCTCTTGAAGTTGCAGCAAATTGCAATAACTTTTCCGTTGTTGAGTACATTGTATGTTCTGTTGCCGCAGGATGTCCCAATCTATCATAGTCTCTCCAAAATGTTGGAAAACCAATGGAAAATTGATTCAAATCATTAACCTCTGCCCAGCCATAATCCTCAATCTGACTCAATGCATCTGCCGGACCATCTTGGTTGGCTCCTCCAACATGAGCATATAATGGACTTGTGCCATATTCTGAAACAAAATCCAAGAAATATGTACGTGCGCTTCTAATTGGACCTACTTCCTCAGCGTTTTGACAATAAAAAATAGATAAAAATCTGGTTATACCACCCTCTGCAACTGCTTCATAAACAACATCAGCAGAAGATAAACCCGATTGAGGACGAGCTTCCTGATGATTTTCAATCATTATGCCCAGAGGCCGATGCTTTTCCCACCAATCTTTTTGTTGTTTTGAATAAAGAATTCCATTCATGGGGCAAGATTCTGTTTTTGGCAAAGTATTGTCAAACATCAAACTACCTGACACTCCAACAGTAGGAATTGTAGTTTTAACATTAGAAGCTACTGAACTTCCAGAAAAAAACATATACGACACTCCAGTAAAAAT
>Ga0172375_10001884_pt1 | contig 33386 bp, 23 predicted proteins | sample LakKiv1m_FD_114537 | JGI IMG/M metagenome (GOLD analysis project Ga0172375, IMG submission 114537) | Freshwater microbial communities from Kabuno Bay, South-Kivu, Congo - kab_092012_11.1m | ecosystem: Environmental > Aquatic > Freshwater > Lake | place: Democratic Republic of the Congo... | reverse complement strand
CGTTACCATCAGCTGCAGCAGCGAATAAGAGCCGAAGAACAGGTTCGCGTTGACGCCGAAACCGGACAGCGAGCCCAGCTGCGAAAAACCGCCGGAAAGCAGGGAGGCGGAGGCTATCCCCAGCGTTACCGCTGCCTGGCCGGCGAACAGGTGCATGGCTTTCCAATTGGCTTCCGGGATATCGGCGTCGGAGCCGGCGACCGTCGGCGAGAATGTTCCGAACTGATTCATATATACGTGCTGGGTATAGGCCTTGCCGAGGTAGCCCGTGTAAAAGGAATTCTCGATGGACGGGTTCATTATGAACCCGTCCGTGAAACCCCTGAGACCGATGCCTTTCAGCATCAAAGCGTAGTTAAAACTTGAGGCCAGAGTCCTGGCGGCCCAGACGGACAAAAAGACCGGCATATCGACCGGATAGCAGATGGCATAGCCGAGAGAGCCGTTGAAAAGAGGGCATGCCTCCATCTCAACGGTCTTTGCCAGGCCGACCTTGTACCAGGTCCTTCCTGCAAGAAGCTCCATCGAGGCGCCAAGGGTCCAGAAGTCTGAAGGATTCCGGCCGGTAAAGGAATTAATAAAGTCCAGCATGGCCAGCTGAAAAGGGATCACAAAGAGCATTTCGCTGAAATTATACCTGCTGGTGTTTTGTGTATCGTATTTGCCGAGCAGCTTTTCGGCGGTCATCAGGGCTATCCTCTGGTTCACGATCCACATCTTGGGCCCGAGGATCCTCATGTACTTGTCCATCTGGGTGTCCTCTGAGACCCCCGGGCTCCACAGGACGCCGCCGTAATTGGAAAGTTTGATCAGATACGGGTTCTCCGTCGGCATGATGTCCGCTATCATCGGATCAAAGATCAGATGCCAGGGCATCAGGTGCGTCCTTCCGCTCTGGATGCCCATGAACTTGCCGTTGGTCGCCTTATATCTGTTGAGAAGTTCATAGAATACAAGGTCCCTGATATACATACCTGAGACCTCGCCCGCGTTGCCCACCCTTGACTGCGGTCCGATGCAGGAAAGTACTTCGCCCTTCGATATCTTTGAATGCTCAAGATCAATGGTCTCAAGGTGTGAAAGCGGCCTTTTCAGCGTGAGAGGCACCCACTCTTTGCTTCCGCTCATCCTTACGGCAGAGACGGCAAGCGAAGGAAAGATCCTGAACTCATTGCCAGAGTCCTTCAGCTCAGGAGGCATGTCGATCTCGTAGGAGCGGACCTTATGTACAATCAGTTTTAATCTCTGGCCTTCAAAGTCCCCGAAAAAGTCCATCCTCGGCAAAAAGCGCTTTGTCCATTCGGTCCCCAGCTCGTCCTGAAAAAGGTCTTCCTCGCACCCCATGTTTGCGCTTCTGTTTGAAAGCAGCGGCAGGCCGAAATTATCGACGAAATATCTTGCCGGGTAGGTTGAAATGACCGTGAAGCTCTTTATGGTCCCTTCGGAAGGCTGTTCATGTTCTACGAACACTCCGGCCTTTGTTACCCTTATGCTCCTTATCCTTGACAGATCGCCGATATCGGACAGGAGCCGGCTGCGTCCTTCAAAAGCGAGATTGTAAACATATGCCGACCTGTCGTCGTTTAGTCCGGTCCCGTCCATCCTTCTTTCGATGACAAGCAGCCTATTGTTCCTGAAGGGGCTCTTCTTTATTTCTATAGTGCTGCTTACGTGGCCTTCCTGGTCCCACCATTTATATCTTCCAAGGGAGACGGTCGGACGGTCAGGCAACAGTGTTCCGCATCCGTCAAAAAAGGCGACCGAGCCAAGGATGCTGCCGCCGGGGACGCGGACCGCGCCGTCCAACGGCCTGGGGCTGAACCTGCCGTCCTTCAGATAGATGCCGCCTGAATTGTCGACGTCAGAAATGCCTGCTCCTCTTGAGAGCCCGCGGTCAAAGCCGGGCATTACAGGCAGCATCCTTCCTCTGGGAAGGCTTTGTCCTGTCAACCGCAGAAGCCCCGCTTGTCTGACAAGCGTGAAATACGGCGTAGCAAACTGGATCTCTCTCGGCATTTTATAGCTCCCCGAATTTCATCAGGTGCGGCCTCTTGCCGGTCCTGACAAAATAAGTTTTGCCGTCCTCGTAGTCCAACTTCAGAAAGCACATTGCGCCCTCGGTCCTTGGCTGGTCAGGAGCGGTGAAATTGTTCACTTCGAGCTTAAATTCCCCGTCGGGAGGAACGTCAAGTGCAGAGACCGCAAGCCCTCCGTAAAAGCTTGGTTTTGTCTCGACGCGGACAAAAGCGCCGTCGTTCTTTTTGTAAAAGAGAACAAGGCCGGCGGCCTTTCCTTTTTCCATTTTGAGCGTTGCATGGTCAAGGGTCTGCCAAAACCCCTTGATCTCCGGCGTTAGCCCTATATGCAGGCTGGACCTGTCCCTTTTTACCGGCATGATCCTTCCGTTGAACATGAACTCCACGTTGCCGTCGATCACGGAAACGTTCTTTACGCGTGAAGCAGGGTGCGGGTCGGTGAATTTGATATCGTTTCCGAAGCGATAGATGTTTATCAGGTCAAGAAAGGTCCTTGCCGCCTCTTTTTCAAGGACCGCAGGCTCAACAAGATAGGAGCTTAGCTGCACATCGTTCTTGTCCATCATGAGAGCATAATCGAAAGCGGGAACAGTGAACACCGAGGTCTCCACTGTTTTGGGCACTTCGAGTGCGACCGTGGCCATATTGAATCCCTCTGGCAGATCGGATGCTTTGACCAAAGAGCCGTCCCTGTAGCGCAGGCTCTTGACCGCAGGGACCGCCAGCTGGTCATGCGATCCCACCCAATAGTACTCATCTAGCTCAGTTTCTTCTTCGTTCAGGCGAACGGTCAAAGGCGCAGAACCTTTGACAAAGCCTGCCTGGTCCTCAGGATCGTTGTCCGCCTGTTCGATGATTTGCGAGGTGGAAAGACAATGACCATATTTTCTCTGCAGATCGGTCAGCACGCGGTCCATTTTGACCCAAACATACTTTGATCTTTCCATCCCCGAGGCGGCATCATACCTGAACTTCGGATTGTTTATCCTGGTCCAGGCGCCGCAGATCCAGTCCTCCGTAGGGTGGGCGGCGTTCTCGAACCCGCTTTCAAGGTACCACCCTTTGTAAACCGTGATCCCTCTGAAGAACGGGACAGTGGCGACATTCTCGACCTTTCTCGTGATCTTGTCGTCCCCAGCGAGCGCTTTTCTCATCAGGAAAATATCCTTCCCCAGGTCCGGATCATAGCAGCCCATTAAGTAGGACCATTCCAGATAAAAGGAGTCCTCGCTAATCCGGTCCTGTTCCAGGTCTTTCTGAAGCCGGTCCGCAAGAAGCCTGAACTCCTGGGCCCTTACCAGGAGCTCGGAGCTGCAGGCGCGAAGAAGTTCCTCTATGTGGTTCTCGGCCCATTTCTGCTCCTTAAGCTGTCTTCTGACCCTGCCGAACAGATCGCTCTCAAAATGCCCGGCGAGAAGCTGCAGGTTCCTGATGAAAATCCCGTATTTTTCGCGGAGAGATGAACTTCCTGTCAGCCCCTGTTTGAGCCGGTTGGAAATATCCCTTACCAATTGATTGACCCAGGAGCCAAATTCGCGGTCCTTTTCGGCATCCTTCTCTCTCGGGAACTCGCCTTTATCGCTGATCTCTTCCGGGTTCCTGTCAAAACAGATGACAAAACTGAGTTTTGGTTTTCTGGAAAGAAGATGCGAAAATGTCAGTCCGCACGTATGCTCGGCGGTGCCGGTGTGCGGGTTTAGCACCATGATCGATCTTTCGGAGGAAAGCCCCCTGGCCTCCAGCTGTCCGATAAGATCCCTTCCGGAGCATCTCAGGCCCGAAATGAAGTTTGCCGTTGTATTGATGGAGTGCGAGATGCCGTGGCTGTCGCCGAAGACAAAGGTCAAAAGAGATCCCCAAAAGGTGAGATATGCGATAGGCAGCATCATCTCATCGAGATTAAAAAGACCGGTCGAAAATGATCCCGCGATCCCTGCTGCAGCGCCATAAAGCGGTGCGGACCCTCTGAGATGCTGAAGCATCAAATTCTTCCATGCTTTCCCATCGCCGGTCATATTCAGCTTCCCGGCGCCGTAGCCCGCGGCTGCGGAAAGGGCAGCAGTGGAGGCCAGTCCCGCCAGGTAACCCGGAGAGGACAAAAGCCCTGACTGCGACAGTAAAAGCCCTGTGCCGAGCCCGTAAAGGGAAAGATAGCATTTTAAATGATCTATGGCAGCATTGCCGATGCCAAATGAACGCAAAATAAGCGAGGCCTTGGCGCTCTTGAACAGCAGGAGCCTCAGGAGCGAAGCTGCTGCAGGGACAGAAAGAGCGGCGAGCCCTATATAAGGCTGGTCAGAGGCCAGAAGGTTCTGGACCAGATAGCCGCCGGACGCGGCAAGGAACAGCGCTCTAACGGTCAGATAGGATGAATCGGCCAGCACGGACCCTGAGGCGATGGCGGTCCTTATCTTTTCGTGAAGCAGTCCCGGAGGATCGATCCTTCCGGAATGCGCCCTTTCAAGGGCAGAAAGATTATTTCTGATGTAACCCATGCCCAGCAGCGTCAGGCCTGAGAGAAGCCCGAGCTCTCCGTAGATCCCCGTCGAGTTCAGCATGTTGTAGAGGGACATGTTTGAATTAAATACCGAAGCAGTCAAAAACCCGCAGTTTATCAGGACCGAGACCGGGAGCAGTTTTGCGCTAAGATAGTCGAGGACCGCCTGGGTCCTGCCGAAGGCCGTAAGCTTGTCGGAGAAAAAACAGGCAAGCGATGCGCCTGCGAGAACGGCTGTGGCAGCGAACCACGGCTTGTTGTTCTGCCAAAGAGCGTAGAAAAGGGAAGAGGATGAGACCGTTGCAAGGGACGACAGGGAAAGATCATATGCGGCCTCTTTGGTCTTGTTCAGATAGAATCTTGAAGCGCTCCAGGCGGTTGAAATGCGGGGCCTCAAATATCTTGCCAAGGAGAGCTCCCCTTCGAACAGGTCTTCGCAGTCCAGTGCAGGGATGTTCGAGCCCAGAAGGTCTTCTCTTGTGATGGTCCTTGACAGCATTTCGGGTCGGATCTCGGCAAGTTCGAGACCGCTGAGCATTGTCCCTGTTGCAGTGCAATAGGATGCTAACTTTCCGCCTTTTATTACGCCCGAGTCCAATAAGTTTTGGATGGCCAGGTTATGATTGCCGGAGGGCAATCCGTTAAGGCGTGCGGCAAGCCTTGTTCTGTCTGCGTAGCCCACAAAGGTGAACGCCCTGGAAGCGATAGTTCCGAGCGCTTGTCCTGTTCTAGGTCCGTACATCCCCATGGATCCTACCCCCCCTCTATATATTTATCGATAAAATAAGGGGAAGATATCACAGAGGGCGATTGTTTCTCCGGATCAGTGGCCAATATATAATAGCGGATTTGAGGGGTAGCAGGGGATAAATCAGCCGGGTCTATGCGTTCTGAACCATTTGCCGTTTTTCAGTTCAAAACCAAGTTTTTTCAAAATCTCAGTGAAGGTCGATTCGGTCATCCCGACAGGCGCGAATCTGACCTGAAGGAACTTTAAGCTATATCCGGTCGTAGCGCTTACACCAAAACCAGCATCTATAAGCCGTGTTTGTTCATCCGGTAATGATGCAATCTTAGGCGATTCCTCAGGAGCTCTCTCCATGTTAGCGCTTTCTGGGGCTGCGGGAGCGCCGGAAGTCACGGTTGCACTGAGAAGCTCGGGATAGTTTTGATAGGCAAAACGCAGGAACTCGTCAATGTTCTGCGTGGTAATGTCCAGTTCGCGGGATTTTGCGACCATCAGTTCCAGGGCCTTACCAGGCCACTTTTGTTCTTTGAGCATTTGGCGGACCAGGCGGGCATTTATTGTGATATCAGCAAGATATCTTGAGAGCAATCTCGCTTTGACGGGGTCAAGTCCGTGAGGGTTAAAAAGAAGGAAACAGATCCTTCTGGAATACGTGTCTATATCGATCTCAGCATGGTCATGAACAAGGGATTCGGACCCGAATATGAACTCGCACAGCGAAGAGCTATCGACATCAAGAAGAACAGGGATATCAGGGAAATGCTGCCTGATGCCATTGTAAAAAGATGCATGAGCGCTTCCGTATCTCAATAATATCCGGAGTCTGCCGTTGTTCCGGTTATAATGATTTGGAAATTGCAGGTATAAGGTCCTTAATAATACGTCCAAATTGCCCAAGACTGCCGCTTCTCTTATAGGGAAGGTAGAGTCATAAGAGGCGGCAGTCAGCCGATAATGTTCGTAGCCGCTGTCCAGGCCTTCATTCAAAAGAATGCTCATTTCAGTATGGGACCCAGAGGAATGATCAGCATAGCTTTCAAGGACCGGCACAAGATCTTTGATGTTCTGAGGCATCTCAAGATTGAGAAAAGCGATCCTTCTTCTCACGAACTCTTCGTAGACCTTTTCTTCAAAAGTCTCGCCCCCTTGTTGCGCGGCAGAGAACATCCTTAAGAGCGAAAACACATATCCCGCTCCTGTCGAGTCAACGACGGCAATATCAGGGCGATATGTCCCCAGTACGGACATAAAGTTATCAATGGGTTCGGTCTGGTTGTGAAGTCCCAGGTTCAGCAGTATATTTACGGATGCCGTTTTGGGCTGTCCCGCAGACGAATAGGCCCGGCTTTGCATCAGGATCGCTTTGACCGTCTGAACGGCTTTAAGTGTTTCCTGTGCTATGGAGGCGTCGGGATAGAATATTGCGTGCGTGTAAAGCTCATTCAGGACAAGGAACAAAAAGAACAGGGATTTGGTTTCGCCTTGTCCGGTCAAGGCCCCATCAATTGTTGGAATAATGTAGGATAATGCTGTTTGTGCATATTCAGGGGGTATGCTTGCCTGTGCAAGTTTATCTTTGCCGGCAAGTGTCCGGTCGTCCCAGAGAAGGTTCCGCTGCTCGACCGTCTGAACGGCCTGCTGCAGCGGCCATTGCTCTATCGGCCTTGACATTTCAACGGGCATCCCCGGCCTGTAATTGTTGTTCGCTCTTAAAAAATCAAGCGCCGATCTTTGTCTGGCGTTCGGAGCGGGCACGGGCAATGACTTCCACATGGCTTTCCTTTTTATTAGACCTCAGTTTGTAAAACTCTATTTTCTCGGATTCTTTGTCGGAACAACCCGGTGAAAATATTCATTTAATTCTTGTTAATATCCAAATCATTGTATTCGTGTTCATTTTTATATCGATGTGAAAAACCGGAAATTTCACAATATTGTCCATTTGCTGAAAAATAGTGGAACGACCCCCGGAAGGCGTCCTAAATAGATGAATATCCGAGTAGAAATAATCCCATCCGGTCAACTCAGATATAGAAAAGGGCCTATTTCAAAGCTCTGACTATCCGGGCAAGAAAAGAATCAATCTGTTTTACAAAAGTATCAAGTTCACTTTTCAATAATGCCGCTCAGAGCCGCCCATTGAACATAAGCCGGACCGATTGGCTCAATGTAAAATAAGTCCAATCCCATCGGCTTCCGACATCGTTCCATTCATTCGCAGAGGCATCGCCGTAAAAAGAGCTCTGGTTTTGTCCGGCATGTTGCGACCTGTGCGCGCTTTCATCTCCATAGAAGTCGTAAGCATTTACTTTATCACCCAGGATAGCTTGTGCTCTATTCCCAACGGGATCCTTTATTGGGCGCGGCGGAACAATGTTCGGAATCCAGCTTAGCCTTCTCAGAAGATCGCCATTGCGATATGCCTCAACTGTTGAGACAAATATTCCGGAAATAGCGACATAGAGCCTTGTTGACGAAGGTCGAACAGCAGGTCCAAAATCTATTCTGCCAAAAACAGGGTGTGAATATTGCATTCTTGATCCTGGCCAGGTTTCGCTTCCTGTTTGCCGATGCTGTTCCTGCGGAGTGCGTATTGCCGCCCCTGAATAGCGATGCTGCTTAGGGGCCATAAGCTCAAAACCGGTTTGACGCAGCCCCAGTCTGATCAATATTCCCATGACATTTCACCTCCTCCCTCTAAATAATTATCGAGATAAAAGATTGGAAATTTCACTGACAGAACGTGTGCGGTCGGGTGCGCGCAGAAACTTACGAGTGCTTATCGAAAAAAGATAAGCGGCAAGTGAAAACTTGACAGCTATAAGTTTGAGTGAAATCTCCGAAAAAAGCACTCGATACATTAATGCGAGAGACAGAGGAAAAGGAGGAAACTAAAATGGGCGCAATAGGGATGTCGCGATTAGGCGGAGAAGTCGGGAGACTGAGAGCAGAGCAAATGCCGCTGTCATTTTCATTCTCACATCTCAACAGAGGAGAGGAGCAAATTAATGATTAGCGGTATCCATAGATATGCGGATGTTGTCCGGGCAAAGAACATCCTTTTCAGAGGGACAATAGACGGCAGAGAAGGTCCCGGAAGAATGGCCCGCTTCAATGCGATCGAGGAGTTCCGGAGGGAGTACGCCGGGATGGAGCTGGGTCCTGCAGGAGCGGAAATTGTCGGATGGAACGGGTTCGACGGTATAATGGAGCGCTTCGGGCGGCAAAATGGAGGGGACCTTGACGAGGAGGAGTGCACGGTCCATTATGCCTATCATTTTGGCGAAACGGAAAGCGGCGCTTCCGGGGCGGCCCCTTATGATATGAACCTTGCCAACAGCGGAACTGCCGCTCTTCTGAAGGACGGCAGCTCAGCTTTTTTCAGGTTCCTGAAGGCCCACCGCGGCGTGCGGAACCTTTCCGTGCATTTGTGCTATTCCGCGGACCGGATAGAATGGGCGGTCAAATGCGAAGACCCGACACAGGGGAAAATGCGGTTCCCTTTTCCGTCAAAAGGTTCGCGCTCATATCATCAGAGGGAGGAATTGCTTGAGATGTCAGTGGAGCGCCTGAACGATCTTAAGCGGACGGCAAAGGCCCTCGGTTACGAGGGAGAGTTCCTCATAGAGAACTGCGCCTGGGAGGGATTAAGGGACGAAGCGGGCGTGTACAGGAGCGCGTTTGATTTTGTTGCCGACGCGGATTTTATCCTTGAAGTGCAAAGAAGGACGGGCTATAAACTGCTTCTTGACGTTTCGCACGCATTTGTACACGCTTTTTGCGTCAGTCGGTATGCCCGGGGGAGCGATCCCAACAGGGACAGGTATAGTGACCCTCTTGTATATGTCAGGGACCTGGTGAACAGCAGTAATATCTGCGACCTTTACGAAGTGCATGCTTCAGTGCCGGACGTGCTGACCGTCAGGGGTGAGGAGTTCGTTATTGACAGGCATCTTGCGTTCCATAACAGCGCGGGCAGGAGAGACCCGGTCGCGGCAATGCTGAAGTATTTTGTCAGCCTGCGCTGCGGGAGAGAAAAGGACCTTCCTCCTCTGCTGATAAACTTTGAGCATGGCCCCGAACATTGGTTAAAGGATGCGGAGCTCCTGCTCGGTCTTATAGAGGACAATTAGGATTTTCATCTCATCATCTCGACCGAAGTATCATGCGGGTTTGACGGGTTTACCCACCGGTTCAGGAGCTCGGCAAAGCCCACAGCCGAAAAATTGGGCCAGAAGGAGAAAAATATTCTTCCATGCAGGTCTGCCGGCTCACAAAAGCGGGGAATATAGCCGATCATATTGAAACTGTTCACCCCCATCTTATTGAACATCTTTATCACGTAGGCAAATGCTTCGCTGAGATCAGAAATATCGTGTTTGTCCAGTTCGAGAAAGTTCTGTTTTGTGCAGAACACCTGTACTTCATACATTGGTTTTTGAACGAACGGGATCGTTACTAAAGTTCCGTTAAAATTAGCGGGGACGAAATCGATGTTCAGCCGGCGCAGAGCCGCAAGATATTCAGAAAAATAATCTATGTCCATCAGATTAAATACTCTGCAGATCTCGGCAATACGGTCAAAATAATTATATGATCCCGCAAAAAGCGTTCCTATCTGCCAGTGCAGCTGGTCCTGGGTGGCCACGCGCACCACAGCTTGCCCGGACCTGTCCACAGCTGCGCTGCCCCAGCTCCATCCAAGCGACATCCCTTCCACCTGATTTGCCGTTATCGGCTGGACAGCCCGCATCATCTTGGAGTGGACTATTTGCTGGGCAAAAGGCGCTTCGCCGCATGTCCTTGCCTTAAGTATAAAATCCCTTGCGGTGGTAAGCATGGAAGCGAATATCTTTTTGTCGAGCTGGGAAAGCTCATGAATGTAAGGGACTTTTGGCAGTACAAGCACGTGCATCCCGGGGAAATAAGGGTAAAGATTATAGGTGATACCGGAAAGCGGGTCATCGTTCACGGTTATCTGCGCTCCCCAGGATTCGGGATAGTCAAGGTTCTGGGAAACGACATCGGGTCCCGGAAGGGAAGGGTCGTTATGGTCAAAGAACACATTGCTGTATGCCGCCCGCCTTATCGCCTCATCTTCGAAAGGGTTTGTAAATATCTTCCTGAGCAGATCTCTGTCAGAGGTGCGCTCAGCGATGAACAGCCGCAGGGAGAAATATTTTCTTGAGAGTTCGTCAGCTGCGGCTTCACCGGGAGGCCTTTTTGGAGGGCACAAAGAATCGTAGTCGAAAGGAAGCACATTCAATAGCCCTAAATTGAACGATGCGCGAGGAGCGAACTTTCTTGTCGGCGGAGTTATTCCTGTTCCGGTCCTTAACGGATCGATCCTTTCAACTATTGTTATATCTTCCATCCGTCCCGATCTTTTATTAAAGATCTGGATAGCGTTGTTGAAGCTTTTTTGTACAAAAAATGTCTGCAGTTGTCCGTCGATCTTGACCGCCAAAAAAGATGTTTGCCTTATAGGTGATACCCAGGGCCCCTGATCGTTGGGACTGATGTTGATCGGTATTCGGGGATCAAGGCCTTGAAGTCTATGACCACAGAAAAAATCGCTGTTCATCAGGGCAGTGATCCGCGAATTTAGAACCAGCTGGGCTTTTTTCAGTTGTGCTAAAGTGGCCATGGCTGATCCCTCCTTATTATTCTATACAAGATCGAACAGCTCAAGATCGGCCTCTTTTTTTATCAGCATTTCCATCGCCTGCAAAGCGAACATCGTGCACCAGGAGTTCACGTTCACTATCCCTCTGCCGGAAGAAGGGTCGGTGCCGTAATAAAAACCGCCGAGGACCCTTTTGTCCGCGGGCCGCTCCGCCTGATAATATAAGAGGGTTGATAGAAGGCCCGATACGGCCTTCGGATCGCGGAACCGGTCATTCCCCGAGGCGCCTGCCGCCAGCAGAAGAAGCCGGAGCGCCTGCGCCTGGATGTCGCTGGAAAAGCTTTTTGGACGGGCCTCGGAAGGGCCGTTGTACCAGCGCCTTACACTCCCTTCCTCCTTCACTCTTGAAAGGAACCAGTTCACGGCGCTCAGTCCCGCGGAAAAGAAAGCTTCGTCCTTCAGAAGAAGTCCGGAAACAAGCAGTCCTTCGGCAGCGTAGCAGTGGCCGTGCATGTAGGTGGTTCCGTCCGGGGAAAAGGTCCTCCCGTCCTTTGACTGAAAGCGCTTTGCATTGTCGCAGAGCGAGCGCGCCGCAGACAGATAGGCGGGATCTTTTGTCAGGTCGTGCAGATTGAGAAAGGCGATCGCGGTCTTTGCAAGGAAAGGGCCGGCCGACCTTGACCAGTGCGGAGGGTCTTCTTCCGGCAGTCCCGTGCCGAGGCAATAAAGAGGCATGATCTTTTTGCCCGGCCTCAGAGTGTTCTTAAGAAGAAAGGAAGCGACCGTCTTTGCCGCGTCAAGATAGGCCGGTTCATCTGTCCTTCTGTAAAGGTTCAAAAAGCCGTTCATGATAATGCCGTTGTCAAAGGTGAAGATATGGCTTCTTCCAAAGGTCCCGAAACTTTCGGGCCTGCCTTCGACCGAAAAAATGGGGAGCACTCCGCCGCTGCTGTCGAACCCGTATTTTATGAGCCAATCGGCCGCGGAACGCGCCGCGCTGAGGCAAAGCGGCCCGAATATTTCACTGAAGCTCTCAAGATAGCACTGCTCGGTGATGAAATAGCCCATTATTTCGGGATAGATGAAAGCGTACCTGTTCTGTTCCGGATCGAACCAGCTGAAGACCGCTCCGGACCGCTTGTCCTGGATGCCCGAGGACAATAGCCAGTTGTACGCGTGCTGTGCCTGCTGCTTCAAGAAGTAAAGCCCGGACAGCTCCGGCCCTTTTGGCCTGACGGAAGAAGCCATCCTTGCCGGATGCGGATAATTGGTCGCCTGTGCTGCAGAGATCCTCATTTTTTCTCCTGTGCCCCGTCGTCGAACTCGGCGATCCTCCCGTGAGAAAGGTCGAAATGCTTTAGAAGTACATTGATAATGCGCTCCGAAGCGTGCCCGTCGCCGAATAGCGCCCTTTCCTGCGACATCACCTCATAATCTTCCGGATGGGTCAAAAGCATATGCGCCTGGTAAAAGATATTTGCCGGATCGGTCCCCACAAGCTTTGAGGAGTTCGCCAGAACGGCCTCCTGCCTCTCGGTCTTGTCGCGCAGTACCAGGACCGGTTTGCCGAGAAAGGATGCCTCTTCCTGTATGCCGCCTGAATCGGTCAGGATAAGATAAGACCGTTTCATCAGGTGAACGAAAGGCACGTAATCCACCGGTTCAAGAAGAAGGATATTATTCTTTCCTTCAAGAGCCCGGACCGCGGTCTTTCTGGCCAGCGGGTTCTTGTGCAGGGGGAAGACTACCGTCACTCTGCCGCGGAAGTGATCCACAAGGTACAGGACGGCCTGGCAGATATCAGCCAGCGGTTTTCCGAAGCTTTCCCTGCGGTGGGCGGTCACCAGCACAAGTTTATTATCGCTCGGAATAGCGTCCCAGATATTGTCCAGGGAGAACGGCTGCTTTAAGGCATAGTGAAGGGCGTCGATGACCGTGTTCCCTGTGACGGTGATATATTTCCGAAGTATGCCTTCACTTAGAAGGTTGTTTGCCGCGTTCTGAGTAGGAGCAAAGTGAAGACAGGCAAGATCGGCGATAAGGGACCTGTTCATTTCCTCGGGATATGGACTGAGGCGGTCGTAGGTGCGCAGGCCCGCCTCGATGTGAGCCGCGGGGATTTTGTGGTAAAAAGCGGCCAAGGCCGCGGCAAAAGCCGACGTGGTATCTCCCTGCACCACAACAATGTCCGGCTTCTCCAGGGAAAGCAGTTTGTCGAACCCCCTCAGCGTCTTTTCCTGTATAAGGCGGAGGGTCTGGTGAGGCGCCATTATCTTCATATCAACATCGGGCTTGAGGCCGAACGCATTGAGCGCCTGATGAAGGAGCTCTCTGTGCTGGCCCGTCGAGACCAGGACGGGGCGCATAGCGCCGTGCCTTCTTGCCTCAAGCAGGACGGGCGCCATCTTGATGGCCTCGGGTCTGGTCCCGACAACGAACATCGGGTTTATCTGCGCAGCAGTCCGCACGGTCATTCTTGAAGTTCCTTTTCTATTTCTTTTAATGCAGCCAGATCCGTTCCCGGACGATCCTGATCTGGTCTTCCGGCTGTCTTGTATAAATAACGCTGTTGTCAAAGACGCTTCTTCCTTCTTTTTCTCCATCCAGCTCCCCGCCGAGAAAGAGGCATTTCACCAGTTCTATTCCGCTTCCGACGGACGGGGCGCCTTCCATAAACGGATGTTCGGGGAACACAATGGTGTTCCTTACGGTGGCGTCCGCTCCGACCCGGCAGCCGTCAAGCAGGACCGACCTGTCAACGAAGACGTTTTGCCCTAGCCTGACGCCGGGCCCGATGATGCTGTTCATGGCCAGGGCGTTCCTGTCCAGGCGCGCGCTCCTGTGAACGAGGTTCCCGCCTGTTCTTTCCCACGATCTCTCCTGTCCTGCGGGAGGGCCGAAGTTCAAAGCAAGAGCGTCCATGTTGGCCGCATAAAGCTTTTGAAGAGAGCCGACGTCTGCCCAGTATTTTGAAGGGTCCATAATATAGGCCAGGAAGCGGTATTTTCTGGGATGTGAGAGGAGCCAGGGGATAAGGTGAAAGTTCATGTCAAGCATCTCTTCCTTCCGCCTGAAGTCCCGCAGGACCCTGGGAGAGAGAAGATAAATGGAAGAATCGTTGATGAAAGACAAGGCCTCGGGCCAGGGTTTTTTTTCAAGGAAATCCAGGACCGGCAGCGCCTGCGAATGATACTTGCAGACAAATTCACGGATATATTCCATATAGCGCATGATAGAGTGAAATGAGGATCTATTCCTCATTCCCCGGAGCAGTGCGGTCCCGTATTCCTCCAGGAGCCTGACATCAAACACGGGATTGACGGTCATAGTGACGTCAGCTCCGCTGCCTTCGTGCAGTTTTATCAGCGGGTCGAGCCCCATGTTGTGGATGATATCCGGATAGATCAGGGCGACCGTACTGTTCGAAAGGGAAACGTCATCCCGGAACATTTTGAGGACCGCTCCGAAAGATCCGGACGTGTATTCGTCCGGATACCAGGACAACCCCTCGTCCGCATAACCCATGCGGATAAAATGCTGTTTGATCTGGTCAGCGCTGTGGACCACATGGCATCTGACCTTTCCTATGCCCGCGTTCCTCAGCGTTTCCATCGCAAAGTCCACGGCCCGTCTGGCGCCCACCGGCACCAGGACCTTGGGGATGCGGTGCCTGTTGGCGGAAGACGTGATCTCCTTCATTCTCACTCCGAGGCCGCCGGTAAGTATAAAGCCGACATAGTTCGCTCTTTTCATTTGGGCTTCTCCAGAAGGAACCAGTGGTAAAAATCGCTGTCAGTCCTCAAGATCCGGAACAGAGGCGAAACAAGAGCAGTCGAATCTTCACGAGTGTACGGCATCAGGCGGACAATACCGGTCCTTCCGAAACGGGAAAAGAGATCTTCGTTAAAGGAGCACAGCAGGCCCGCGGTGAACCGTGCCTTGAGCATCAGGAATTTCAGCCAGCCGTGCCTGGTCCTGACCAGCTCGTCTGAGCGCTCCCTTGCCACGAAGTTGGTCACAAAAAACCCTCCGGGCTTTAGCAGCCTGTGGACAGCTCCAAGTGTCGAGGCAACATCAGGAACCTCGCTCAGGACGTCAAGGCAGACAGCGGCGTCAAAGGTCCGCCCGCCAAGGCCGAGCTGCTGAAGATCGGCCTCGAGAAAGTCGACTTTTTGCCACATCGGATTTTTCCCGATCCTTTGCATCGCGACTTTCATAGCTGCTTCGTTCACGTCCACGGCCATAGCTTTTTTTATCCCCGGCAGCCGGATCAGTTCGTCCAAAACTTCTCCGGTGCCGCAGCCAAGGTCGATCAGGTTGTTAATGGTGCGGCCTTTCAAGGCGCCGACGGTGAGACGCCTCTGCTTTGAAAGTATCTCGCCCAGCGGCCCTTTTTCCTGGACGCTGCGGTCCCAGGGAGTTTCTCCCGCTCTGTAAGCGGTGGCCGAAGGGGGAAGTCTGCGGACCATATAATTTAAAAAAGAGATCCTCATTGGTTATATTTCCATCTAGTTAGTTATCGAATAAAAAGGCCGCGAATTTCAAGGAAAAATGATGTGCGGCCAAATTAAGAATGATACTTTTTAGCCGGGAATTTCGTAGAATAGTATAGGGGGTAGAAAAGATGAAGAAAGAAAACAGGCTTTCGAAACAGGACAAGATGGACCTGGTTCTGTGTGTATTGAAGAATCCAAAGAAAATGAAGGAACTGTGCGGGAAATACGGGGTTGGAGTGTCAACGTTTTACAAATGGAGAAACCGGTTCCTTCACGGAGGCATGGCCGAATTGGAAGAGTACAGGACAGGGCCGAGATCAAACAGGATCGAGACGGAGAAAGAGAGAGAGCTCAGGAAAAAGCTCGAGGAATCCCGGGAAAGGATCAATGAGCTGGCGACCGAGCTGGAAATATTAAAAAAAAACGGGAATTCGAGCGACGAGGAGTTAAGCTGAAAGGACGCACAAAAGTGAGCAGCGAGGACAAGCTGGATATTTTAAGCATAATAGAAGCATCCCCGGTCAGGAAAAGCAGGGCTATAGCCATGTTCGGGATGGCTCCGGTAAGATACTACCGCTGGCAGCTCAAATACTATCTTGACAATTGTCTTGATGATAAACGGGGCAGATATGAGAGAAGGGCCGTAAGGATAGAAGACCTGTACAGAAAGCAGATAATAGATATCCGCAAGACGGGGATATACGGCAAATATGTCATAGGTCCTGAAACCATCATGGGCAGGCTGGAGGATCAGGGGATATTCATCAGCCATGAAACCATCAGGAATATCCTGCATCAGGAAGGCTTGATAGAGCCGAGGCCAAAGGCCCCGCGTCATGAGTACAAGAGGTTTGAAGCGGAGTATCCCGATCAGCTCTGGCAGATGGATATCCTTCATGCTTTCGTCTATGGGTACGGATATTATTACCTGTTCAGCATCCTTGATGATTATTCCAGAAGGATAATGCATTGGGAGCTGTTCCCTTTAGCAACAGGGAAAGAAGCCGTGTATACGTTAAAAACCGCCATGGAGATAAACAAAGTCAAACCGGAAAAGAAATTAACTGACAGGGGAACACAATTCTATTCAGGTGAAGGCAAGAGATACGGCCACTTCGAAAAGTTCCTTGAGCAGGAAGATGTTCAGCATATTCTGGCCAGGGTCAAACACCCGCAGACCCTGGGCAAGATCGAGAGGTATCACAGGACGCTCAGGCAGATGTGCCTTAACCTGCAAGAGTTCAATGATCCCGTGGAATTAAAAAGAGCGATACGGATATTTGTTGACGAATACAATTACCGCAGGAAACACAAGGGCATTAACAGAGTGACGCCGCATCAGCGGTATACGGGGCAAGACAAAGAGATAATTAAGGCTCGTGAAGAGTTGAAAAGAATGATCATCTCGGAAAGAAGATCAGGCATTTACAATGAAGCCCTGCTTCAAAAAGAGGTGGCCTGCAGGGAAGTAGTAGCTTTAGTCAAGAATACTTACGCAAGGGAGGTGGTTGCTGTATAATGGGTTTCATTACACGAAATTCAACCCGCTGTTTATTTCATTACTGATTTGGTATTACAATGAGGACTGAAAAAATCATAATTTGATGGGAATAAAGGGCCATACGCGGGAATATTTACAGCCCCGAGAAAGGATTTCCCCTAACCGCTAGAGAATTGAAAATGGCCTGAATGTCCGCTTCAGTCTTTTGCGTCCCGCCGTCATTCCGCTCTGAAAAACTGTCAAAAGCCGCTTTGCTTGGGCAGATGACCTCGCCCATTAATTCATAGAACCCGAAACCGGTAGTAAAACCGGAACCGCTGTATTCTTTGAAATACGGCTGCCAGGCCTGGTTCAGCCGCGGTAAAATACCGATTCCTTTGGGATGGAGCAATAGATTATAAGTCGGCCTTGTGTCTTCAGGCCCCGGTTTGGTCTCCATACTTCTGTACGCGAGGTGAAGTGCTCGTATGTGCCATAAAGTGTCCTGAACGGTTTTCAGGGATGCGGGGACCCATGCAGCGTTCGGCATCCAGAATTTGTCAGGAAAACCCCCGCTGTTTATCAGGCCGTCGATCGGAAGGTTTGAAAAATCACCGTCTGCGAAAAAGGCCTGGAAATGCAGCTGGTTAACGGAGGCATGCGCACCGCTCGCATTAAAACATATCCTGAAGTTCGGGTCTTCGGCTTCAAGCATTAATGACCACGCGGCCGTCAGGACCCTTTGCGCAAGGCTGCTGTCAGTGTCCAGGAATTGATTATGGCCCTGCTCCCTTTCGGGCACCAGCACCATGTGGTATGGCGCGAAAGGGTAGGGATTTGCGATGAAAGAGACCGGGACCCCCGCAACAGTTTCTGTCGCGTATTCCTGGCCTTCTACCAGGAACGGCGGAGCGTAATGGAACTTTTTCGGATCGAACGGAGTGTTCAGCTGGGCGTTCACCTGTTGGGCGTTCCTCAGCGGCTTCATCCCCCGCACTTCGTTGTATTGAACCAGATATTTCCCGACCGGTTTCCTTAAAGGCCTTTCGATCAGGTTTTTTTTCCGGCAGCCTTCAAGTATCAGTCTGCAGTCCTCCGGGATGTTCCGCTGTTCGATCCTGCCAAAAAAAGCGGGCGCAGGCGCAAGCTCTCTCGTGATGGTCGTACCCATAAGGTGTGCGACGGCAAGTATAGGTGATAATCTAGGGCTTTGCCTGAGATCCTCCATATGCGCATCATAAGTCTGCCTGATCCTTGCTCCTGTCAGCCGGTTTATGCTCATTGTGATAATGTTCCTCTATATAGATATCGTGGATAGATCGGAGAAATTTCACATTTTGTTAAATTATCCAAAATACGTTAAAATTACCCTATGAAGACAATTTCTTTGAAAGGCCCCTGGACCTACCTGAAAGACCCTTCTGACAAAGGCGAAAAAGAGGGGTATTTTGAACCCGCGGAAAAATTCCTCAAAAACAAAAGGATGCGCGTCCCTTCCAACTGGGAAGTTGCAGGCATAGAAAATTACAGCGGCACGGTCTGGTTCAGGACGGAGCTTCCGCAAATAGAACTTTCTGAGAGCGAGGACGCAATCCTGTCTTTTTCAGGCGTCGATTACTTCGCCAAGGTCTGGCTGAACGGTGAGCTGCTCGGAGAGCATGAAGGGTATTTTCAGCCGTTTGAATTTTTGGTCACGGATAAAATTAAGGGGGAGCTAGGAGCGTATTGCAATACGCCCGTACTTACCGTAAAAGTCTCGTCCCCCGCCGAAAAAACAGGAAATGATGCCTGCCTGCCCTGCCTGCCGGCAGGCACGGCGGCAGGCAAGGCCTGGCCGCATAAAAAAAGGCTTATCAAAGGCGTGTTCGGCCATCACGATGTCCGTCCCGGTTCCTGGTCGCCGAAATACGGGCAGAGCCACGGAACGGGCGGAATATGGAACGACGTTTCGCTTGTGATCGTCCCGAAGGTTCGACTTTCCGGTATCAAGGTCAGTCCGGTGCTGAAAGACAACTATCGGACCGCGGAATTGAACATAGAAATATTCTCCGAGAACACAACAGGTTCTGAGATCAGCGGAAAAATGACAGTCAATGTCTCGCACTGGCTGAAAGAAGCAGGAAACCGGCCTGCTCCGGTCAAAACTCTTGAAATAGAGCCTTTGATAAAGCCCGGAGTGAACATCATTCAAACAAACATTGAGATCAGGAACCCTTTTCTGTGGTGGCCGTGGGACCACGGCGAGCCCAGCCTTTATGAGATAAACGCGGAGCTGGCCGCAGGGGACTTTAAAAGCGCGGCAGGACAAAGGTTCGGTATCAGGGAGGTAATAAGGGACGAAAAGGACAAAGGCTGGATCATCAACGGCAGAAAGGTGTTTGTGCGCGGCTCCAACATCATCCCCGAGGAATATCTTTCAACTTATTCCTCTGAAAGGATAAAAAAGGATGTCGAGCTGATAAGACAGGCCAACTGCAACGCGGTCAGGGTCCACGCTCATGTGAACAGGAAGGAACTCTATGACGCTCTGGACGAGGCAGGCATTATGGTGTGGCAGGACTTTCCTCTGCAGTGGGAGTATGTTGACACGCCGGAGTTCGTTGAGGAAGCTTCCCGCCAGATAAAGGACATGGTCAACCTGCTACACAACAACCCGTGCGTTATGCTCTGGTGCTGCCATAATGAGCCGGTCCTTTCAGGAAAAGAACTCGACCCCGCCCTTTATAAGGCGGTAAAAGAGGAGGATACCACGCGGATGATCCTCAAGTCCTCCGATTTTGACGAGCATCCCTATCCCGGCTGGTTCTGGGGGGACTACAGATACTTTTTTGCCCTGCCGGGAAAGCCCTTCCCCTCGGAATTCGGCGCTCAGGCCCTGCCTTCGGTCCCTGCCCTTAAGAGGATGTTCGGCAAAAAAGAGCTCTGGCCGCCCGACTGGGAGGCCTGGGCTTACAGGAACTTTGTTTACGAGCAGACCTTCCATATTGCCGGGGTGAAAAAGGGAAAGTCGCTTAGAGCGTTCGTTGAGAACAGCCAGGAGTACCAGTCAAGGCTCATCAAGTACTCTGTTGAGAGATACAGACAGCACAAGGGAGGCGAGATCTCGGGCATTTTTCACTTTATGCTCCTTGAGCCGTGGAGCGCGGTCTCCTATTCCGTCACCGATTATCACAGGGAACCCAAAAAAGGCTACTTCACTCTCCGGAGATGCTTTCAGCCGGTCCTTGTCATCGCCTCCCTGCAGAGAAGGACGTTCGGCCCGGGGCACAGGATAGAAGGCCAGTTCTGGATCGTCAACGACCATGATAAAGAGTTCAACGACGCGAGGATAGAGATAAGCGTGAAAGCTGCCGGGAAGGTGCTGTATAGATATAATAGTGTAATGCTAAATATCGAAAGGGACACTTGCAAGGAGATAACAAATATTGTATATTCAGATACAAAAGGACTTCTTATCCCCGGGACGGCCCCGGCCGGGAAGTGCGAGCTGGTCCTGGAGGTGTACGACGCTTTTGGAGAGCTGATCTCGACCAACGCCGAAGAGCTGGTCCTTGAAAAAATCCCAAAAGAGATACGGCAGTTCAACGCTGAGTTCAAGTGGGAGTGATGTTGTGCAAAAAAGCCTGTGGGCGGAAATAAAAAAGTACAGGTTCGCCTATTATTTCATCCTGCCTACTTTTATCGGGATGCTGTTCCTGCATATTTTCCCGATCTTCCAGGCGGTCTACATGTCCTTTCTCAAACTGAACCAGTTCACGCTTTCCCAGTACCTGATGGCGCCCTTTGTAGGTTTTGAGAACTATTTTGAGATCCTGATCAATGCCAACAGCCCGATCCGCATCGGCCTGCTTGAGGCGGTGCGCAATACAGTCATTTACACGGTCCTTGTTACCCTCGGCACAACATCTGTCGGAATGGTGGTCGCGCTGATGTGCAACAGGAAGTTCAGGGGAAAGAACATAGTCAGAGCGCTGTTCCTTTTTCCGTGGGTGGTGCCCACTTACGTTACGGGGCTTCTCTGGGGTTTCATGTGGCAAAAGGAGATCGGCGTCATCAACATCCTTCTGGTAGACTGGCTCCATCTGTTCCCGTCAAAGCCTTTCTGGCTGCTCGGCCCGAACACTCTGTGGGCTATCATAATCCCGACGATATGGAGGTTCTGGCCTCTGTCAATGCTCATGCTGCTGGCGGGTATGCAGTCGATACCGGACGAGCTCTATGAAGCGGCCGAGATAGACGGGGCCTCCGGCTGGAAAAAGTTCTGGTCCATCACCTTCCCGATGCTGAAGCCCGTGTGGGCCATCCTTCTGCTGTTCGGCCTCATCTATAATACCTACTCTTTCAACATCGTGATAATGATGTTCGGCTTCGGCGCCGGATATCCGGGCGAGTGGGGCGACCTGATGATGACCAATATCTTCAGGAACACGTTCCAGCAGTGGGCCTTTGGCGTGGGAGCGGCGGCTTCCGTGATCCTTATGATCGTCATGATCGTTATTGTCAACTTCTGGTTCAGGTTTTACAAGAAATCCGAGGAGATGCTGTAGATGTTCAAGACCAATTATTACATGAGGCAGCGGCTCAACAAAAGGGCGACCGACGTCTTTATGGTCATCTTCCTCGTCATCACGCTGTTCCCGATCTTTTGGATGGTCTTTTCGTCCTTCAAAAGCAACACCGAGATACTTCTCGGAAAGATACCTTTCGGCAGGGCCAGCAACGATGTCATCTACATGGAGCAGAGAGGAAAGAACCTTTTCGCTTTCACATCTGACGGCGGGCTGAACAGGTTCGATATGGAAACAAAGGAGCTTTTAAAGCACGGCTCAGTCAAATCAATGGCCACCAGCTTCATTGCGGACGATGTCTACGTCTGGGCCGGAACGTCGGACAGGGGGCTGGTGCAGATATCGCTGGACGATTTCGGGAGGAAAAGGCGCTTTGATCCTGACGTCAAAGGCCTGGACATCTCAAAGGTGGTCTCCACGTTCCTCGTGCAGGACGAGAAAACGATCTACATGGGGTTCCAGCAGAAGGGGATAGAAAAAATATTCAAGTTCGACAAGCCTTCAAGGGCTTTCTCGGGTACGGTCACTTTCGGAGGGGAGCTTTCACCCTGCCAGGCGGCTTCCGCGGTGCTTTACCTCGGGGACCTCTGGATAGGGACCAACAAAGGTATAGTTGTATGTGATCCGAAGTCCGGCTCCGTGAAAAAAACGTTCAACGGCGACAGGCTGGGCCTGCCTCCGACGGACATAAAGAAGATAGCTGTCAAAGGGAATGATTTTCTACTGTCGACTTCTTCGGGAATGTTCGTTTTCAATCCTTCATCGGGAAGGATGATCAAGACCTACAGCCAGGACAAGGGGCTTTTGTCGGACAGGGTGAATTGTGTGTTCATAAAAAACGGGAATATCCTTGTGGGACTGAACAACGGTCTGTCGGAGATCGGGCCCGGAAGCGGAAAGATCATCAATCTGGACAGGCTTTTTGTTCCCGTTGAGGGGTCTTCAGAAAAAGGTTTTGTGGGCGGGGACGTTTATTCCATGGCCATGACCGACAAAGGCCTTTTGCTCGGGTCAAGCGGAGGCAGGATCACGCTTCTAGATGCGGAAAGAGGCACCCCAAAAGAGACTTTCAAGGCCGGGGACGGCCACATACTTGTCCGGTGGAGGAATTACATTGACCTATGGAAGAACATAGATTTTGCTCTCTATCTTAAAAATTCCCTTATCATCTGCGGCATAACAATGGTCCTTGCGATGATCTTTGCCACGCTTGCCGCGTACTCTCTGGCGAGGTTCGATTTTCCGGGCAACAAATTCTTCAGCATAGGCGTCCTGGCAACGCAGATGATACCGGCGATCATGTACCTGATCCCGATCTATATCATGTTCACCAAGTTCACACAATGGACGGGAGTCCCGATGAAAGGCACCTATCTGGGGCTTATAATGATCTACAGCGCCTTTTTCATCCCGTTCTCCATCTGGATACTGAGGGGGTTTTTTGCAGCGATCCCGGTGGAGCTTGAAGAAGCGGCGAGGATAGACGGCGCTTCATCGTTCCAGGTCTTCTGGTACGTGGTGCTTCCTCTTGCCGTTCCGGGGATAATCGCAACTGGCATTTATGTGTTTTTAACCGCATGGGACGAGCTGATGTTCGCCTGGGTCCTGTGCAACGCGGACACGATGACGATACCGGTCGGAATAAGGCTTTTTGTGGGGAACTACCAGAACAGGTTCGATCTGATGATGGCCGCGGCCACGGTCGCGACGATACCGGTGATGATCCTGTTCTTCATGCTGCAGAAGCACATTGTGAAAGGCCTGACGGCGGGAGCGGTGAAGGGATAGGGGCGAGGTGACCTCGCCCATACCAACAGAAAGGGGAAAGGGATGAAAAGGACAGCAGCGGCATTATTGTTGATCATTTTGGTTTTGTCGGGGAACGTATTTGCCCAGGACAGCGACGAGGTAAACGCGGCGATAAAGCAGGAATGCTACTTCGGGATCTTCAGGGAAGGCGCTCCGGGAAATATGGGGCTTATCACAAGCCTCGAGAAGAAGATCGGAAAAAAGTTCACCGTCATCATGTGGTACCAGGACTGGAGCACTCTTTTCAATCCCAGCCTGTGCGACAAGGTTGTAAAGAGAGGGGCTGTCCCGCATATAGTCTGGGAGCCCTGGCTGTGGAGCGACAAGCAGAGGATAAAACTGGACGATATCATTGCCGGAGAGTGGGACTCCCATATCAGGGAATACGCGCAGGACGTAAGGAACTGGGGCAAGCCGGTCTTTATCAGATGGGGGCATGAGTTCAATATTGAAGGGTACCCGTGGTCAACCGTCAACAACGGAAAAGACCCAAAAAAGTATGTGAAGGCTTTCAGGCATGTGAGAAAAATATTCAAGGACGAAGGGGCCGGGAACGCCATGTTCGTCTGGTGCCCGATGAGGGAGTCGTGGCCGCAAGAGAACTGGAACGACATGGACCTTGCCTATCCCGGCGACGAGTATGTTGACTGGATCGGCATCGACGGCTATAACTGGGGAGTAACACAGCCGTGGAGCCAGTGGCAGTCTTTCAAGGAGCTTTTCAGGGACGTGGCGCGCAGCCTCTGGAGGGCGCACCCGACCAAACCGATAATGATAGCCGAATTCGCCAGCGCGGACCTCGGGGATGACAAGGCAAAATGGATAACGGACATGAATGAAGAGCTGAAAAAAATGCCTTATATCAAGAATATCAACTGGTTCGACGAGAAAAAAGAAGCTGACTGGAGGATCGAGACAAGCTCAAAAACGCTGGCCGCGTTCAAAAAGATGTACAGCGACAGATATTTCACATCTTCCTCTTCGGGGATCTCAGGGTTAGAGCAGGAGTTCAAGTTCGGGATAGAAAAGAAAAAAGTGGCCGCAATGTACACATCTTCTCCGATCGAGATAAATGCCGATCTTTCCGACTGGGTGGACTGCTTCCCGCTTGTGATCGACCAAAGGACCCAGATACAGGAAGGCGCCAATCTCTGGAAAGGCCCCGACGACCTCAGCGCGAAGGTATATGTCCGGTGGGACAGGGACTACCTCTATGTCGCGGCCGATGTTACCGAAAAAAGCCCTCTGGTCAACTCCAAAAAAGGAAAGAATATCTGGAACGGGGACGCGGTCGAGCTTTGCCTAGGGTTCGACAATAAGGAAAGGACCAAACTCGGAAGCCGGGACTTTCAGATAGGGTTTGGCACAGGCAATGATGACAGGACCGCTGCTTCGGTATGGATATGGACCTCTTCGTTTGCTCCGGAAGGGGCCGATATCGCCGTCCTTAAAAAGACCGGCGGAAAGAGCGGCTACTATCTGGAAGCCAGGGTCCCTTGGCAGGCTTTCGGGGATTTCAGGCCTTCACAGGGCAAAAAGATCGGTTTTGACTGCGCGATAGACAGCGCCAGCAGGCGTGACAGGGACCTGCAGATGGTTTGGAACGGGGACTTCCTTTTCTACAAAGACCCCGGGGTCTGGGGCGAACTTGAATTTGTCAAATAAACGGCCGTTTTTTTGTGCCGCGGTACTGCTGCTGCTGCTTGCTGCGGTCCAGTCTGGATGCGAACAGTACAGCCCCGCACCGGTACCAAAGGTTTACGGGAAAATAACCGCCGATTCCTCAGGCTGCTATATCGGTGCTTTTGTCAACGGGAATTCCAATATCTCGTCCTATGAAACGCTCATAGGAAAAAAACTTGCCTGCGTCATGTGGTATGTCAGCTTCACGCAGGATTTTCCCGTTTCCGACAGCAATGCTGTAATTGCGACCGGCAGCGTGCCGTGCATAACCTGGGAGCCGTGGCGTTATATAGTTTCTGATGAAGCATATTCCCTTCAGCGCATTATAGACGGAGATTTTGACGCCTATATCACGGCATGGGCAGCGGCGGCAAAGGCCTTTAAATATCCCATGTTCCTGCGGTTCGCCCATGAGATGAACGGGAATTGGTATCCTTGGGACGGCTACCATAACGGGGCGTCCTCTGCCGCTCCGGCAAAGTTCATAAGCGCGTGGAGGCACGTCCACGATATTTTCTCCTCAGCCGACGCGACAAATGTGACCTGGGTATGGAACGTGAATGCGGCAAGCACTCCGGGAGATGACTGGAACAAGGCCGACAATTATTATCCCGGGGACAGTTATGTCGACTGGATAGCAATAGACGGTTATAACTGGGGGACTTCCGGCTCGGGGACGGCCTGGCAGGATTTTGATTCCGTATTTTCTTCCATATATTCCACTCTCATTGCCAGCCATCCGGGAAAACCGGTAATGATCGGGGAAATGGCCTCAACCGAGGACGGCGGGGACAAGGCCGCCTGGATAACGGACGCTTTTTCAAAGATGAGGACTTCATACACAGGCATAAAATGCTACAACTGGTTCAACATAAACAAAGAGACCGACTGGAGGGTCAATTCAAGCGGGAGCAGCGCCGCCTCATTTTCAAGCGCGATGACCCCTTCTTACTATATAAGTGATATTCCCCTTAATTAGACAGATGGCGAAAACAGGTGAAATCCGCGAAAAAACCTTCCGATAACTATATGGGAGCAGCTTGACGCTTAATATATATGATGTTATATTTTTTCCACAAAGAAGGGGGTGACAAAAAGATGAAAAAAGTTCTGACAGCACTGATGGTGTTTTGCGCTGCCGCGGCACTTGGGACTGCTTTTGCCGCGATCGGAGTAAAGGTCGTCGATAATTTTGAGAATAATCTGGACCTTAAGACCCCGGAATGGTGGAGGTTTGACAATGTCACTACCGCGGTAGAAAAGAACCCTGCGTTCAGACCCGGGGACAGCGTGGCAAAAAGCTGCGGAAAATATTCCATGGTGATGAAAGGCAGCGCCAGGGACTGGTACTGCGGAGGCACAGGGACCTATGTTGGCCTTGACGCGAGCAGCTATACCGGCCTTGAAGTGTGCGTCTTCGGCTACGGAGAAGGGTCAGGAAGGCTCAAGATCGAGCTTTACGACGACGACAAAGGCAGCTGGGAGACAAAGTACGACAAGGAATGGAAGCCTATAAAGGATGACATGTGGATATTCGAGCAGAACGTTGACTGGAGAGGATGGAAAAAAGTATATATTCCGTTCTCAAGCTTCACGCTGTTCAACCCCAAAAGAGGGGACGGCAAGATCAACTTTGACCAGAGCAACGGCTCCGGCGGTCTGCTTCAGATCCAGTTCATTCTTATTGCCGGGTCCAAGGACGGGGAAGCGAACGTGAGGCTGGACAATATCCAGCTGGTAACAAGGCAGGACGAATACGAGGAGTGAACAGATGCGAAGCTCACGGGAATATCTGCTGACGATCGCGCTGCTTGCCGCGCTGCTTTGCGGCGGAGAGGCGTTTGCCGCGTCTCTTGACACAGGCGGGAACGTGAGCGTAACAGTGTCCGGCGTTTTCACTCTGACCCTTGATACCTCGACCGTTGATTTCGGATCGGGAAAGCCGGGCGACTGGAAAGAGGTCCCTTCCGCCTCGGGATATGCAAACGCGGCGGTCTGCAAATCGAATACCGGTAGGACATGGTATTTGAACATCAAGGCGAGCGGGCCTCTTTCTTCAGGCGCCAACACCATCCCCCTTTCCAGGTTCTCATGGATGTCGACATACGCGGGCAGCAAGAACGCTCCCTATAGCAGCCTGGCCGCCAACCTTGCTCACCAGCCGGCAGAAGGGTACCAGTTATTCACGGGTTCAAACCAGCTGGTATACACGTCAAGCTCTGCCGACAACAACAGCATGCCCAACGGCAGCGAGATACAGTTCAAGTACAGCCTGAGCATCCCTGACAGTCCGGCACAATTGTCGGGGACGTATACGACAACGGTGACGTATACGATGACGGAGTAAATTAAATGACAAATGACAAAGATCAAATGACAAATGAATCAAGAAATGACAAATCAAGAAAAGATTTGTTCATTTGGATTTATTAGATTCATTTGGATTTTGTCATTTGCAATTTGGAATTAACAAAAAGGAGGAAATAACATGAAAAGGATATCGGTCCTGATAGCGGTCGTTCTGATATTGACGGGAGGAGCATGCTTTGCCCTGACATCGACCCAGCAGTCGCTGTTCACGGTCACGGTGAGCTCGGTCTTTGAGCTCTCCATCGACCAGGGCGTGATCGATTTCGGCAGGATGAAGCCGGGAGAGGTGAAGTGGAACATCCCGCCCTCGGGGGTGACCGTTACCGCCAGGACCAACAACGGAAGGCCCTGGTACGTCAAGGTGAACGCGGCCACGCCTTTTTCTTTCGGCTCTCTCATGATCCCTTATTCAAGGTTCATCTGGACGGGCTGGACCGACGGCGCGGGAAAATGGTACGGCACGGGCAACAACATAATGACCCCTACGCCCTCCCTTGTCTATTCCAGCGCGGTCGGCGAAGAGAACAATCTGCCCAACGGGACAGTGAACCATTTCAAGTTCAAATTGTCGGTGCCCGAGAACCAGGCGCCGGGCGTGTATACGACAACGGTGAAGTTCACGATGACGGAATGATTGGAGGGGCGTATTGCAATACGCCCATACATACAACATGAAAAAGATTTTAGCGGCAGGCTTGTTGATAACGGTCCTTAGCGCAGGGGCAAGCGCTTTGACGATGACGCTGAGCGACAGCACGCTTGCTTTCGGGACCATGGCGCTGGGAGAGTGGAAAGAGATATCAGCTGCCGGAGGTTATCATAATAGGATCTCCGTTATCTCGGATAACGGGAATGTCTGGATGGTCTACATAAAAGCCAATCAGGCGCTGACGAACGCGGATTTTCCGACCATCACGATACCAAACACGGCGTTCATGTGGATGTCGACCTACGCCGGCTCGCAGAATGCGCCGTATACGGCCCTTTCCGCGGGTCTTCGGCACCGGCCAGAAGACGGATATGTGCCTTTCACGCTGATAAATGAGCTGGTCTACACGTCCGGCCAGGTATCGGGATCAAACGATAACAACAATTTGCCCAACGGCACGGAGATCCAGTTCAAATACGGGATCGGCATGCCCGACAGCCAGACCGCGGGGGTGTACACGACGACGCTGACATACACGGTGACGCAGTAGGGGCGCAATGTAAGGGCGAGGTGACCTCGCTCGTACTAAAAGGAGGATCAAAATTGAAAAAGGTATTTTTGTCGATAGCGGGGATAGTGTTGTTTGCGCAGGCCTGCGCGGCGTTTTCCATCAACATCGACCCGCCCAGCATCTGGCTGTCGGCCTCTCCGGGCAGCAGCAGGACGGGTTCGATAATCGTTGAGAACAGGGGAGGGGACGATATAACCGTCAACGCCTATACGGAAGACTGGATCTTTTCAAAGGACAGGAGCAAGGAGTTCAGGAAAGCGGGAACAACAAAATATTCCTGCGCCAACTGGATAATACTCCACCCCACTTCTTTTACACTCAAGCCGGGCTGGACCCAGGAGGTCAAGTACACCGTTTCGGTCCCGTCCGGAGCGCAGGGAGGCTATTATTCGGTGATCTTTTTTGAGTCAAAGCTGGACTCGCCGGTATCCCTGAAAAGGTCCAATGTGATCCTTCAGGGACGCATCGGCTCGATCGTCTATCTTGAGACGCAGGGCGCCTCAAAAAAAGCTGCCTCGATCAGCAGCTTCACTTTTGCAAAGCCTTCGGCAAAACAGCCATATGAGGCCAAAATAACAGTTCAGAATGAAGGCAATACAGCCGTTTCCGCGGAAGGGACCGTGATAATAACCGACGACACTTCAAGGCTTTACGCAAAGATAGATATAAATAAGTTCTATGTCCTTCAGGGCGAGACCGTCCCGGTCAAGGCGTACTGGAAGGGAACACTGCCCGAAGGGGAATATGACGTGATCGCAACTATCGATTTGGGAGGCAGAACTCCCGTGTCTTCGGTTTTCAAGTTGTCGGTTGAAGGAGCAAAAAGATAATCTGTCCCGAAAAGGACCCGGCAGAAGAAGAATATGAAAAGATGCATTATACATATAATGGCGGCGCTGGCGGTCTCGGCTTTAATGGCCGGGGCCTCGCTTGCGTTGAACATCACATATATCAATATCGCTCCGGCCGAAGAAGCCGCATATTCGACAAAGGGCCTTTACAAGACCCTTAGCGCCGACCCTGACACGGCCCGGGCCGTCAGGCTGGGACCTTCCGCCTTCAAAGTGATCGGTGTCGCGCCGGGGACGACCTTCATATATCTTTTCGGCTCGAACGGCTATGTTAACACGATAAAGGTCGTGGTCGAGAGAAGAGCCGTCAGGGACGGAGAAGACAGCGGCCCCGCAGCGTTAAAGGCCTATGCCCCCCTGAAATTCGGCTATATGTTCATGTCTTACGGCGGCAGTTCCAATTCACAGTACGCCAACAACAGATGGGCTTATAACGGGTCCGTCAACCAGTTGAAGATGTCGGGAGGCACTCCTCTGGGGAAGACCGATTCTTTTTTTCAGTATGAAAGCTACAATTTCAAGTACGGCATCACCCAGATGCTGTTCAACCTCCAGGGCGACAGGTATTATGCGGCCGTCGGAGACACCACGGCGCAGTTCTCAGACATAACCCTTCCTTATATACATTATCAGGGGCTGTATTTCAGCTCCAGCCCGGCGGACTTTCTCGAGCTGAAGGTGGCGGGAGGCGCCAGGGGCAACGGCTACTGGGGAAAGGACGTCAGGAACGATACAAGGCCGGTGCAGACCTTTCTCGGCGCTGACCTCAGGGTCAAGCCGGCTGACAATTTTAATTTCAACATCAACGCGATAACGTCGTCTACCGAGACCGTCGCTGAAAAGCGCAACATTATCGGATTCGGAGCAAAGTACGAACCGGTCTCCAATCTTTCCCTTTTCGGCGAAGTGGCAAATCAGGCCGACCTTAAGGCCTGGCAGACAAAAGCCGTATACAACGGGCCTCAGCTGTTCCTGAGCGGCGCTTACAAGAACGTCCCTGCGGATTTCCAGACGCCGGTCGATTCCATAAACATGAGGGGGGTCGAGGGCTTTTTTACTTCCGGCACCTACAGGCCTTTCTCTTTTGTCAGGCTGAGCGGCGAAGTGAACAGGTACATGAACACATACCTGCAGGCCGGCTACAGCAATAACTATAATAAGGACATGCGAGGGGAGCTCGAGTTCATCCTTTCCCCTGACAGCAAATTCCTTTATTCCCCCTGGAGGCAGGACCACAGAGGATACCCGAGCGGAGGCATAGGCGAGGGATCGATAACACAGCTTTCCTATTCATTCAGGTTCTTCGGGCCGAACACCGTCTATCTGAGGCTTGAGCCGACCAAATACACTTTTTTGAACACCGCGGAATCCAACTACATCGAAGACAAATCCACCCTGGGGCTTAATATGGCGCTCACCGAAGCTCTGTCGGTGAATTTTGAAAAGGTCTGGGACGCCAAGACATATCCGTCAAATCTGTCCGTTGACGATGGGGGCTTTTTCAAGATAGAGCTCAATTACAATTCAAAGATCGGAAAGACGCCGTTCTACAGCACGGTGAACACCCATTATTACAACGGGACGCAGAACAACGGCTCTGTGGGGGAGATGTGGGCCGATGTTGAGCTCGGCTACCAGCCCGATGATGACACCAAGATATATGTAAGGGGCAAGACGGCAGATTACACGGGCACCGGCACTAATTTGACGGACAGGAACGAAAAGCACATCAGCGCCGGGCTGAAGACCGCCTTCGTTTCGGATATTTCCTGGACCGGTTACGGCGAGGTCATGGGATACGTGTTCCTCGACAGGAACAGCGACGGCATAAAGGACGAGGGCGAGCCCGGCATTCCGGGAGCAAGTATAACGGCTGCAGGAAGGACAATGGTAACGAACGACCAGGGCTTCTACAGCGTAAAAGGGATCAAGTCGGGACAGGCAAGCGTCAGGTTTGATGCCGCTTCGGCGGGACAGGGCTACATCCTTACCTCCACAAACCCGAGGATAGCTGATATTGCCGCGGGAAGGCCCTTCCAGGCCGATTTTGGCGTGATATCAAAATCGTCCGTCACGGGCACGGCCTTTGACGATGCCAACAGGAACGGGTCCTTTGATGACGGCGAAGCTCCGGTGGCCGGAATAGACGTAGTATTTGACGGCAGGACCTACACTACCGCGGCGGACGGCACCTATGTGATATACGATGTCAAAGAAGGCAGGCACTCCGTCAATATAAATATCGATTCCCTGCCTCAGAACTATGTGCCGACGGTGCCGGTCAACAACGAGATAGATGTGAAGAGGGGAAGCACCAATAAGTTCGATATCCCGCTCGTGTCAACGGGAGCTTCGGTCACGGTCAGGGTTTTCGCGGACAAGAACAAAAATAAAAAAGCGGACAGCGGCGAAGGCGTTGCCGGCATCTCGGTCAGGATAGAAGGAAAGGTCTATACCACCGGGCCGGACGGAAGCATTTCCGCGCAGGTCTCAAAGGCAGGCAAGTCCGTCATATCCTTAAATGTAAAAACGCTTCCTAAAGGCTATGTCCTGACAGGAGCGGCTTCAAGAGCAGTCAATATAAAAGAAGGACAGACTTCCTCAGTCAATTTTACGGCAGTAAAGCGCGCTGCGCAAAAAACGGTAAAAAGAAGACCGGCATTGAAAAAACCGGTCCCTCCGGCGAAGAACAAGACCTACATCTGAACCCCTCCCGCCAAAAACAATTTTAAAAATCATCAGAGTTTAGTGAAATTCACGACGAAAACGGTCGATATATTAATGAGCGGATTTTGGGATGATCTATAACTGAAAAAGGAGGAAGGGAAAATGGGAATATCGGCAGCGCATCTTCATCTTGTAAGGAACATCAGAGAAACGGCTGTGAGAGACCTGCCCGGATATAATCCGGGAATGAAGCTCGGGGCAGTGCTCCATGCGGGTGGCCCTGCTCCCGCGAGCAACGCCGCAATAGCCGGCGTCGTAAGAGCTGCACTGGCTTATGGGTATCAGGTGGTCGGTTTTGAGGACGGCTTTATGGGGCCGATGAACGGAAGGGCGCTTGTCCTGACCGCGGACGTTATTTCCGGCATTGAAACAACGGGAGGCGTTTTTCTCGGAAGCTCAAGGTTCAATCCAAAACCTGCGGAAAGGCAGGAAATAGTTAACCGCTTTAGAACTTGGGGTATTAACTGGCTGGTGCCGATCGGCGGCGATGATACCAACACCACGGCAGCGAGGTTCGCTGCTGAAAACAATTTTCCCGTGGTCGGCGTCCCGAAGACCATAGACAATGACGTAACGGGGACCGCTGAGACCTACGGGCATGAAACGGTAGTAGAATTTACTGCCGAACTTTTGAGGAGCTTGAAGCGGGACGGCCAGCAGGCCGAGGGGCCGTCGTTCTTTCTGGCAGAGGTGATGGGACGAAAGTCCGGTTCCTGGGCGATGAAAGCGGCCAGGGCGTCGGGCGCCACCTTGACGCTGATACCTGAAATGTTCTCCCTTAAAGGGCTTAACGAAATATTGAGATCGGATTTCCCGAGAAGGGCCGGGGTCGATCTGAAAGCGGCCCTGCTTGAAAGATTGGCCGGCTCGCTCGAAGTTAGAGGCAGGGTTCTGGGACTTGACGACTTCACCGCAGAGATACAAAGCGGAAAATTGGCCGAAGAAGACCTTAAGATAAATGCCATGCTCCTTGCAAAACAGATCGCAAAGGTCGTTGTTGAAAGGGTTTTGGTGGAAAGGGAGTACGGCGTCATTGTCATGGCCGAGGGCCTGACGGACAGGTTCCCGACCAGGGTAGCAAAGACGGACGCGGCAGGGAAGCCGTCAAAATATGAGGTCATCGGGCTGACCTCCATCCCGAGAGGCGAAATGGAGAACTTGTTCGCAGGGGACACGGCCTGGCAGCCGCTGTTCGAAGACCCTTCCGCCATGAGCCTGGTTTTTAAAGGCGGATTAACGCCAAGAAAGATCAGAGAACAGATATTGAGACAAAGG
>Ga0172375_10001883_pt1 | contig 33394 bp, 28 predicted proteins | sample LakKiv1m_FD_114537 | JGI IMG/M metagenome (GOLD analysis project Ga0172375, IMG submission 114537) | Freshwater microbial communities from Kabuno Bay, South-Kivu, Congo - kab_092012_11.1m | ecosystem: Environmental > Aquatic > Freshwater > Lake | place: Democratic Republic of the Congo... | reverse complement strand
TGGCCCGGCCTATGGCGAGCATCTGCTGTTCTCCGCCCGAGAGGGTTCCCGCGAGCTGGGTCCGCCTTTCCTTCAGTATGGGAAAAAGATCGTACACACGCTCTTCCATACCTGAAAGCACCGCTTTCCCCCTGGCGCGGCGGACGCCATACCTCCCAAGGGCCAAATTCTCACGCACGGTCAGCGTGGAGAATACCCGCCTTCCCTCGGGAACATGGGCGATGCCTTCGGCAGCCAGGGTGAAAGACGGCATGCTTGCAAGGTCCCTACCTTTGAAGAATATGCTTCCCGACGAAGGCTTCCTCAATCCTGAAATAGCCTTCAGAAGGCTTGTTTTCCCGGCCCCGTTCGCGCCGAGCACGGCGACGACCTCGTCCTCACCGACCGTGAGCGATAGGGCGTCGAGAGCCCTCACGGCGCCATAATCCAGGGAAAGATCTCTTATTTCCAACAAGGCCGCCATAGCTTCAATCCTCTTCGCTGCCGAGATAGGCTTCGATCACCCGGGGATCGCGCCGTATGTCGCACATCGCCCCTTCGGCGATTTTCCTGCCCGATTGCATGACAATGACATGGTCGCTGACCATGTCCACGAGACTCATATCGTGCTCTATGAGCAGAATCGATAGTCCTTCGGCGAGAAGGGAGAGCAAAAGCTTCGCAAGATCGGCGGTTTCGCCATCGTTGAGACCTGATGAGGGCTCGTCGAGCACGATGAGATCCGGCTGGGCGGCGAGGGCACGCGCGATTTCGAGATAGCGCCGCTTCCCATAGGGAAGGGATGACGCGAGCCTGTCCGCCGATGCCGCGAGACCGACTCTTTCGAGGCAGCGGTCGGCGCACGCCAGCATCGCGGCCTCTTCCTTGCGCTGGGAGGGTAGCCTGAAAATCGAGGCGACGAAGCCGGCCGATCCCCGGCAGTGCTGACCGCAGAGCACGTTTTCAAGGCAAGTGAGGGAGGGGAAAACCCTGATATTTTGGAACGTCCGCGCTATTCCCTTGCGCACGATCGCATGGGGGGAATCGCCGGATATTTTCTCCCGCTTGAAGCTGATCTTCCCCTTTTGGGGTTTGTAGATGCCCGTGATCAGGTTGAAAAGCGTCGTTTTCCCAGCGCCATTGGGGCCAATGAGGGCCGTTATCCTGCCCTTGGTTACGTCCGCGTCCATGCACGCGACGGCGGAAACACCGCCGAAGGAGAGCTCGGCGCCGCGAACCTCGAGGAGGGAGGAATCCCGATCGGCCAAAGAGGAAAGCGCCCGGGTCCTGGTCTCCGTCTCCGCGGCCGCGGGCGAACCGGCTTCGGCTTCGTCGGTTTTTCCCTGGGCCGGGAGCCTTCGTTTGCCTCGCAGGGCGGAGCGGAGCGCTTCGCCCGATTCCCTGAGGCGCGGCAGGAACCCGGCAGGCCGGAAAATCATCATGAGGAGGAGGGCGAGGCCGAAGAACATGAGCCTGTATTTGGCGAAAGGTCTGAAGATTTCAGGAAAAACGGTGATGGCGAGGGCGCCGAGCATGGTTCCCGGGATGGAGCCAAGCCCTCCCAGGAGCACGATGCAGAAGAGAAGGGATGATTCCATGAACGTGAAGCTTTCGGGCGATACCGACATCTGTTTCGAGGCGTAGATGTTCCCGGCGATTCCTGCCAAGGCCGCGCCCAGCACGAAGGCGGCGAGCTTGTAGTGGCGCACATCGACCCCCAAAGCCTCGGCGGCGGTCTCGTCCTCCCTGATATAGTTCCAGGCGCGGCCGACCCTGGATCTTTGAAGCCTGACAAGGCCGAAGGCGATGGTGCCGATGATCGCCCATATGAGGTAGTAGAACTGTCGCGACGAGATTATGGGAACGATGAGGTTCGGTGTATCGATTCCATTGATGCCGTTCGGACCGCCCGTCAGGCCGAAGGGATTGTTGATCATGGTCAGACGGACGATTTCGCCTATGCCGATCGTTACGATGCAGAGATAGTCCCCTTTGAGATGGATGACCGGAGCCGTCACCAGCCAGGCAAAAAGCCCGGCGGCCAGCGCCGACAAGGGCAGGAGAACGAGTATGGGAAGGTGAAACCTCGTGTTGAGGATGGCGGTGACATAAGCGCCGATCGCGTAGAAGGCGGTGTGTCCCAGATCGAAAAGCCCCACTTCCCCGAGCACGATATTGAGCGAAAGTCCGAGCAGGGCGTAAATCCCGAAATAGAACCCCACATCGATCCAATAATTGTCGATGAATGGCAGCAAGGGAAAAAGAATCAGGAGGGCGGCGGAAACAAATATGATTGTTTTGCCGTTGAGGCGGGGCCTTGCGCCGCCGCTTTTCGGCGGAATCTCCCGGATTCTGTCCAGGATGCTTTTCGAGATGTCCATCAAACCTTCTCCGCCGTCTTTTCGCCCAGGATCCCCGTCGGCCTGAAGATGAGGGTGGCGATGAGGAGAAGAAATACGAAGACATCCTTCCACGCGCCGCTGACATAGCCCGAAAGGAGGGACTCGACGATACCGAGGAGGAGACCGCCTATCATGGCCCCGGGAATGTTGCCGATGCCGCCGAGGATCGTGGCGGTGAAGGCCTTGAGACCGTAATTCCACCCCATGTTGAAGCTGATCGCCCTGTAATAAAGTCCGTTCATGAGTCCGGCGACGCCGCCGAGCCCCGGGCCGAGGGCGAATACGAAAAATATGACCTTCCGGACATCGATGCCGAGGAGGGTCGCCGTCTCCCTATCCAAGGCGCTCGCCCTTATCGCCGCGCCGAAGGTGGACTTTTCCACGATCACCCAAATAGCGAACATCAAAGCGAATGAAATGCCGAGAATCGTCACCTGAAGCGCCGTTACAGGAATGCCGAGAAGCGAGAAACGCAGGGAGGGCACGACGCTGGCGGGGAAAGCCTGCGGCCTCGAACCCCATATGGCCATAATGGAATTCTGGATGAAAATAGCCACACCAAGGGCCGAGACGACGAGGGAAAGCCTCCCCGATGGGTAAACGGGCCTGTAGGCAATCCTTTCGACGAGGACGCCGGCGATGGCCACGCAGATAGCCACGATGCCCGCCGTGAACGCCATTCCGCCCCAGATGCCGATGGATGCCGTAACCTTGCCCGCGGCGCTCGTGAGGATCGTATACCCGAGATAGGCCCCGAAGGCGAAAAGATCGCCATGGGCGAAGTTGATGAGTTTCATCACGCCGTAGACCATGGAATAGCCGAGCGCGACAAGGGCATAGAATGATCCTATGGTGAGGCCGTTGACGAGTTGTTCTATGAAGGTGGACACATTACTCCTTTGCCCGGAAAGGGGAGGGTATTCCGAAATCCCGGAAAGCGCCCTCCCCCAGCATCACCGCGGTATCGGAATCGCGGTGTCTCCGATATCATTTGGCCACGACTATGAGTTTTCCTTCCGCGCTGACCATGTACATCTTGTAGGGCACATCCTTTCGGTCACCGCGTTCGGTGAAGAGCACAGGGCCCGTGACACCCTCGACGCCGTCCATTTTCGTCCTCATGGCATCGGCGATCGCGACGCTATCGATCTTGCCTGCTTTGGCGATGGCCCCGACGAGGGCGTAGAGTCCGTCGGCCGCGTAGACAGGCCAGGGGCTGGAGGGCAGTTCCTTGAATTTTTCGGCATAGAGCGCCTTGAATTGTTCGGCGATCGGCGTGGTCACATCGGTGACGAGGGGTTCCTGGGTCATCAGCGCGCCCTTTGCCACATCGATGCCCGCGATCTTCACGAAGTCATCGTTGATGGCCGCGTTGCCGCCGATGAAGGGGCAGCCTAGTCCGGCGTCACGCGCCTGGCGGAGGAGAAGGCCCGCTTCGGGATAATATCCGGTGAAGTACCAGACATCGGGCTTGGTTTCGCGCAGCTTGGTAACCGCGGCGGAGAAATCCTTCTCCTTGGGTGTGATGGCGTCGAAATAGACGATCTCGGTTTTCCCCGCGGCAATGTACGGCTCAAGGGCTTTCTTGGCCTCATCGGCCACCCCCTTCGCGAAGGTGGAATTGTCGTGCATTATGGCGATGCGCTTTGCTCCCATAGTTTCGACGGCATATTTTCCGAAGAAGAGCCCCTGGGCGTCATCCCGCCCGCAGGTCCTGAAGAAGAACTTCCTCTCCTTGTCCATGGTGAGCCTGACCGCCGTGCAGCCATAGCCGACCGATACGAGCTTGTTTTTCTCATAGATATCCGCCGCGGGTTCGGTGACGGACGATCCATAGCTGCCGATGACGGCGGCCACTTTTTGCGAAACCGCCTTCTGCGCGGCCAGAGCCGAATCCTTGGGGTTCGACCCGTCATCGACGACGACGATCTCCACCTGTTTTCCCAGGACGCCGCCCGATTTGTTGATGAGCTCCGTCGCTACCTCGACTGATTGTTTGGCCATCTGCCCCTCGTAAGCGTAATCGCCCGTGATCGGCGCTTGAAGGGCTATCTTGATGGTTTTCCCGGCGGAAGCTCCTCCGCAGCTGGCGAGCGCCAGCATTGCCAGGGCCGCCAGGGCTGTGGTGAAAATCCTCATTCCATCCTTCCTTTTTCCATGCATTTTCGTGCCTCCAAGCGTATCGTATAATAGTGAATAATTATACGCAAGCTTTGGTTTTTGATTTTTCTTGACAGTCCAGCCTACCGGCTATAGCCTGCGGTATTCGGTTTTCCACGTAGTACGAGGAGAATGATGCCCAGGATAACGTCGCATCCCGTTCTTCCCATCCCTGAGGGAAGAAGGAAGGTTGGATTCTTTTTCGACGGGAAAGCCGCCGAGGGCTATGAGGGGGAACCTGTCGCCTCCTCCCTCATCGCCCTGGGCGTCCTCCACTTTTCCCTTCACCGCAAGGATGGGGCCCCGCAGGGGATCTTCTGCGCGAACGGCCAATGTTCCCAATGCACCGTGCTGATCGACGGGATTCCGAGGAAGTCCTGCGTGACCCCGCTTTCGGATGGCATGGATGTTCGTACGCTGGTGGGGTTGCCTTCGCTTCCACCCATCGATGAAACGCTGAAGCAAGCGGAACGGCGCACTGTCCGCACCGATATTCTCGTCGTGGGAGGCGGGCCCTCAGGCCTTTCCGCCGCTTTTGAATTGGGGAAAATGGGATTCCAGGTCATCCTGGCGGACGACAAGGGGAAGCTCGGCGGCAAATTGGTGCTCCAGACACATAAATTCTTCGGCTCCGAGGAAGACTGCTATGCTGGGGTGAGGGGAATCGACATAGCCGGCAAGCTCGAGGAAAAGCTAAAGAGGCTGCCTAATGTCACGGTGCTCCGAAACGCGCCGGTCGTCGCCATCTTCAAAGACAGGAAGGCGGGCGTCTACAAAGACTACTCCTCGTATCTTCTGGTCGAGTTCACGGCTCTGGTCGTGGCGGCGGGCGCCCGCGAAAAAAACATCCTCTTCCCCGGGAACGACCTGCCAGGCGTCTACGGCGCCGGGGCTTTCCAGACCATTGTGAACCGCGATCTCGTGGCGGCCTCCAGGCGAATTCTCATCGTAGGCTCGGGCAACGTCGGCCTCATCGCGGCCTACCATGCCCTTCAGGCGGGTATCCAGGTGGCCGGCATCGTGGAGATAATGGGCAGGATCAACGGCTATAAGGTGCATGCCGACAAGATCCGCCGCATGGGCGTGCCCATCCATCTCAATACGACCATCGCGAGGGTCGAGGGAGAGGGGAAGGTCGAGCGTGCCATCGCCGCGAAGGTCGATGATCGCTTCAAGCCAATACCTGGAACGGCCGTCGCGTATGCGGTGGACACGGTTCTCATCGCGACGGGACTCGCGTCTTGCGACGAATTCCTGCGGCAGGCGAAATCCTATGGCATACTCGCCGTGGCGGCGGGCGACGCGGAGGAGATCGCCGAAGCCTCAAGCGCCATGTTTGGCGGCAGGATAGCCGCATTCACCCTCGCGAAAATGCTGGGAAGGCGGATCGAGCTGGATCCAACCTGGATCCCGAAGCGGGACGTCCTCAAATCGAGGCCAGGCGACAGCTTTTCACGGAGTCCCCTCGCGCCGAGCCAAGAGTGGCGCCCCGTCTTCTTCTGCTCAGAGGAAATCCCCTGCAATCCTTGCTCGACCGTATGCCCGACTTCGTCGATACATCTTCGGCCGCTGCGCGGAAATCTGATGGATCTGCCCTATTTCGACGGGTCGAAATGTATTGGATGCATGTCCTGCGTCGCCATCTGCCCTGGGCTGGCGATCACCCTCGTCAGAAAGACAGGAGCGGATTCCGCCGAGGTCGTCCTTCCCTGGGAATTTTCCGTCGATTGCCCGGAGGGTGCCGTCATGGACCTGGTGGACCAGGATGGAGCGTTTTTGGAAAAAGCCCCGATCCTCGCCCGCAGGCGCAACGCCAGGAACAATACCTGGCTCCTCACCTTCGGGACGACGCTGCGCAACGCCTCGAGCGTGGCGGGGATCCGCGTCCAGGCTCCGGAGATCTCGGAGGGCGCGTCGACCAGCGACGCCGCCTGCGCCGACGAGGATGCCTACGTATGCCGCTGTGAGCGGGTCACCCTCGGCGAGATCGTCGCCTTCATAAAAGCGAACAAGGTCCGCGACATCAATCAGCTCAAGACCTTGCGAGTGGGCATGGGGGCCTGCGGAGCCAAGACCTGCTCCCAACTTCTGGGAAGGGCATTCTCGAAGGCCGGAGTCGATCCGGGGGAAGTAGAGCCCGGATCCCTGCGCCCACTCTTCATTGAAGTCCCGATGGGGGAGATCGTCAACGAGGGCCTCTCGAGGCTGGGCGGCAAGGATGCGGGGTCGAGGGGGGCGCCTTGAAAATCTACGACATTGTCATCGCCGGCGCGGGTTCCATAGGCCTCCCTCTTTCCTGGCAGTTGGCGGAACGCGGCCTCAAGGTCGCGGTTATCGACCAGGAAGCCTCCTGGGGAAGGGGACAGAATCGGGCGGCGATAGGCGGCTTGCGGGCGACTCATTCCGAGCCGGCGAAGATTCGCATCGGTCTCGAGTCGATCAAGATCGTCTCCGCGATGCGGGAAGAACGCGGCCTGGACGTCGAATGGCACAAGGGCGGCTACCTCTACGTGGCCTACGACGAGGAAAGGCGCTCTGCCTTCATGAAGCTGCTCCAAATCCAGAAGGAGGCCGGCCTGGACATCGATTGGGTCGGGCCCGAGGTCGTGGACGAGCTTTCGCCCGGCATACATCGAGAAGGGCTCCTCGGGGGAACCTTCAGCCCGGGGGACGGCTTCGCCTCGCCCCTCATGGCGGGCACCGCCTTCCACAAGCTCGCCCTGGACGCGGGAGTCGATTTCTTCTTCAACACGAGAATCGAAGGCCTCGCCAAGGAAGGCGACAGGATTTCAAGCCTTCAGGCGGGCGGGGAAACCTGGAGCGCACCGCTCTTCATCAACGCGACCGGGGCCGAAGCCGCCGACCTCGCGAGCCTCGCCGGTCTGGACATTCCCGTCCATCCGGACTGCCACGAAGCCGGTGTCACCGAACCGGTGCGGCGCTTCATGGTACCGATGGTTGTCGACATCAGGCCGGACTCCGAGTCGGGGAACTATTATTTCTACCAGGCGGGCACCGGTCAGGTCGTGTTCTGCATAACGCCGAGGCCCCAGGTCTGGGGTCGCGACAAGGACTCCTCATCGAGCTTCCTCCCGCTCTGCGCGCGACGCATGCTTGAGCTCTACCCTCGCTTGAGAAACCTCAGGGTGAGAAGGACATGGCGCGGCATGTATCCGATGACACCCGACGGACTGCCTATCGTTGGCTATCCCGAAACGGCCAAGAACTTCCTCCAGGCTGTCGGCATGTGCGGCCAGGGCTTCATGATGGGGCCAGGGCTCGGGAAAGTCCTCGCCGAGTCGATCGCCTCGGGGGGAAATTTCTCCAAGCCCCAGGGAAACACGGATTTCGGGTTTGTCTTCGACGAATTCGCGTGCGCGAGGGGCTTCGAGCATGTGGAGCTTCTGAAATGAGCCGAAAGACCCTGTAGGGGAGAGGGGAAGGGCTTCTTCCAGCCGCGATCCAGCACAGCGGATCGGATACTTTCCGGCTTGACTGTTTTTGCTTTTCATGACATATTCCTATTATTCCCATAGGAATTAAGGAGAAAAGCGCCCATGTTCCAGGTCCCCGCAAAAACGCAATACGCGATCCGCGCCCTGGTGCATCTGGCCCGCTCTGGCGGCGACAGCTCGTCCAGGATCGCCGAGGCCCAGCTCATATCTCCAAAATACCTGGAGGGCATACTCAACCAATTGAAGATGGCGGGGATCGTCGTATCCGGGCGCGGACGTTCGGGCGGCTACCATCTCGCGCGCGAAGCCTCCGACATAAAGATGATCGACATCGTCAAGGCCACGGAAGGCGATGTGCGCCTCGTGGAATGCATCGATGACAAGAATGTCTGCACGCTCGGCTCGCTCTGCATGCCCCGCAAGTTTTGGCTCGGCCTCAAGGGCGCCGTCGACGGCTACCTCTCGTCGGTGACCCTGGGTGATCTCTCCGAGGAGCCTTTTGTCTCCCTCGGTGAAGGACAAGGAGAATAAGACATGCCCCAGCGCTTCGTTTACATGGATTACAACGCCACCACACCCCTGCGCCCTGAAGTCAAGGACGCCATGGTCCATGCCCTCGATATTTACGCCAACGCGTCGAGCATGCACGAGTCGGGCAGGAGGGCGAGGGCCGAGATTGAGAAAGCCAGGGCATCGGTGGCGGCCATCATCGGAGCGGGGGACGCCTCATCCGTCTATTTCACTTCCGGTGGATCGGAATCCAACAATACCGTCTTCATGACGATGTACGACCTCGGGCGCAAGGCACCCGCCCGCAGGAAGATCATCACGACAGCGATCGAACATCCTTGCGTCATGAATTCGGCGACCTATCTCGCCGAGGAAGGTTTTCCCGTCGTTTTCCTCCCTGTCGACAACTATGGACGGGTCGATATGGACGCTTATCGGAAGGAACTCACGCCCGACACCCTTCTCGTGTCGGTCATGGCGGCCAACAATGAAATCGGCACCATAGAGGACATCAAGACAATCGCCTCGATGGCGAAGTCGGTCGGCGCCTTGGTCCATACTGACGCCACCCAAGCGATCGGGAAAATTCCGGTCTCCGTGAAAGAGTGGGGCGTGGATTATCTTACCATGTCCTGCCACAAGATCTACGGCCCGAAGGGCATAGGCGCACTCTATGTCAGACAGCGCGCCCCGATCGTTCCCTTGGTCCGCGGCGGTCACCAGGAAAACGGAGTCAGGGCAGGCACCTACAACAACCTCGGCATCATCGGCTTTGGCGTGGCGGCCGAGCTCGCGCTCCGCGACCTCCCCGAATTTTCATCCCGACTTCGTTCGCTAAGGGCGATGCTGAAGGACGGCCTCGTCGCGGCCATCCCCCATGTAAAGGTGAATGGACACCCCACCGAAGTGCTCCCCAATACGCTGAACCTCTCCTTCCCCGGAGCCGAGGGCGAATCCATCCTTCTCTCCCTCGATTTCGAGGGAATACAGGTATCCACCGGTTCCGCCTGCGCCTCGGGCAGCCTCGAACCCTCCCACGTGCTTCTGGCGACGGGCGTTGGCCCCGAGCTCGCCCACGGGTCTATACGATTCTCCCTGGGCAAGTACACGACCGAGGAAGAAGTACGCTACGTTATCGAGAAACTGCCGCCGATCATAGCGAGACTGAGGCGCATGTCGACGGTGCCCGCCACCGAAGTGGCCGCCGTCTGCTGAAGACCGCCGAGAATTGAAAAGAGAGGCGCCTCCTTTCCGGAGGCGCGATGACAAAGAGGAAAAGCAACAAGGAGAACGCGATGGATGCCTTCCAGTGGCTATATTCGGATATCGTCAAGGAACATTTCACGAATCCCAGGAACGTCTTCAATCCCGACGAACCCTTCGCCGCCGACGCCGAGGGAATCGTGGGCAACATCAAGTGCGGCGACCAGATGATGTTCATGCTCAAGATCAAGGACGATATCATAGAAGATGTGCGCTGGAAGACCTACGGCTGCGCTTCGGCCATCGCGAGCACCTCGATGCTCTCCGAATCGATCAAGGGAATGCCCCTAAGGAAGGCCTACGGCATAAAGCCGGCCGATATCGCCGCCAAACTGGGCGGGCTACCCGAGAACAAGATCCACTGCTCGGTGCTCGGCGACAAAGCCCTCCGCGCCGCCATCGACCAATACCTCGAGAAGAAGGGCAGGACGGGAGAGTTCAAGGGAGAGGACGCCGTCGTTATCTGTACCTGCCTCAACATCACCGACAAGGACATAGAGACGGCGGTGAAAGCGGGGGCGAGGGACTGGCACCAGCTTCAGGAAGCCACCAAGATCGGCACGGTCTGCGGCGGATGCAAAATCAAGGCAGAGGAACTTCTCCACGAATTCGTGCATATCTATTCCTGAATAGAGGCAGCATGTCCCCGGCCAACTTTCAATGAACGACACCGATATCCCGGCTTTCAGGGATCTTGTCTATGGAAAAGCCGCGGAATGCTGGCGCGACCTGCCCTGGAGGCGGACTGCCGAGCCCTACGCCATCATGGTCTCGGAAATGATGCTCCAGCAGACTCAAGTGCCGCGCGTAGTCCCCAAGTTCATCGCGTGGATGGAACGGTTCCCGACCCCCGCGCGCCTCGCGGAAGCCCCCGCCGATGAGGTGCTCGGACTTTGGAGCGGCCTCGGCTACAACCGCCGGGCCCTCGCCCTGCACCGCGCGAGCCAACTGCTGACCGAAAACTTCGGCGGGAAAGTCCCCGATGACGAATCCGCCCTGCGAGAGCTTCCGGGCATCGGCGTCTACACTTCTCGCGCCATTCTCGCCTTCGCCTTCGACAGGCCGACCGTCTTCCTGGAAACCAACATACGCACCGTCCTGCTCAAGCATTTCTGCCCCAATGAAAGCGGGGTTCCCGACAAGACCCTCGAGAAGATCGCGGTCGAAGTCGTGGACAAGGCCGCGCCGCGGCGCTGGTACACGGCCCTCATGGATTACGGCGCGGAGCTAAAACGCGTTGAAGGCAATCATTCCGCCCGCGGCGCGGCCTACAAAAAGCAAACGCCCTTCGCGACCTCGTTTAGGCGTGTGAGGGGCGCTGTCCTGAAAAGCCTCGTCGAGAAAAAGAAGGTCGGGATCGAGGAACTCTACGCGAGTCTTCCCTTCTCCCGGGAAAGCATCGAAAAATGCGCGGAAACCTTGGCGCGCGAAGGCTTCGCCCGATACGAGGGCGGAAACCTCAGCATTTTCACCTAAGCTTTGCCGAAGATATTCGTCACGAAGCGCAGAATCCCATCCCAAATCCGTCTGAGGAGATTACCCTTGGGGATGTCGGTGGAAACCATCAGATCGATCGCCGAGACATCCCTCCCACCCAGGGAATACACCAGCCTTCCGAGCCGCTTGCCCTTTTCGATGGGAGCGCTCACGTAGGCGGGAACCTCGATTCGAATTTTAAGCTGATCGGCCTGCGCGCGGGGAATCGTGACGGCGTTTTTCGAGGCGGGGATGAGTTCGGCTCTCCTCTGCTTGCCAAACCAGACCCTCGGCCCGGGGATAGGGCCTGGATCGAGGCTCGCCGTCTCGAAATTGGCGAAAGCCCAGTCGAGAAGACGCGTCGTATCCTGGGTTCGCTGACGCCCGCCTCCAGCGTAGGAAGAGCCCGTTCCGCCGAGCGTGACGGCGATATAGCGGGTGCCATTCCTTTCGGCGGTGGCGGCCATGTTGAACCCGACTTCGATGATATAGCCCGTCTTAAGGCCATCGGCCCCATCGTAGCTGAAGATGAGGGGGTTACGGTTGTACTGGATGATCCTGCCCTCGGGCACGAAGCCAGGAGCCGCGTGCTCCGCCCGAGGAAATTCGATGGACTTGACCGAATGGAGTTCTTTCAGCGCTTGGGGATGCAGTTCTATATATTTCCTGCAGAAGAGGGCGAATTGCCTCGCCGACACGAGGTTTCGCTCCGAGAGTCCCGACGGCTCGACGAAAACGAGCCCGTCGAAGCCCATATCCTGAACCGTCTTGTTCATGCGGGCCGCGAAGGCTTCGTTGGAACCGGAAATTCTGCGCGCGAGGGCGTACGCCGCGTCGTTGCCGGAAACCACGGCCGCTCCCAACATGAGATCCCGTATGGTGACTTTCATTTTCGGGTGGAGGTATATGATCGATGAGCCGTAGGGTATTATCGGCGAGCAATCCCTTGGATCGATTTCCACGAGCTCGTCGGGCGAGAGCCTTCCCGCCGCGATTTCCTCGTAGACAAGGTGGAGGGTGATGAGTTTCGTAAGGCTGGCGGGCGGCAGGGCAAGGTCGGGATTTTTCGCGTAGAGGAGGGTTCCCGTCGTCGCGTCGATGAGAACGGCGGAGCGGGCATTCACCGTGGGCGCGGGAGCTATCGCCGCGTTGTCCCCGGCCTGGCCCTGGCTGGTTTGGGCAAAAAGCCCCGTGGGAGGCGCGAGGAACAAGACGAGGGCGGCGAAGGCTCCGAGAACCTTCGCCGCCCCGCGGCGCGCGGCGGGGGCTATCGGCGATCTTGGCATTTCGGGCGCGGTTGTATTATTTCTCATGTGGATGCTCACGATCTTTTAAAAATCGGCTTGCCGCGGCGCTCTGGGGAAGGGAATGACATCCCTGATGTTGGTCATGCCGGTGACATAGAGGAGAAGCCGCTCGAAGCCAAGACCGAAACCCGCGTGGGGGGTTGAGCCGAAACGGCGAAGATCGAGGTACCACTTGTAGCTGTCTTTGTTGAGCCCGACTTCGGCTATCCTCTTTTCGAGCAGGTCGAGGCGCCACTCGCGCTCCGAACCGCCTATGATCTCCCCGAAACGGGGCACGAGGACGTCCATGGCGGCTACCGTCTTGCCATCGTCGTTCTGCTTCATGTAGAAGGCCTTGATTTCCCTCGGGTAGTCGGTCACGACAAGGGGCCCCCCAACTACTTTTTCAGTGAGGAATTTTTCGTGCTCGCTCTGGAGATCGCAACCCCAATAGGGCTCGAACTCGAAAATACCCTTATGCTTGAGGAGTTCGGCCACAGCCTCCGTGTAGGTCATGCGCGAGAAAGAGCCTTTCGTCACCTTGTCGAGGCTGTCGACGAGGCCGGGCTGGATCCTCTCGTCGAAAAAGGCCAGGTCATCGGCGCAATCGGAAAGGGCGGTTTTGACGAGGTAGAGAATGAAGTCCTTGGCGAGGGCGACATCATCCTCGAGTTCAGCGAAGGCTATCTCAGGCTCGATCATCCAGAATTCGGAGAGGTGTCTGGTCGTATTGGAGTTTTCCGCCCTGAAAGTCGGGCCGAAGGTGTAGATGCGGTTCATCGCCTGGCAATAGGTTTCGCCATTGAGCTGGCCTGAAACGGTGAGGTAGGCCGGCTTTCCGAAGAAATCCTTGTCGTAGTCGACGGCGCCGCCCGCGGCGATCCGGGCAAGGTCGAGGGTTGTCACCTGGAACATGGCCCCGGCGCCTTCGGCGTCCGAAGCGGTGATAAGGGGAGTATGGACATAATAGAAGCCACGTTCCTGGAAGAACTGATGCACCGCGAAGGCCATTCTGTTCCGGACGCGGGCCACGGCCCCGAAGGTGTTCGTGCGAGGCCTCAGGTGGGCGATTTCGCGAAGGAATTCGAGGGAGTGGGCTTTTTTCTGGAGAGGGTAGGTATCGGCCGGGGCTTCCCCGATGACACGGAGGGAACTAGCCTTCACTTCGAGCTTCTGGCCCGAGCCGGGGGAGGCGACGAGGACGCCTTCCACGCTGACGCTCGCCCCTGTCGTCGTCTTCTCGAACGCTGCGGCGAGCGCCGGGTCAGTCGCCTTCTCCTGGTCGAAGACACACTGTATATTCGCCATGCAGGAACCATCGTTTATCTCGACGAAAACGGCCGATTTGGTCTGCCTCTTCGTGCGCACCCAGCCCTTCACGGTGACGGGCTGTCCTTCGAGTTTCGACGATAAAAGTTCCTTGACGGTTGGAATCATGGGTATCTCCATTCGCGCATGCAAATTTTAAGCATGATATCCTGATCGCTCCATAAAATCTATATGCGGGACCAAGGTTTCAGCCCCGCGATGTTGTCGATCCTTCGGCCAATGTGGTACTATAGACGCATATCATTCTGCATACATAATCGAGCGAGGAATGCTTTGAGATACAGTCTTGCCGTCGCCTACGCGCTGTGGGCCATCTCCGGCTGTGGGGCACTCGGCCTGCACCGCTTTTATCTCGGGAAAACGGGATCGGGCTTTTTGTGGCTCTTTACCGGCGGCCTGGCCGGTATCGGCTGCGTCTACGATCTTTTCACCATGCCGCGCCAGGTGAGGGAATCCAATCTCAGATACGACGCCGAAGCGGCTTTGGCTCTCGGTACCGCGGCGATGAGCGACCGATACGGTCAGGCCGCTGGCTTGTCCTACCGCAGGGCTGAGACGCCCGAAAAGACTATTCTGCGCGTGGCGAGGCAGAATGGCGGCCCGGTAACTCCCGGCGAGGTCGCCATCGAGAGCGACATCTCGGTCGACGAGGCTCGCAAGGAACTGGACAAACTCGCCAAGAGCGGCATGGCGGAAATCCGCGTACGCTCTTCGGGCGTTATTGTCTATTATTTTGCCGAGTTCGCCGGCGACAAATCGGAATTCGTCAATCTCTAGACCCCAATTCCATCAGCGTATTCCTCACAGCTTGAAAAGGGCCAGATCGCGCAAACCTCCCGAGATATGGGGATAGAATTCCATACTGCTGCCGATCGAATTGTTCCAGGCCCTGTTCACCGCCTTCGCCGCGTAGGTGTACGCCTCGGTACAGGTGACGTAGCCGTCGCCGTTGGCGTCGCCCTTGGTGGCCGATTCCAGAAGGTAATACGTAAACACTCCATGGCCCTGGCTCGGAGTCCCGTCATACGATGATTCCCTTGAGCCGGCGGCTGAGATGACCACGGGGGACAGAGTCCCCTTCGCCGCCGCGTTCGCGGCCAGAAGATCGCCGAAGCTTCCGAGGGCGGCGAGGGAAGAAGAGTAAACCGAGCCGCCCGAATCGACCGCGTATTCCTGGCCTATCGTGTCGGCGGAGTCGGATATCGGAACGAATCCTCCAGAAAAACATGAGTCCGCGATAACGATCACGTTTTTTGTCAGGAGATCGGCTTCGAACCAGGTGGACAAATCGGAAGCGGAGATGCCTCCCGTCCAATTCGTCGTATCGAAATCGTAGGGCACGAGCCAAGCGTCGCCGATGCTGCCGCTAAAGGTGCTAAGGGTGCCATGGTCAGCCTGGTAAGAGGCCGCGATGGGGTTGCTCACCGTCCCATGGCCCGAATAGTAGATCAGGGCAGTGCCATCGCTCGGGACACCCCCCAGGAAATCGTGGATAGCCGCCTGTATCCCGCTTTTCGTGGCTTGAGTATCGGTTAGAATCTCCGTATCCCATCCTTGGGCTACAAGGAGTGCCTGCATTGAATTGGCATCGGCAACAGGGTAAGTAAGATCACGGCTAGTGGGATAAGTATTGATGCCGATCAGCAGCGCCTTTCTCGTTGTCGTTATCGAGGCTGTGCCGAGGGAGCAGGACGCGATGAGAAAAAAGAGTGGAAAGAAAACTAGGGCGAGGGCAAGCTTGCCTTTCCTCGTCTTCATGGCATCATCCTTATGACCGGTTCTTCACCGGTATTGTATGACGGCGCCCACGCCGAACATCAGCGCCGTGCCGCCCGACTTCCACGCGAATTCCAGGGGAAGGCTGATTCCCAGCGCTACCTTGCTGGAGACATGAATGTCCAGACCGGCTTGACCCACGATGGCCGGGTTGGCCGACACAAGCCCAGTACCGGTATATTTCGTCGCGCGCAATCCTCCCCCCGCCTCAAGCCGGGCGGAGGCGAGAATTCCCGCCAAGGGAAGCCGAAAGGAGGGGCTGTGGATCCCCCCAAGGAGGCTCAAGCCCATGCCCTGCCATGCCCGATAGGAATTGCCATCCGATTGGATGGGCGATTGGCCGAGGGTGAACAGATCAGCCTGCAGTCGCCCGGAGAAAGCGGGCGCGCCGAATCCGTCTTCGCCGGTCGCGGCAATCGTCGGGGCAAACACATCGCGCGTTTCGATCGCCACGGAGAGTTTCGCGTCCCATCCCGATTGGATCGCTGGGGTCATGCCGGGAAGACCCGTGAGCGAGAAGAGGGGGCCTGCCTGGGCCTCGACCTCGAAGATCGGCGCCGCCCCGCTCTTGGCGGCAGGGCCAAGCCCGAGAAGGAGGATGGCGGAAAACGCAAACCCTACTCTACTGAATTGTTTCATACTCTCCTTCTACTTTACCGTAAAAAAGAGTAAACTCAAACCGGGTTACACATGTTTAATAATTCTTATTCCTTTTTCAAAGGGCAAAAGCGCGAAGAGCGCTTATCGGCGCCGCTGCTCATCATTTCGCTGTGCGCGGTCGCGGTTCTCGTCGCGGGCTGCACGAAGGGCTATTCGCGATTCATGAAGCTGCCCGCCGACCCTCAGATCGACTCCGAGCTGGGATGGGCTATGGTGGCTTCGGCTTACGCCCAAGTAAAAAGGCTGCCCGACAGTCAATCCCAGGAGCTGGCCATGGCTCGAAGGGGAACGGTGTTCCGCTGCGCGGCTCGCAAGATCGATCCCGAAGGCCAGGATCTGGGCGGCTATTGGTACAAGTACAGCGATGGCCCCATCGATGGATGGATTCATTCCGCCGATCTAAGTATCTTTTCATCCGAGGAGCAGGCTCGCGCCGCCGCCTCCTCTCTTCAGCAAGAATAGAATCCGAGGAAGGCAGATGGAGTTTTTCAAAACATGGATCATCCCGCCGCTCGTGGGGGCAATCATCGGCTATTTTACGAACTGGCTGGCCATAAAAATGCTTTTCAGGCCACTCAAGCCCATCTACCTTGGGAAAATGAAGCTACCATTCACGCCGGGCATTTTGCCGCGGGAGAGGCTTCGCTTGACCGACAGCGTTGGCGAGACCGTTTCGCGCGAACTCCTTACCGCCGAAGTCTTCAGGTCGCGCCTGGCGGAACCGGCGCTCAAGACAAAGATCGAGCAGTCCCTCTATATCGTCATCGATGAGTTCCTGGGGAATGACGCGTCCGTCATGCTGAAAGGCTTGGCTGAGGGGGTGGCGGGGCAAGACACCGATACCGGCGCCGCCGGCCTCGTGGCCTCCTCGCTCGCCGCGGTCCTGCGCTCGGGCGAATTCAGGGCGGCCCTGGCGGAGGCGGCCGGCCGCGCCACCTCCGCCGCCGGGAGCATTCCCCTAGGCGACTTTCTCCCAGCCGCGCGCCTGCGCGACATGGCTGAGCGGTTTGCCGAGGATTGGGGCGAAGATTCCAAACAAGCCATGGTCGGCGCCTTTGTGGACAGGCTCATCGATTCTTCCCCTGATTCCGGCCCCCTGGTTTCCGCGCGCGCCTTGTCCCCCCTCCTCGAAGTCGGGACTCGATCGCTTTACTCGAGCCTTCTTCCCGTGATGGAAAAGATCCTGGAGAGCGAGCCGATGAGGGCGGAACTCAATACTCTCGCCATGGAAATGGTACGGAGGGCGATTGGGCGGCTCGGCCCCCTGCAGCGCCTGATCGTGACCGCGGCCAATTACGAGAAAACCCTTGCCGATACCATGCCGGAAACCATCAGCGACGTGTCGGCTTCGCTGATGCGGATGCTGCGCAACCCGCAGGCCGCCGACAGGATCGTCGAATCGGTGCTCACGTATGCCAGGGTGCCGAGAATCACTGATTCGAGGACTCCCGTCGCCGGCATTTTCCCGACGGCCGAACTAAAAACCGCCCTCGGGAAGTTCTTCAGGGAACTCCGGTCTGAAAAAGCCGAGTTCGCGGAAAACGTCGAGCGGCGCTATCTTTCCATCGCTCAAAAGCCTCTTGGCGAGATTCTTCCCGGCCTGCCCGAGAGCCTCGCCGCGGGCCTCGCCAGCAGTCTCTCGAGCATCCCTGAAGCCGATGACGCGCGCCCAAGGCCGGGATCGATGCTGCTGTCGGACGCTTTGGGGGATTTCGTCCTTTCCTACGCGAAGCGCCTGGAAGGCAAGACCATAGGCAAGGTACTGGCCTTGGGTGATAAAGAGAAGAAGAAGATCGCCGGCCTCATCGCCAGCGGTGTTGCCTCGGCCTTGTCATCCCAGGCCGAACGTCTTGTCGAGGCCTTGGATATTCAGTCCATGGTCGTGGAGAAGATCAACGGTCTCGACATGGCGGACGTGGAGCGAATAATCCTGCATGTGGTCAATGACGAGCTCGCCTGGATAACGATCCTCGGAGGGATCCTGGGAGCGCTCATTGGGGTGGTCCAGAGCCTTCTTTCGCTTCTTTGAGAAAGCTTTTCGCCTCCGCGCATAGGTAAAAGGATCCGGTGACGAGGAGGGCGGCGTTACGCCTTCCTGCTTCGGCGATCGAGCGGACGATCGCGGCGCGCGTATCCTCGTCGAGCGTCGTGTCGGGCCGCAGCGCGACAAAGCTTCCGAACACCGATTCCGGGTCGCTCACCTTGAAGTTGCCTGGTTTCGTCACGATGATCGCGTCGAAATGGGGAGCGAGAATTTTCGCCATTTCGGCGTGGTGCTTGTCGTAGGCGCAGGCGAAGAGAAGTACTTTAGGGCCTGGGAACAGGGTCCGCATCGTATCGAGCGTGAGTCGTATCGATTCGGGGGTGTGGGCCCCATCCAGCACGATGGCGGGTTCCGACGAGGCCAGTTCGAAGCGCGCCGGCAGCGCCGAGCGCGCCAATCCCTCGACGATCTCATCGGCCTTGATGGCCGGCAGGGCGCAGGCGGCGGCCATGGCGGCGAGCGCCATGTTCTGGGCTTGAATAGCCCCAATCATCGGGCAAGCGACGCGAAGCCGCCCCGAGGGCAGGATCGCGGCCAGGGCGCAATCCGAATCGCTCGAACCCACGAGATCGCAGGATGTGCCGCCGGCGCTTACCAGAGGATCCACCGCGTCGATATCGATCCCTAGCCTGAAGAGGCGGCTCCCTGTCTCGGCGGCCTTGGCCTCGAAGACCCTCAGGGCTTCTTCTTTTTGGCGTGAGATGCATACCGGCCTGCGGGGCTTCATGATCCCCGCCTTCTCGAAGGCGATCTTCGCGATCGTGTCGCCGAGAAATTGCGTATGCTCGAGTTCTATGGGAGTGATGACCGACACGTCGGGGTCCACGATATTCGTTGAATCGAGCCTGCCTCCCAGGCCCGTCTCTATGACTTGGGCCTGGCATCCCAAAGCCCTGAAGGCGCAGAAGGCCACGAGGGTTGTCAGTTCGAAGTATGTCGGCATTTCATCGCCGGGAAAGTCGGATGGCTTTTTGCCCTCAACCAGAGGCAGAATCTCCTCCATCGCCGAAATGAGGGCTTCTTCTGAAATTTCCTTATCGGGGAAAGAAATTCGTTCTTTCCAGCGCAGGAGATGGGGGGATGTGTAGAGCCCCACCTTGAGACCGGCGGCCGAAAGGATATTCGCGCACATCGTGGAAACAGAACCCTTGCCCTTCGATCCAGCCACGTGGATCGTGAGTCTTCCCTTGTGCGGGTTTCCTAGTTTTTCCGCGAGGTACTGCATCCTGTCGAGTTTGAATACCGTCGCCTGTCCCTTCTCTACATTGACGTAGCCCAGCAAGTATTCGAAAACCTCGTCCGAGGAGGAAAAATGGGGAGTCGCCATGGATCAAGCATGGAGTTTCGGACCAGCCATGGTCAATACCCGGGCCCGATCGGAGGGCACAACTTTCGCGTTATTCCGGCCCCGATGTATCAAGTAGGGCGGAGGCGCTGCCGATACTTGGCTCATGGGAGCGGTCTCTTGAGAGGAGTACACTTACTCGACAATTTGCCTGCCGAACGGGGCACCGCGAGAAAGCGGGTGCGCACGTCGGCGTCAAGGAATCGCCTCAAGGTCGAAACCGCGGAAGACAGGAAGCCGGTGGCTCCTGGCGAGCCTTTATCCAAAAAGGTCCTGATCGTCGTGGAATCTGAAGGGGCCGTATTTGACAGCCTCGCCAGGAAGCATGAGGACGGGTATCTTCCCGCCTTCGCGGGCTGTTTTTCCTGGGGCTCCAATCCTTCGACCTGCGCGAATCTCTGGCGCGCCTTGGCGCTTGGGTCGAAACTGAGAGGGCAGGACCCCCTCCTCATACTGCTTTCAGCGCTGCGCCTCCTCAATCGAAATTCGCCCTCCATACGCAGGGCAGCCGTAATCCGGGTTCTGGACGTTTATCTCGCGAATCCCGCAAGGGACCCCCTCGGCTTTGCCACTTCTCCCTCAGGCAGTCCCGAGCGTCTCATCCTGGATTGGATTTCCATGTCCAATTCCCTTCTCGACGCGGAAGGGTATCCCCCTGAGTTTGGCTCCGCGCGCGATTTTCTCCAGAATATCAAAACCCTCGCTCCGCGGGCGGAGATTCTCGTCCACAGCAGCCTGCCCGAGGCCGTGGCTCTCAACCAGTGGGAGATGGCGGGATTAGGGGGGAGTTTCCTGCGGATCGCGGGCGCCGAGCGAGGGGATTTTGCCGGCTACCTGCGGACAGCGCTCAAGAATGGCTACGATACCGATCCCATCCTCGTCATCGGCACGACGGGCACGGCTTGGCAGGCCGCCCAATCCGTGGGCGCGCGATTTTTCCCCATAGTGCCGGGAGCCGAGGAGCAAAGCTGGCAGAATCTGTCCGAGATTTTCTTCCCCGCCTTCATGAGGGGGGAATCCGCCTTCATCGACAGGGATTCGCGTTCCTTCATGCGGATGATGCTCGAGGATATCGAATCGACGATCGCCGCTGATTCTTGAATCAGACAATCGCAACAGACACGAAGAGGGGCCAGAGGACAGTGCCGGCTTTCCCGCGCAGCAATTCTTTCAGGCTGATCAACATTTCCGGGGGAATCGCCGCGCGCAAGGCCTTTCCGTAATCGCAACCATCCGAAAGCCAGGTTTCGACATCGGCCGGCGAAAACGATCGTTCGTAGGAGAGGCGCTCAATGCGCGCTTTCGGCTCTACTCCGATTCCCGCGTTCGAGAGATGTTGGGCATAGATTTCCGCGGCTTTTCCCCCGGCCTCGCCGGCGGAATTCGCCGATGCCCCGGGGCCGCCGCCTCGCTTGATCTCGAACTCCCGCAGGGCGTCGAGGATTTCCGATGTGGAGGGATTCACGTCGGCGATATTCATCCTCAGCATTTCCGAGAGACAGCTCGACCTGAGGGGCAGGATATCGAAAAAAGCGACGCTGGCGGAGCTTGCCGCTTTCGCGACTTCAGCCGCGCCGGCAGTGTCGGCCGCTCCGGCCTCGCGCGATGATCGCAAGGCCGATTCCGCGTATGCCCAATAATCGAAGCCGGCCTCGTGATGTCCGAGGGGTTCGCAGAGCAGCACGCGGTCGAAGCGCGAAAATCCGAACTCCCGCTCGACCCAACCCTTGGAGGACGATGAGGGAAGGGCCATTTGGGGGCGGGACAATTCAGGAATGTCGGCGGTCAGCCGCTCGAGCTGGGTTTTCGCTTCCTCGTTCTCCAAAAGGGCGGCCACCGTGCCTTCGGGCGCCCTGCGGCTGGCCTCGAGAGCGTAAAAGCCCTTCCTGGGGTCGAGGACGAGAATGGATTCGGACCGGCCACAGGCGAGGATATCGAAAAGCCGGTTCCTGGCGAGGCGCAATCTGAGCGATGCCGCTCCCTCGGCCCGCGATATCCATGTGCTCCTGCGCTCGCCTTCCTTGGACCACACCGAGAGTCCCGCCTTCTTCAAGTCGCCACCTTCGCCGAGATCGCCGGCGAGCAGGGACAGCTGGGCTTCCCTCCTCTCGAGCACCTCCATTTTCCTTGTTCCCTCGAAACCCATCGGTCCCGGAAAGTAGAATACGCTGCGCTTCAAGGACTCGGGTAGATATTGCTGCGCCACCCAATGATCCTTGTAGGCGTGGGGGTATTTATAGCCTTCGCCGTGGCCGAAGCCGACGGAATCCCTATTGGCATCCTTGAGGTGGTCGGGCACTTCGGCTCCTTCCTCCTCCACTGCCTTGAGCGCGTCAAAATACCCCATCGTGGAGTTGGATTTGGGGCAGGTGGCGAGGTAGAGCGCGGCGAGGCTCAAATGATACTGGCCTTCGGGCATGCCGATCCTGTCGAAAGCCTGTGCACAAGAAGATACAACCTGAACCGCGCTGGGGTCGGCAAGGCCCACATCCTCGGCCGCGGAGATGAACATGCGCCTGAATATGAACGATGGATCCTCTCCCGCATAAACCATCCGGGCTAGCCAGTAGAGCGCCGCGTCCGGATCAGAGCCGCGCAGGCTCTTGATGAAGGCGCTGATCGCGTCGTAGTGGTAATCGCCGTCCTTGTCGTAGAGGACGACGCGTTTCTGGATGCTTTCCTCGGCCGTGTCGAGGCTCACTTCGATAGAGGCGCCCGCCTCCGGCGGCCACGTTTCGACCGATGTTTCTATGGCGAGTTCGAGCGCGTTGAGGAGGCTGCGGGCATCGCCATCGGCGGTGTGAACGAGGTGCGCCAGGGCTCCTTCCTCGAATTTGACGGAGTATTGGCCATAGCCGCGCTCTTTGTCGGCGATCGTCATGGCGGCTATCGTCGCCAGGTCCTCATCCTCGAGGTTCCTGAGGAGGAAGACGCGGGAGCGGGAGACGAGGGCCCGGTTGACCTCGAAGAAGGGGTTTTCGGTGGTCGCGCCGATCAAGACGACAGTGCCATTCTCGACCCAGGGCAGGAGGGCGTCCTGCTGGCTCTTGTTCCAGCGATGGACTTCGTCCACGAAGAGAATCGTCCTGAGCGAATACAATTCGTGATGACGACGGGCTTTCTCGATGGCTTCCCTGAGTTCGCCGACGCCCGAAAGGACGGCGTTCAACGCTATGAAGGCGCTGCGGGTCGTGTTGGCGATGATGCGGGCGAGGGTGGTCTTGCCCGTGCCCGGCGGGCCGGAAAGTATGATCGAGGAGAGCTGGTCCTTCTGTATGGCTCGCCTGAGGAGGCGACCCGGGCCGACGATATGCTCCTGGCCTATGAACTCATCAAGGGTGCGGGGCCTCATCCGGGAGGCGAGCGGCTCCCGGCCCGAAGATCCGGCCGGGCCGCTTCCCCCCTGTCTCGCGGCAAAAAGAGGGTTTTCGCTTTCCCTGGCCATGCCTATTCCGCTGTCCAGCCCGACCAGGCGGCGCTCGAATAGGTGTTGGAATAGAGGGCGTAGGTATCGGTTCCCTGGGCTGCCATGCCGATGAGGATTGTGTTCTTCGCCGCCGAGTAATAGATGGCGAGCACCGGCTTCGTGTAGACCGTCGTGGTATACGAACTCGCCGTTGGCACGAAAATGGCCGAGCTGTCGTTGCCTTGGATGAGGGCGCCCGTTGTCGCGTCATACTCGTAGTAGCCATAGGAGGTGTTGTGTTTCGCCATCATGAGACGATACCCGCTCGGCGTGCTGTCGATGGGCAGCTCCGCCAGAACGCCCAGAACGACGCTCGTCGCGAGGAGTTTGTTTGTCCATGCCGAGGAGGCGCGGGTGTAGAGGTAGCCATCCGTGGTGGTGACGAGCACTCGTCCCGAGGAGTCCGTCGCGATTCCCGCGAGGGTCTTGGAGGATGAAGGCGTCCCTGACGTGCTATCTTCGGTGGACGTGAAGCCGCCCGGCGTCCCGCTGCGGTATACCTTGCTCGAGGTGATGGCCCAATACGCCGAATCGCCCCAGACGAGCCCCCTAAGCGGCAGGTCGAGGCCGGAAAGGCCCGCGGTCACAAAGGTCGAGGAGACGCTGTCGTAGTAGTAGAGGGCATAGGTGGCCGCCGTATCCGTTTCGGTGTGAGCTTCCACGAAGAGCTTGCCGTTGGCATAGTAGAGCACATCGACGATCTTTGAGGCGAATTCGCTCGCGTTGTCCAGTCTGGTCCAGTTCGCCCCCGAATCGATCGTGGTGTAGATGCCTTTGAGCGCCGTGCTGGCCGTGTCCGATGAGGCGACGTAGATCGTGCCGGCTTCGTTCGAGGCGAAACCCGAGCAATAGTAATCGGTATCGTTGTTTACGGGGAAGACGCTCCACGCGCTTCCCGAAACCGTGCTTCTCGCGTAGATCTTGGCCATGACGGCGTAATATTTCGACCCGTCCCCGCCCAGGGCCTTCACGGTCGAATTCTTGAAGGTGTCGGTGCCTACCTGGGCCTTCTCCGTCTGGATTTCATGGAAGACGCCGTAGCTATTGTCGCAGGCGGCCAGGATGAGGACGGTCGCGGTGGCGGCGATCAGAAGTATCGTCAATCCCGCACTTTTCTTCGTTTTCATGTGGAACTCCTAGAAATGATACAGGGCGCCGAGCGATACCTCAAGGGAATTTGCATAGCGCGTCAGGCTGGAGTAGGTGCCGGTGTGGATTTCCGGAATCAGCCACCAATACACTTGCCCGCCAAGACTCCAGGCTTCGCTCACTTGGGCGAAAGCGCCACCGCCGAGTTTCGCGAAGGGAGTTATCATGCCATTGCCCGAAAGCCGCAGCACGCTGGCGCCTAGGTCCATGCCTACCGTATATTCGACGGGCTGCTTGCCCCACCAATATCCCAGCTTGAAGGCGACCGGGGCCACGAAGAGGGTGCGTCCTCCCACCGTTCCGTTGAAGGCTCCCGTCAGGGATCCGCCGATTGTCAGTCGATTGGCGATAAAATACTGGTAGCTGAGGCTGAATGAGGCTCCAACGTAGAGAGGCGTCGCCTCCGTCGCCAGGGCGTCGGCTGGAAGAATGAAGAGAGGCACCCCCGCACCCGTGGTGAGCGAAATGATCTGACTGCCTTTCTTGTGCAGGCCTCCAAAATAGTCTTGGCCGTCGGATTTGTCCTGTCCGAAAAGCGGCAGAGCCGCGAGCAGAATGAGCGCGCCAAGGGCGGGAATCTTTCGTTTCATCATTCCTCCACGATCGGGAAACGCGAGCTGTTTCCCAAGAAAGTCTGCGCGTGAGCGCGACGGCGCAACTATATCACGAAAAGGAGCCAGATCACTATGGGGCGCCTTTTGTCGACTCCGCGCCATCTTTCCCGCGCCACCGATCTTGACGCCGCCGACCTTGGCGAATTCCGGTTCGGCGCGATGTCCGCGCGACCACCGTCCACCATGCCTTGTCGTAGAGCGGGTCGGCGCTGTCGATTTTCAGAAGCAGCGCGTCGAGATGTCGAAATGAAAATGCTTCGAGCGGGGGAGGCGTAACATCAATTCCAGCGAAAAAGCCGGCGCCAGGGACGAAAGGCTGATATTCCGCTGGTGAAAAACCGCCCTCAATCGCGATTTTATCCGCCGCTGCGGCTATCCCATCAGGAAAAGGCAGGCTTGGGGCGATGTACCATTTGCCCTCGCGGGATATGGGGGACTCGAAGGAGAGAAGCGCGGGAAGGCCGCGGAACAAATTTTCCGAGCTTCTCCTGAAGGATCGCGCCAAGGCGCTCTCTTTGGCTTCTGGACCAGCCGGCGTATAAAAACCCCAATAGATGCCTTCGGGCAAGGCGGAACCATCGGGTTTGTCGCCGGATCGGAAGGCGAAGGAACGCAGTTCCCTGAGTCGGCGGATCATGTTGCCTTCGGGAACAAAGGCAATCGCAAAAATTAGCATTCCTCTCCCTTCGCGCGATGGAACATGGCGGAATTCCATGATACTATCGAGGCGTAGCGATCGTAAAGGTGGACGACTATGGAACACAAGGTTGAGGCGCTGACCAGTTTCCTCAAGGACACGATTTCGGGGTGGAGCAATGTGGAATGCATCACCACCGATCCGCGGTCGGAAATTTTTGCCTATGATCCCTATTTCGCCCTCGTCATTGATGTGTACTGCAGCGGGAAAGTGCCTTCCTCAGCCCGGCGGAGGGACGCCTTCGGAGATCCGGGAGCTTTTGAGACCGCAGCGGCCAGGACGAAAGACAGGTTCTTCCTCCAGGAAATGCCCATCCGAATCGAGTACAAGAACGTCAGAAGCATGAACAAGCTTATTTCCAGGCCGACGCAGCATCTCAAGCTGCTTAAAAACTCGGGAACCTATCCATTCTTCAGGCTAAAGCACAACAAGGTGATATTCGACGCCTCCGGTTGGATCGGGAAAACCAGGGTGAGCCTTGACAACTTCCCCGATACGGCATGGGCGGCTCTGAGGGACAGCTTCAGCGTCAAGATGGAACACTATCTTTCGGACATGGGCGCCGCTTCCTTTTCCGGCGACAAATTTTTCCTTCTTCTTTCGGAAGCGGGTTTTCTGCGCTATGCCGCGGCGAGCGTATTCATGCTGAATCGCCAGTTCGAACCTTCCCACAGGGATATCGAGGAGCATCTGCGCACTCTCTCGAAGATACCGGAAGGTTTTTGGCCTACCTGGGACGCGCTCTTGCAGAAAGAGAGGGATATTCCCGCCGAGAAGCGTTTCGAAATAGCCCGGATGTTGGCGCGTTCCGTGCTTTCGCTGCGCTGATTTGGAGTGTCCCCGACATGAAAGACCACACTTCGGCCAGCCTGGCGGCGAGAATTCTCGGCGGAACGATCGCCATCGCCTCGTTTGCCATGATTCTTTCCTGCTCAGGCGAGGAAATCACCTCGTTTAAATGGAAATCGTCCCTTGACCAAAGCCAAGCTTTTGTCCAGACCTCCAATTTCCCCAAGGGGCGGGAAAACCTGCTCAGCCAGGCGCGGCCGAAAAACTCATTCATTCTGCGAAAGGCCATGGCAGTGGAGCCGGGCTTCATGGTCGCCGCGAGCGTGAATGTGAAGCGGGATGGGCTGGGTATCGGCTTTTCGCTTTCATCCGACGGGAAAAAAGTCGGACGCGAGGTCCGTTTTGCCACGAAGTCAGGCAGAACGACCTTCTACCTCAATCCCCCCGATTCCGGGAACGTGAAGATCTTCGCGATAGGCGCGTTCCCTTTGAAAGGTTCGGCGGACGCGAAGGATGAGACTTCGCTCGTCGAGCTGGAGTCGGTTTCCACGCTCCCTTCCTTCGTGGGCTTCGAGCGAGGGAAAGAGGGCGGTGACAGGATCTCCGATGGCATCTCCTCGGAAGCGACGACTTCTGGCTCAAGCATTTGGACCTTCGATGCGCCGTTCGCCGCCTCGTTGGCATACGCAACATCAGCGCCTGGCAAGACTCCTGGCAAGGGGCGGGATTCCCTTGCGAGCGCTCTGGTCATAACGTACACCGCCAACGCCAACGCCGAGGCCGATATCGTGATCGAGGCGGGCGGCAAGAAAATTCTGGCAAAATGCGCCAGCGCCCTCAAAAAGATTCTCATACCCGCTTCGGTATTTCCCGGGGCATCGGGCTTGGGACAGATCACCATCTCGGTCCCAAGAGCGGTCAGCCTTCAAGCTGCGTACATCGAAGCGATGGAGGAGGGGAAGGCCGTCACCGTGGATCCCGGCGTCACGCTTCTTGAGCCGCCCCTGTCGGACAGTCTGGACTTTACGTGGTACCGCTGGGATCTTCTGCCCGACGTCATCATATTCGATTTCAGAAATTACGCGGCGCAAGACGCATACCTGAAGCGGCTCGCCTTTTTCGTCGAGAAAAAAGGATTCGCCGGCAGGTTGGCGAATGACACTGATATCGCGGCGCTTCATGGATGGAACGCTCATGACTACAAGACCGACGACCTGGCTCGATTCTTTTCGACCGCTGAAAAGACGGGCTTTCAGCTCAACGCTGAAGAGCTGAGGCTCAGGGATTTTCTCGTTGGAAAAAAGCTTTTGGAAAAGAGGGGCAAGGAATACCTGGGCTTGAACGGAGCGATCATCTCGATAAGCCAAGAATCGCCGGCCTATCTCCGCCATACCTTCCTTACCCACGAGTCATCGCACGCGATTTTTTTCGCCGACGCGCGATATCGCGAGTTCTGCATCTCGATGTGGAATGGCATGTCCAAAGAGGAAAAGTGGTTCTGGATCCTCTACTTTGGGTGGATGAACTACGACACGAGTTCGGCCTACCTCATGGCCAACGAGATGCAGGCATATCTCACTCAGCAGCCGCCCCAAAAAGCCGAGGAATATTTTACCAAGACGCTTGCGGAAAGACTGCTCGAGCATCATCCAGAGCTGGAGGCCCCTTTGGCCGAGTATAGGGGTTCATACGGAAAGGAGTTCGCCAACAAGGCGGGAATTCTTGATACATGGCTCAAGACGGCCTATGGTTTTGGAGCGGGCACAACCTTCTTTTTGCGCTAGCCAAGGGCGGGGCTGCGCGCTCACACGAGATCGAAAAATTCGAATATTTTTCTATACAACTCGAAGTACTCTGAACGGGCAAATCCGTCGATTTTATCCTCGGGGAGGGACTCGAGCAGTCTGTCCAGGTAGCCGAGGAGCTTCTTCAGATCGGCGAGGGTTTCATCGGGAACCACTTGTCCGGCGATGGGAGGGGGAGGGGCGGGCGCCGCGGCCGCGATGGCATCACTCCGCTGTTCGGGTCCCGCAATCGAGGCTGCCTTCGAAATCATGTCATCGTAGGTGTTCTTGAGCGTGCCAATCTCGGTTTTTATCGATCGAAGTTCACCGGCGATCCTCGACAGCAAATCCGACTGCGCCGAGTCGGCGCCGCGGGCCGCTCCCGCGCTTTGAGGGCCCGCGGGGGGAATCATGCTCGGTATTTCTTCCCGCTCATACCCTGCCGCCGATCCGCCTTCTATTTCCTCCGGCGATATGAAGACTCCTTCGTCGTCGCCGGCCGAACCGGCTTTTGGCTCGCCCAGCACCTTTTGGTCGATCGCTTCGAGGGAGGTGAGTATCAGATCCGTCTCTTCGGGACTGAGGAAGGATCCTTCCCCGGATATATCCGAGGTTTCGGTGGATGAGGGTTTCTGCTCTTCGCTTTGCTGTCCCACTCTGGAATCTCCATCTGGCAATCGTTGTCGAGGCCGCGAAAAACCTACGAGATCACTGTAAAGTCGCTTCATCAACCTGTCAATAACGCTAAAGCGATCGGCGGTTTGTTCCGTAAATCATGATAATGAATGAAACGCATCTCCGCAACCCGACAGGCAGAGGCTTATCGGCTTTGGGCGACGCTTTGTCGAACGCCCTGTGTGCCTGTCTCATTTCGTATTGCGTCGTATCCTTCTTCGCGGGTCAGGCGGGAATCCTCGCCTATAAGGACCTGAAAGAGGGCATCGCGCAGATGAATGAGAGAATCGGCGCCCTCACCGAAGAAAACAAGAACCTTCAGGATATGCGTATATCATTGGCGACGGATGCGGACAGAATGGCCCGGGAGGCGAGAGATATCGGCTATCTTCGCCCGGGCGAAAAGATGGTGCTATTCCCTTCGACCGTCCAGGGCGGCGGCGCTTCCCCAACGCCCCGCGATATCGAGCCGCTGCGGGCGGGTTCTTCCACGGGGCTTCCCGACTCGATGATCAAAATGCTTGCCGCGATGACGGGGGCGGCCGTCCTCCTCGCCTCGCTTTTCATGTACCTCGTGCCGAATCGGCGCCAAGCGCTCAGAACGAGGGAAGATCGATCTTGAGCTTCGTGTCGAGATTGGGAATCGTGAGCGTGCTGTCCGGCGTCGTCACCGGCGGCGTGGATATTCCCACCGAACCCGTGATTTTGTCGAGGAGCTCTTTCGTCGCCTGATTCTTGTCCTTGTGGATGTCGCAGCTTTTGATCGGCTGCGTGCCGTCCAGATAGAGGAGATTCACCGTTCCCTCGTCACAGTACTGCGTTGGAAGCAGGCCTGAGACGGCGCAGACTGTCACGCTCGAAACGCCGCTCTGCGGGGAGGGGAAATTCTTGTACTGCAAGCCCTTGTGGATGTCTCTCATGAAACCGGCCCAAATGGGCGCGGCGATCGTCGCGCCGGTCTGCTCGACGCCCAGGGAATTCCCCGGCCTGTCGAATCCAAACCAGATGGCGGTGGTGTAATAGGGGCTGAACCCCACGGTCCAGGCGTCCGCCCAGTTCACCGTCGTGCCTGTCTTGCCGGCGAGCGGAATCGTGTACGCGTTGCCCTGCTCGTCTTTTTGTTTCATGTCGTTCCCCGAGTTGGTCGCTCCGGCGAGCGTGCCCGACTGCACCACGCGCTTGAGCATATCGGTCATGATCGCGGCGTTCTGCGGGCTTATAACTTGGAGGGCGCTGCCCCTCTTGCGCAGCTGTTCCCGCATATCCTTTTCCGGCTCGAGGATCACATTGCCGTTCCTGTCTTCCACATAGCGGATGGCGATGGGCTCCACCGCCTTGCCGCCATTGGCAAACACAGAATAAGCCCTGGTCATCCGCAGGGGCGAGACGCCGATGATGCCCAGACCGAGGGGGTAAAGCCGAGGGAAGGTGCTCTGTATCTCTTTGGGGTCGGTAATGCCGAGCAAGGCGGCGGCCCGCTGGATGGCGGCGTCGAAGCCGACGGTTTCCAGGACCTTGACGGAAGGAACGTTCATGGAATGGGCCAGGGCGTTCCAGGCCAACACGTTGCCCTTCCATTCACCCCGGAAATTCAGCGGGATATAGGGAGTGCCATCCTCGTTGTAGAAAATGGTTGGGGCATCGTAGATGAGGGTGCCCTCGGTCACTTTCCTGGAATCGATCGCCGCGGAGTAGTAGAGCGGCTTGAATGTCGACCCTGGCATCACCTTGGATTGAGTCGCGCGGATGAGCTGGTTGGCCATGCTGTAATTCGAGCCGCCGATCAAGGCGGTTATGTAGCCCGTGGAATTGTCGATCGCGACGAGGGATCCCTCGACGGTCGTCTTCTCAAGATCGGTCTTGAGTTTGGCGGTGCCCGCGTTGGCCAGGCTCTTGAGGTCACCCAAGCCCAACATGAGCGACACGGCATCCAGGGTCGGGTTGATTTTCGATTTGTAATAGTCGTAGGACTGGGCTTGGTCCTTTGTGCTGGAAACGAAGAGGGGCTGGAGATTGAAAGTGAGCCCCAGGAGTTCAACGATGGGTGTGTAGGAGGCGTCGGCGTTCGAGAAGCGTTGGGATGAAGCCCGGCGGTAGGATGCGTTCGCTCGCTCTATGCCGCGCTTCATGTAGGCGTCGGCTATGCCCTGTTGATCCAGGTCCAGGGTGGTATAGACCGAGAGGCCGGCGGAATAGAGGTCGAGAGAACCATAGAGGAGATCTTCGAGCTGGCGTCTCACATACTCGCTGAACCAAGGCGCCTTGTCGTCGCGCATGAAAAAGGCCGATGACGCGACCCTCGTATAGTCGAAGCTGTCCCAGTATGCGTTGAAGGAAGTCTCGGCCGCCTCTTTGCTCAGGACCTTGTCCTTGACCATTTGCTCGAGGAGGACCTTGGAACGGGTCTTGGCGTTCTGGGGATTCTTGAAGGGGTTGTATAAGGTCGGGCCGGCCAACTGTATCGCGAGGATGGCCGATTCGGCGGGCGTGCAGGACTTTGCCGAATGATCGAAGAGGTATTGGCTCGCCGCCTCGACGCCATAGACGCCCCCCGCGCCCATGACCGTATTGTTCAGATACATCTCGAGGATTTCCTGCTTCGTGAATCTGCGTTCAAGCTGGAGGGCCCACCATAGCTCGACGAGCTTCCGTCGCAGCGATATATCCTTCCTGTCATCGTAGAGATCGCCCGCTAGCTGTTGGGTGATCGTGGAGCCGCCTCCCAGGTTCCTCCCAATTATCTTGCCGATGGCGGCGCGCGCTATGGACTTGAGGGTGAAACCAGGGTGGGAGAAGAAGGTTTTGTCCTCACGGGTGATGAAAGCGCCAATGAGATCGGGCGGCAATTCCCGTATCGATACGGGATTGCGCTTTTCCTCGGAGAAAAATTCGGTGATGAGCCTGCCTTTGATATCATACAGCTTCGTCGGCAGCGCAGATTTGAACTCGGTGAAGTTTTCATTGCGTATAATATTGACGGTCCCCCCGAGAGCCACGCCAAGGCCGGCGCCCAGAAAGACGGCAAAGGCGAGCGATAGCCAGGCAGACAGAGGAATACCGCGTATGGGCCGTATGGACATAGCCTAAGGGTATACAAGTGCCGCCCCTTGGTCAATTATGGGCCGGTGACCGGGGCGCGGCCCTCGCGGCTAATACCCTACCAGTCCACTAGAATTTTATTCGGGAAAACAGTATATATTGCAGTGGACGATATTGACGAAGTTGGTCATTTATGGATATAAAATTATCCATTCATTGAAAAAGCGCCGCAAGCGCTTTGGATAATCCCTTACGTTCCCAAGGAGGAACTCGATGAAAGTAGCAATCAACGGTTTCGGAAGGATCGGAAGACTAGTGTTCCAGTCCATCGTCGATCAGGGACTGCTTGGCAAGGACAAGATAGATGTGGTTGCGGTCGTGGATATCTCCACCGATGCCAAATATTTCGCGTATCAACTCAAATATGATTCCACGCAGGGCAAGATGAAAGCCGAATTCGCCACCAAGAAGAGCGACCCCGCCAAGACCGAGGACGACATCCTCGTGGTGAACGGTCACGAGATCGCCTGCATCATGGCTGAACGGGAGCTCAAGAATCTTCCCTGGGCCAAGCTCGGCGTCGAATATGTCATCGAATCGACCGGTCTCTTCACCGACGAGAAAGCCTACGGTCACCTCGAGGCCGGCGCCAGGAAAGTTATCATCTCCGCCCCCGCCAAGAGCAAGGATGAGACGAAAAAAATCCCAACCTTCGTCGTGGGCGTCAACCTCGAAAAATACGACGCCGCCAAGGACAACGTGGTATCGAACGCCTCCTGCACCACGAACTGCCTCGCGCCCCTGGTCTATGTCCTTCTCAAGGAAGGCATCGGCATCGAGACAGGCCTTATGACCACGATCCATTCCTACACCGCGACCCAAAAGACGGTCGACGGCGTTTCCAAGAAGGACTGGAGAGGCGGCAGGGCAGCGGCCATCAATATCATTCCCTCGACCACCGGCGCCGCCAAGGCGGTCGGCGAGGTTCTTCCCGAAACCAAGGGCAAGCTCACCGGCATGTCCTTCCGCATTCCCACGCCCACCGTCTCCGTCGTCGACCTCACCTTCAGGTCGGTGAGGGACACTTCGATCGAAGAGATCGACAGCCTCATGAGGAAGGCGTCCGAGACCTACCTCAAAGGCCTCATGGGCTACGCGAACGAGGAACTTGTTTCCACCGACTTCATCCACGACAATCGTTCCTCGATCTACGACAGCCTCGCCACCGTCCAGAACAATCTGAAGGGAGAGAAGCGCTTCTTCAAGGTCGTCTCCTGGTACGACAACGAGTGGGGTTATTCCAACAGAGTGGTGGATCTTCTCCGCTACATGGCTTCGAAGAAATAAGGGTTAATCCATTCTCATGAGGGGGTGCTTGTCCCTGCGGGAAACGCGCCCCCTCGAGGAGCCTTACGATGATAAAGACGGTCAAGGATATCGCGCTTTCCGGAAAGCGGGTCATCATGCGCGTTGACTTCAACGTTCCCATGAAAGAG